>Ga0272446_1001547_pt1 | contig 33228 bp, 25 predicted proteins | sample YNPCB0061_FD_194587 | JGI IMG/M metagenome (GOLD analysis project Ga0272446, IMG submission 194587) | Hot spring microbial mat communities from Yellowstone National Park, WY, United States - YNP-CB-006-1 | ecosystem: Environmental > Aquatic > Thermal springs > Hot (42-90C) > Sediment | place...
TGCGCCAGCGAAGCTGGCGCACCGCAACGCCAACAACATACCCTCCGCTCCCAGGCTGGGGGAGGGGGGTGAGGGCAAGCAGCGCATCAGGACGCCATCCGCCAGAAACTCTACCCCTGAAAGGGAGGGTGTCCCCCGGTACGTGCATGATCGTTGTCCCGTCCACCTCGGCGCGCTGATGGCCGAACAGCTCGTCTGGAACTGCGCCAGGGCGGCTGTGCTGCACCTGAGGTGCGCTACGAACAACCCGGGGTTTGGGGCTTGCCCTCAAGGACACGGCGCGCTCAGGACGGCGCGGCCCAGGCGCGCAGCAGTGCCCGGGCGACGAAGCGCGGCGGGGCAATGCCGCCGAACGCCCAGGCGACGGCGTAGAGGGTGCGCAGCGAGGTGCGACGCTCGCGACTGAGCAGGTAGACCGGCTCCCAGGCAGCGGGCTGCAGCCTGGCGCGGAACGCCTCCAACCCGGCGAAGTGGTAGAAGCGGCGGCCATGGTCTCGCGCCCAGGCGCGCAGCAGGCGAACCAGCGCGCCCTGGCTGGTCTCGGTGCCAGCGGCGATGCGCGAGAGCGGGGCGAGCCCCAGGGTGATCCAGGCGGCCCCGTCGGCGGCCAGTTCGCGCATCGCGCTGTCGATCAGGAGCTCCGTCGTGCCGTTGGGGGCGTCGTGGCCGCGCACGATCTGCTCGAAGAGCCAGCCAGCGCGCCGGGGGACGGGTGTAGCCACCAGGTAGGCCACCGGCGTGCCGTGACGCTGGGCGACGAAGACGCGCCGCCCTTCGGGGGCGCGCAGGGTCGCGGGCTCGACGAGGAAGTGCATCGGCGGGAGCCCGCGGCTGGCAAGCCACTCGCGCAGGCAGCGCTGCAGCTCCGGCTGGTGGGCGGCACGCTCGGCGGGCCAGGCGTGGACCGCAACGTCCTTGTTGCGCGCGCGGGCGATCTGGCTGCGCAGCGAGGCCTTGCATGCGACGATCGCCGGCCAGCCCCGGGGGTCCCAGACGGGCTGTGCGCCGATCAGCAGGCGGGCCAGGGGGCCAGCGCCGGCCAGGTCCTCGGCCTCCGGCGCCTGAGCGCCGAAGTAGCACACCCGTCGCCCCTGGCGCGTCGCCGCCGCCTCGAAGGCGCCGGCCACGGCCGCGCGGTGCTCAGGCGCACAGACCGGGGCGCCAGCCACCACCCAGACGCCGCCAGCGGCGACATAGCCAACGACCGCGTCCTGGTCGGGGCTGAACCAATGGGCGATCCCGGGGTTGGCGATCTGGCACGAGGCGGTATTCCAGCCGTGACGGGCCACCAGCGCGCGCACCAGTTCACGTTGCGCCACCGCGTCGACGGGCAGCGGCACTGTGCTGGGAGCAGCGTGCTCGATCCAGAGGGCCTGTGCATTGCATGCTGATCGCCGGGTCATGATACTGGCGGCTCGCAGCCTTCGCGCAGGAGGTGCAGCCCCGCGGCGGCTTCCGGAGCAATCACGACTGTGAGCCGCAGATGGGGTGTGATGCACGTCGCGGCAGTCGGCACCCATTCGCGAGCACCATCGCGACAGCGCACCACGATACAACCCGGCGGTAACCCGAGCTCACGGATCGTTCGCCCGACAAATGATGCGCCCGGAGCCACCTCGATCTCCAGCACGATCGGGTCGTAGAACGCGAGCGCACCAGCCTGGCGTCGCAACTCGCGCTGGAGCAGCGTCTCATAGATCGGCAACTGGCCAGAACCCTCAGCAACAAGATAGGCTGCAAAGCAGGCCACCAGCAGAGGCAGCATCTGGTGGTAGTTGCCGGTCATCTCGATGATCAGCACGATACCAGTGAGTGGCGCGCGGACGATGGCCGTAAAATAGGCCGCCATCCCCACGACCGCAAAGGCACCGGGGATCGGCGCCATTGCTGGCGCAAGGCGGTGGATCACGTCCCCGACGCCGAGGCCGATCAACGCCCCGAGCACCAGGAGCGGGGCAAAGATTCCCCCGGGAGCACCCGTCCCATAGCTGAAGAGGGTCAGGCCGAAGCGCAGAACAATGAGCAATGGCACAGCGGCAAGCGGCAGCGCGCCAAGCAGGGTTGTCTCGGTGAGATGATGCCCCCCGCCGACCAGCGCGGGCATGAACCAGCCAATCAGGCCGGCGAGGGCGCCAACTGCCGCTACCGCGCCATAGGTTGCGCGGCCCCGCAAGCTGGCGAACAGGTTCAGGGCGCCGACCAGTGACCGGTTGAACAGCACGCCAGCGAGTCCGCTCACCAGGCCAAGTGTGGCAAAGGCCGGCAGCGCCAGCAGTGGTGGAACGGGATAATCCGGAACGGAGAAGACCGGAAGTGGCCCGGCCACCAGCCGTGAGACAACGTCAGCTACGGCGGCGGCGACGAACGCCGCGCCAATCACCGCCGGGCGAAAATCGCGCTGCATCTCTTCGAGCACGAAGACGAGGCCTGAGAGGGGCGCATTGAAGGCCGCGGCCAGCCCGGCGCCTGCGCCGGTTGCGATCAGCGTCAGCCGCTCGCGTGGTGTCGCGCGCAGTCCGTCGGCGACCGCCGCGCCCACGGCACCACCCATCTGCACCGTTGGCCCCTCGCGCCCGAGGGCCAGCCCGGCGCTAATCGCCAGGGTGCCGCCAAGCAGCTTCACTGGTATCACACGCTGCCAGCGTAACGAACGCAAGCGATAGATGACGGCCTTGATGTGGGGGATGCCGCTGCCGGCAGCCTCTGGCGCATAGTGCCGCATCAGGGCTACCGCGGCCAGCGCGCCAAGCGCACCAAAGCCCACTGGTACAAGCCAACCAAGTATTGGAGCACTACGCGCTGCAGTGATCAAGGCGTTGCGCAGTTCATCACCCGCGGCCAGTAGCCAGCGAAAGAGCACCGCGACCATGCCCGCCCCCAGGCCGACCAGCGCAGCGAGGGGAAAGAGACGCCGCCGTTGCTGATGGAGATTGAGAAACTCGGCCAGTTCGGAGCTGGCCTCAGCACTCGACCGGGCCTGCGTAACGCTATCGGCGTTGCGCACAGCCCGGGCAACTATGAGCGTAGGTGGTGGCATGGACGGTATCCTGACCATGGAAGGCCATTGGCTGCGCCAGTGCTTCGGGCCAACGAGCGTAAGCCAGGCAACAATGCTCGGACAAGGACTACAGCGCAAGCGACGCCAGGTAGCCTGGCGGGCGACGGGCCAGTGTGCCCTGTTCAAAAGCGTAGGCCAGGCGGATCAGCGTAGGCTCGCTGTAGGCCCCGCCCATAAAGCTGATCCCGACCGGGAGACCAAAGGCCATGCCGGCGGGGACGGTGACCAGGGGGTAGCCGGCCCGCGCGGCGAAGGAGGAACTGCCGCCGCCATAGCGGTCGCCAGCGAGCAAGTCGCTCACCCAGGCGGGCTGCATGGTCAGCGCGACGATCGCGTCGAGGCGCTGCTCAGCCATGGCTGCGTCGACCAGGGCACGTGTCTCGTCGCGGCTGCGCGCCAGGGCCTCGCGGTACTCCTCGCTGTCCAGCCCGCCTTTGGCCGCCGCCAGCACAAAGATCTCCTGGCCGAAGTAGGGCAACTCGACCGCACGCTGCGCCTCGTTGAAGGCGATCAGCTCGTCCAGACTGCGCGGGATGGCGACGTCCGGGTGATCGGGGTGCACGACCCGGGTGGCGAGATAGTCGGCGATGGCTTGCTTGAACTCGTAGAGCAGCACGGTGAACTCGTCGCCCTGGAGGTAGCCATCGCTCTTCGCAAGCTGCAGCGGGTCGACCAGTTCGGCGCCGAGGCCGGCGATGGCCCGTAGCGCTGCCGCGAAGACCGCGTCGGCGTGCTGGTTGTAGCCCACCGTGCCCGGGTCGCGCAGCACGCCGATCCGCGCACCGCGCAGCCCGTCGCGGTCGAGGAAGGCACAGTAGTCGGCGTGGGCGTGGGTAGCCGCCGCCGTCGTGACCGGGTCGCGCGGGTCAGGTCCAGCGATTGCGCCGAGGATGGTCGCAGCATCGGCCACCGAGCGGGCATGCGGCCCGACGGTGTCCTGGCTTGGAGCGATCGGCACCACCCCGGCGCGGCTGGTCAGGCCGACCGTGGGCTTGAGGCCGACGACCCCACAGAGGGCCGAGGGACAGACGATCGAGCCATCGGTCTCAGTACCGATGGCGGCGGCGCAGAAGCTGGCGGCCACCGCCACCGCTGAGCCGGAGCTCGATCCGCATGGGTTGCGGTCGAGCACATAGGGGTTCTTCGTCTGGCCGCCGCGGGCGCTCCAGCCGCTGGTGGAGCGCATCGAGCGGAAGTTGGCCCACTCGCTCAGGTTCGTCTTACCGAGGATGAGCGCACCGGCGGCACGCAGCCGGGCGACCACTGTTGCATCCTGGGAAGGGCGCGAGCCAACGAGCGCTCGCGATCCGGCAGTGGTGGCCATGCGATCGGCAGTGTCGAGGTTGTCCTTGAGCAAGATCGGGATGCCATGGAGCGGGCCGCGGGTCGTTCCAGCGGCCCGTTCGGCGTCGAGCGCACGGGCGAGCGCCAGGGCCTCGGGGTTGAGCTCGAGCACCGCGCGCAGGGTGGGGCCGCTGCGATCAAGGGCCTCGATGCGGGCCAGACAGGCCTCGGCCAGGGCCAGGGCCGTCAGGCGCCCGCTGGTCATGGCGGCCTGCAGGTCAGCGATGCTGGCCTCGTAGATCGCCGGGCCAATGTTGGCGGTATCGCGGGCGACCTCGCCCGCGGACGTTGGCAGAGGCATCGCGGTGCTCCTCGTAGGCACTGCTACTATGGTTCGACGTAGATCGGGTTGAAGTTGATGACATAGGCCGGGTTGTTCACATAGCCCTTGACTTTGGCGCTGTAGGCCATGGGCTGCAGGTCGTTGACCACAAAGATCCACGGCGCGTCCTCGACGATCAGCGCCTGGGCCTCGGCGTAGTACTTCGCTCGCTCACTGCGCTCGGCGCTGGCGAGGGCCTTGGTGAGCAACTCATCGACCTGGGGGTTGCTGTACCAGCCGGTGTTCCAGCCGTTCGGCGGCTGGAAGCTGCTACCGAAGAGGAAGTTCATCACATAGGGCTCGCTCGACATGATCGACTGGTTGTTCATTGTCACATCGCCGGCCAGGCCCTGGGCCCAGATCCCCAGGTACGAAACCCACTCATAGGACTGGATCTCGACGTTGATCCCGACGTCGCGCAGGTTGCCCTGGATGTACTCGTTCATCTGCACCGGGATCATCATGCCCGATCCCGAGACCGGGATGATCATTTTGGTGCTGAAGCCATTGGGATAACCAGCCTCGGCGAGGAGCTGTCTGGCCTTTTCCGGGTCGTAGGTGTAGCCCGTGATCGCCGGGCTGTAGGCCCAGTTAGCCGCGGGCATCGGCTGGGTGGCCGGCTTCGCCGAGCCATTGAGGATCTTCTCGGCCAGGCCCTGGCGGTCGATTGCGTAGTTGACGGCCTGGCGCACGCGCTTGTCGGCGAAGGGGCCTTCTCTGGTGTTGAGCACAATAAACCAGTAGTGATTGCCGGGGCCCTGGTCATAGACGAAGGCCGGGTTGGCCTTGATCTGGGGTATGGCGTCGGGTGGCACGACGGTGATCAGATTCACCTGGCCGGTGAGCAGGGCGGTCACGCGGGCAGTGGGCTCGGGGATGGGCACGAAGATCAGCTTGTCGGCCTTTGGCTCGCCGGGCTTCCAGTAGTCCTTGTTGGCCTCCAGTTCGACTTTCTGGCCCTTCTCCCAGCTCACGAACTTGAAGGGGCCGGTGCCGACCGGGTTCTCGGTGAGCCAGGCGTTGCCATGCTCGCGCACCGCCCGGGGGCTGACGATCCGCCCGGCGCCGTAGCCGAGGAACTCGAGGAAGGCGCCGTTCGGCGCAGCCAGGGTCAGCTTGACCGTGTTGTCGTCGATCACCGCGACGTCCTGCAGGCCTACCAGGAAGAAGCCGACCGTATTGGTCGCGTCGAAGAATTCAAAGTCCTTGTCGAAGGCGCGGCGGAAGGCGAAGTCGACCGCCTGGGCGTTGAAGGGCTCGCCGTCGTGGAAGGTGATGCCCTGGCGCAGCTTGAAGGTGTACTCACGGCCATCGTCAGAGATCGTCCACGACTCGGCCAGACCGGGCTCGAGTTCGGTCGTGCCGAGCTTAAACTCGACCAGGCCATCGTAGATGTTGCGCAGCACACGGGTGGTGGCGAGGGCCGCCGCCTTGATCGGATCGCCGCCCTCGATGTCGGTCTCGGTACCGACGATGATCGTGCCACCGCGCTCGGCGGCCGGGGCGGTGGTCGACTCGCTGGCCGGGGAGGGCGTGGTGGGGGCGCCGCCACAGGCGGCAAGCAAGACCGCGAGCAGGGCCAGGACCAGAGCGAGACGGGTGCGGTTCCGCATGGGTGTCTGTCTCCTTCAGCGAATGCACAACGGCGTTTCCCAGCAGTATCCTGGACGTGCACGGGCGCGCCAGCATGCCCAGGAGCCATCTGCACACATACCCAGGCACCTCCTTTCCGAGGGCGAGCTACAGCTTCATACGCGGGTCCAGCGCGTCGCGCAGGCCATCGCCGAGCAGGTTGAAGCCCATAGTGACGAAAAAAATGGCGAGCCCGGGAATGGTCGTCACCCAGGGGGCGACGAGCATAGCGTTGCGGCCCTCGTTGGCCATCGCACCCCAGTCGGGGGTGGGTGGCTGCACACCAAGGCCGAGGAAACTGAGCGCCGAGGCAAAGATGATCATCTGCCCGGTCTGCAGCGTGGCGAAGACGATGCAGATGGGGAGGGTATTGATCAGGATGTGGCGGGTGATGATGCGCCAGGTGGGGACGCCCAGGGCCCGCGCGGCGATCACGAAGTCCTGGGTGCGCAGGGTGAGCACCTGTGAGCGGACCAGGCGCGCGAAGGCGGGAACAAAGACGATGGTCAGCGCAAAGATCGCATTGAGCTGGCTGGGCCCCAGGGCAGCGACGATGGCGATCGCCAGCAGGATGGCGGGGAAGGCGAACATAATATCGGCCAGGCGCATGATCAGCCCGTCGACCCAGCCGCCGTAGTAGCCGGCCAGCAGGCCGAGCGCCAGGCCGAGCAGACCGGAGAAGAGCACCGGCGCCAGGGCCACCAGCAGCGCAATGCGGCTGCCATAGATCAGCCGGCTGAGGATATCGCGCCCGTTGGTATCGGTGCCGAGCACGTGGCCCGGCGTGCCAATCGGCTGGAGCCGGTTGGCTGCATCCTGGGCGAGCGGATCGTGGGGCGCCAGCACGGGCGCCAGCAAGGCGCAGAGCAGCGCCAGGAGTACGATCGCGCCGCCGAGCAGCGCAAAACGGTCGCGGCGCAGCCCGCGCCAGACGATGCTGAGCTGGCTCTGCGGGCGGGGCCGTGCAACGCCGGTCGGCACGGGTGTGGGGTGGGCCAGGGTCTGTTCGCTCGACATCGTGGCTCCTCAGTCGCCGTAGTGGATGCGCGGGTCGATCACGGCATAGAGCAGATCCACCACCAGGTTTACGAGCACAAAGGCGGTGGCCACCAGGAGCACGCCGCCCTGAACGACGGGGAAGTCGCGCATCGAGATGGCATTGTAGAGCGCCAGGCCGATCCCGGGCCAGCTAAAGACCGTCTCGGTGAGGACGGCGCCGCCGAGCAGGAAGCCAAACTGCACGCCGACGACGGTCAGCACGGGCAGCAGCGCATTCTGCAGGGCGTGGCCGAGCACGACGGTGCGCTCGCGCAGGCCCTTGGCGCGCGCGGTGCGCACGTAGTCCTGGCGGATCACGTCGAGCATACTCGAGCGAGTGATGCGCGCGGTCACCGCGGCGGCGGCAATGCCAAGGGTGAGAGCCGGCAGGGTCAGGTGATGCAGCAGGGTGAGCAGGTTGCGCTCGCCGGTGATCGGCCACATCCCGGCGGCGGGGAACCAGCCCAGGTGCAGCGAGAAGATCAGGATCGCCATCAGGCCGAGCCAGAAGGCGGGCATACTGTTGCCGAAGAGGGCGAGGATCATGCTCACCCGGTCGAAGAGCGAGAACTGGCGGGTAGCCGAGATCACCCCTGCAGCCACGCCAATCAGCGTCGCGATGATCGTTGCGGCGACGGTGAGGATCAGGGTATTGGTGAAGCGTTCGAGCAGCAGGGGCAGCACGGGGGTGCGCAACTGGATGGAGGTGCCCAGGTCGCCCTGGAGGACGCGCCCCAGCCAGCGCAGGTACTGGACGACGATTGGCTCGTTCAGGCCGAGCGCGTCACGCAGCTCGGCCAGGTTCTCGGGCCGCGCCATCGGCCCCAGCAGGGCCAGTGCCGGATCGCCCGGCACCAGCTGAAGCAGCAGAAAGGCAACGAGCGAGATCCCCAGCAAGACCGGGATCAGCGCGGCGATTCGCCGCAGCACATAGGCGCCCATAGCGTCTCCGAGTCGCGTCGTCCATTCGGGGGCACAGCACGGCGCCGGGGTTCAGCTTTGACCGATCGACGGATCGGAGCACAGCCTGGCCCCGAGCCCCTGCGAGATCTGCGCAGCCGTGGTCCGGACCAGCGCCGCGAGGGCGGGGAGCTGGTCCGCTGGCAGGCGGTCGTTCGGACCGGCCACGCTCACGGCGGCAACGACGCGGCCCTGGTGATTGCGGATCGGTGCGGCGACAGACGTAACGCCCATGTCCAGGTCATTGATTGCGACGCCGAAGCCCTGGGCCCGGATCTGTGCCAGTTCTTCAGCGAGGCGGGCACGGTCGGTCTGGGTGGCGCTGGTTATCGGGGTGAGTGGCAGGTTGTCGAGGAGCTGCGGCTGCTCGAGGACCCGGTAAGCCAGGAGCACGCGCGGCACCCCACCGGCGTGGAGCGGGGCGCGGCGGCCGATCTCGGCGTAGAGCCGCACCGGGTGCTTGCTCTCGCGCTTCGCGATACATACGGCCTCGCTGCCGTCGATCACACCGAGGAAGACCGTCTCACCGGTCGCCGCGGCCAGCTGGTCGAGCAGCGGCGCGGCGACCTCGGGGAGGCGCAGGCTCTGGCGCACGGCCTCGCCAAACTGGAGCAGTTTCAGGCCCAGGCGGTAGTTCTTTGTCTCCGTGTCCTGGATGACGAACCCCTGCTGCTCGAGCGTGGCCAGGATGCGGAATGCGCGGCTCTTGTTCAGGCCGAGCCGCGCAGCGATCGCGCTGAGCCCCAACCCCTGACCATCGGCGACCAGCAGTTCTTCCAGGGCGCGCAGGGCGCAATCGAGCACAGAAATGCTGTAGTCACGCCCCTCGGCCATAACTCTCCATGGGCGAGACCTCACGATTTCGCCTGATAAAACTTCAATTCATTCTGCACCCGTACGATCACTATACCGAGAGCTTTTTGATCTGTCAAGGAATGCCAGGAGCGGCCGTCGGGCCACGGCAATGTCCGCCGCCGGCGGTGGGATATGGGGCGGCTACGCCGCCCCGATGGTTGGTGTTGAGGTGGGTCTGGCGGCTACGCCGCCAGACCCACCTCAACAACCTGGAGGTGAGGTTTGCCCCAAAGACGTTGCACAAGCCGTGGGGGTGGGCGCAGGGCCACAGCAATGTCCGCCGCCGGCGGTGAGGAGGTGGGCAGCCTTATGGGATGGCTGCACCACCTCCTGGGGTTTGAGACCCGGTCCAAAGACCCCACATAGACTATGGCGTAGCTGTGTCTGCGGGAGCGGGGCCAAACACCACTTCGATGTACGGGCTGTATTCCGTAAGCTCAGAGGCCGCAAATGCGGCGAATACGAAGTCGCCTTCATTCGCACGGAGCATCAGTCCGTAGTTGGGCTGAGCACCGCTGACCCAGCGCCGCAGTTGCTCCGTGACGTCGATCGCGTGCCAGGTAAGCGACTCGGCGGCGAACGGTATCGCCACAGAGCCGACCTCGGCACCGCCTGGCGGCTGGGTCGTCCATGTCACGGTGCCAGGATCCCAGTTCTGCGTAATCTGGTACGCCCGCACGGCGATAGTACCAGCGGCGCCGTTGCCCCAACACAGTCCGACGGCACGGAGGTACAATGTCGCCCGTGAAATGGTCTGTCCGGGCGGCACGGTGGGCAGGTTGAAGCGCACAAGCCCGCGGCTGGCCCCGCCATCAAAGGAGCCGCTCGTACAAAAGGCCCGATGGGAACCGACCCAGAGCGTGGTTGACCTGCCGAAATTCGTGTCAGGCCGGCCAGAAATGACATCGGCATCGCCGGCTACAGCGAGGCGCGTCGGGGGCTTCGGCGCAGCGAGCATTGGAAGGTTGACACGACTCGGCGGGGGCGGCGGCGGGGTCGGCGATGGCGATGGCGACGGCGATGGCGACGGCGACGGTGATGGCGATGGCGATGGCGTTACGTCATTCGCAGGTGGTTCGCCCAGCCAGAGGCGCCCGTAGCCGAAGAGTGTATCACGGCCAGGAGCGCCCATCTCAATCGCCCGGCTGGTCAGGAAGGCGGTGATCTGAGCGGGACCATAACCGGCAAAGGCCCCCCTCACCAGCGCGGCAGCTCCGGCAACGTGCGGCGTGGCCGACGACGTGCCGTTAAACTGCTGGCCCGGGGTTGTGCCATAGGCGACCGTGTTAACATTGGCGAAGGCCGCCAGATCTGGCTTGACGCTACCGCCATTGAGCGTGCCGCCCGGGCCATTGGTCGGCCCTTCCGAGCTGTAGCGCTCCTGGGGGAAGGGGTTGCGCGCATCGAGCGCGGCCACGGTGATCGCCCCCGGCGCATCGGCAAGGTCGGCCAGGCTGCGCGCGGGCACGTTCTGTCTCAGGGCCGGGACTCCAGCCACGAACAGATTCAGATTTACATCCGCGCGGGTAGCGTTGAAGCGCTGGATAATGATGCCATAGGCGGTCGCGTCGCCCGAGGTCTGCACAACTGCTGCCTCTGTCGGACGCTGGTTGGCGCCGCCGTTTTGAAAGTTGGCGCCGGTGCTGACGATCTGCCAGGTAGTGCCGTTCAAGCGCACGATAGCGAAGTCGTAATCCTGGTTCACCGGCGCGGTCCAGTTATCCCAGCGCAGAAAGGCCACGAAGGTATATCCGGCAGGGATCGCCAGGCAGCCGCCGCCGGGCGCTGCAGCGATGCAGTTGATCTCGACCCCGGGCGCGAATTCGTGGATCTGATCACTGTCTGTATCATTAAAGATCCCGCCCCAGTGCCGTTCGCGCTCGTTCCCGGCGGCAGTCGCCCAGGTGATCCCGGCGTTGCGTGCGCGCGCAACCTCGTCGGCCAGAAAGCCCGTGCCATCCCCCGGCGCCACATTGTAGAAGCCAAGCGAGGTTGAGATCACCGTGATCCCGTTCGCAATGGCATAGGTCACGGCGCGCTGCAAATCGAGGTTGGTATCGATGCGCAGCAGGTAGAGGCTGGCCTGGGGGGCCATGTCGTAGACGATCTCGGCACAGGCGGTGCCGTGGGGCGTCCCGCCGCCGATATCGCCGGTCGAGGCAAAGTTCTGCACCACCACACTCGCCGGCAGGTCGGTGCCAAGCAGGGCGGTGTAGCCTTCAAAGCCGCCATCGATCACCGCGATCCGCACCCCGGCGCCGCGATAGCCGGCGTTGTGCCAGGCGGTGGCATTCGAGAGCTCGACGCCCACGGTGGTCAGTTGTCCGACCTGCAGTTCCCCGGATGGCATCAGGTAATCGGGTTGGCGCAGATAGGCGATCGCCGGATCGGCGGCGAGGGCGCGCAGGGCGGCAATCGGCGCCAGAGCCTGGATCTGAGTGTTGTCCAGGCTGGTGTAGACCACCCGCCCGCCGGCGGCTGCAAGCGCCTGTTGGGCGGCGGCAACGTTTTGCACGTCCACTTCGGCAATCACCTCGACCAGGTCGCCGTCAACCTTCAGTCCGGCAGCCTCGGCTATGCTCGCCAGCGCCGCCCCACCGGCGTTCTGGTCGGCAAGCGTGGCCAGCGCCGCGTCGAGGTTCGCCTCACGCGTCGCTTTGCGTTCCAGCCCCTCAGCGGGATCGAAACTGAAATGCGCGGGCTGGATCGTCGCCATGTCTATTGCGTCTGCAGGGGGGACGGTAGGTCCCTCCTGGGCCAGGATCTGGCCCGCCAGCCCCAGAACAAGCATAACGACAACCAGCATCCCGACAGCCCGATGTGTCGTTCCCCCCAGCAACCGTTTCATGAGCGTTCCTCCCATTCTGGACGTCTATTGCAAAGTGGCAGGGTGTGAGGAAACTCGATCGCACCGTGCGCACAACCCGCCGGGTTGCGCGACGGTCTGACGCAAACCAGCGCCGAAGCGCGGGTTTGCCCGGCGAACAGGGGCGTGGAGAAACCTGGTTGTGCCGTATCCAGGCTGAGATCAGGCCATATTACGGACGGGCCGGCGCAGCCATGTCGGGGGGCCGCACAGTGGTCACGTTGGCATCATTTGCCAGGCGGCAAAGCTCGTTCGGGGGTACGAGCACCTGCGCTAATTGATCGGTCTGTGCGGTAACTGTCGCCCCGTACTGGTCAAAATCAACCGGGGCGTCAAAGGTAACATACACGAGTACCCGGCCCTGATCGTATGGAATGTTCGCGCCCGCTGCAAACGCTGCAGGATCGCTCGCCGTTGACAGCGCGTAAAGTATTGCATCAAGCCGGGGACATGCCGCTGGCCCACCTTTGCCCGTGTCACCGGCGGGGCCAGCCGTGATCTGATCACCGCTCAACGGCACCGTAGGCACGACAGGCTGGGGTGTTGGCGTAAGCGGCGCCAGCGCGCCGCCACAACCAGCGCTCGTTAGCATAACCACGCAGAGCGAGATAGCCAGAGAAAAACGACACATGATTTGTGTGTGAAAAGGATCAATTAGAGAAACAAGTTTATTTCAATTAGATATATTTCGCCAAGTTTATTATGGAAGTTATTCACTGTCAATAGTGAATCGAGTTGAGATTTCTGTACTGTACCCTTCAGGCGGCTGATCTCGTCGCGCAACTGCTGGTTCTCGGCCTTGATCGGGTCTTGCTCCGCACTGAGGGTCTCGATAAGGTTCAGCAGCCGCTGGAGCAACCTCCCGCGCCTTAGCAACGAGGGAGTGAGGGCGTCTCGCCCTCACTCCCCCAGCTGGTATGCATCAAACCGCAAAGGATGCGGCCGTAGGGGTTACGGTCAACGCCTGAGCTACACGGGTGAGCCCGATGCACCCGCTACCGCCCCATCAGATAGCGGTGGATGCCCTCGGCGGCGGCGCGCCCCTCGGCGATCGCCCAGACCACCAGCGACTGACCGCGGCGCATGTCGCCGGCGGCGAACACGCCGGGGAGCGAGGTCATCTTGCGCTCGTCGGTGACCGGCGTGCCCTGGGGGGTGAGGGCCAGGCCAGACTGGGCGAGCGGGCCGTCGCGCCGTGGCCCCACGAAGCCCATCGCCAGCAGCACCAGGTCGCAGGGCAGTGTGAACTCGCTGCCGGGGATGTCCTCCATCTGCAACTGTCCGCTGGCAGTGGGCGTCCAGCGCACCTCGACGGCTTCCACCGCCGCTACCCGGCCCAGCGTGTCGCCGATCAGGCGCCGCGTGCGCACGCTGTAGCGGCGCTCGCCGCCCTCCTCGTGCGAGGACGAGGTGCGCAGAATGCGCGGCCATTCGGGCCAGGGGTTGTCAGGCGCCCGGCGCTGGGGGGGGCGTGGCAACAGCTCGAAGGAGGTGACCGAGGCTGCGCCCTCGCGCAGCGCGGTGCCGACGCAGTCGGCGCCGGTGTCACCGCCGCCGATCACCAGCACCCGCTTGCCGTGCACGCTGATCGCCTGCTGCGCGTCGATCGGCTCGCCCGCGCAGCGGCGGTTCTGCTGGCGGAGCAGTTCCATCGCGAAGTGAACGCCCTGCAGCTCCCGCCCCTCGACAGCCAGGTCGCGCGGCTGCTGGGCGCCGCCCGCCAGCAGGACGGCGTCGAAGCCGTAGCGCAACTCCTCGAGCGGCACATCAACGCCGATGTTGATCCCGGTCAGAAATTGCACGCCCTCGGCCTCCAGCTGGGCCAATCGCCGGTCGAGTATGGCCTTCTCCAGCTTGAAGTCGGGGATGCCGTAGCGCAACAGCCCGCCAACACGGTCGTCGCGCTCGAAGACCGAGACCTCGTGGCCCAGGCGGCGCAACTGCTGAGCCGCGGCCAGGCCGGCCGGCCCGGAGCCAACGATGGCGATGCGCTTACCCGTGAGCTGGCGCGGCGGCTCAGGCCGCACCAGACCATGCTCGAAGCCCCACTCGATGATCCGCAGCTCGACCATGCGGATCGCCACGGGCTCGAAATTGAGACTGAGCGAGCACGAGCCCTCGCAGAGCGCCGGACAGAGGTGGCCGGTAAATTCGGGGAAGTTGTTGTCGCGGTGTAACTGGGCCAGCGCCCCCTCCCAGTCGCCCTCAGCGACCCGGTCGTTCCACCAGGGGATGAAGTTGCCCAGCGGGCAGGCGACGTGGCAGTAGGGGATGCCGCAGTCCATGCAGCGGGCAGCCTGGGTGACAACCTCCGTGTCCAGCGGCAATTCGTAGACGTCGTGGTAGTCCTGCAGCCGCAGCGCCACCGGTCGGCTACGGAACTCCTGACGCTGATACTTGAGAAAGCCTTCGATCTCGCCCATGAGCAACCTGCCTCTCGTTGAGAACCATGACGCGACCGCGTAGTGGCCCGACGCTGGCTGACACTGCCGAGAAGCGACGCTGCTGCTGGGGGGGCCGCTCGCGGGGGCGCAGCGCTGCGCCCCGACTGCGGTTGGCGTGTGCCGGGATGGGAAGAATCTACGCTGTCTGCGGCAGCCCTGGGGTGACAGGCTCGCAACCGGGGCTGGCGCTCTGACAACCGTGGGGCAAGGTTGGCGCGCCGCACGGCCCGTGCGGCGCGCCAACCTTGCCCCCCCGGCGGTTGTACCTACGGTTCAACGGATGCGCCAGCGGCGCTGGCCAGCGCCTCAACATGCAGGTCCTGGATGCGGTCGCGGGCGATCTGGGCGATCCGGAGCAGGAGCTGGTAGCCGAAGGCCGGGTCGCGCTCGATCTGCGCGTGGAGCGCGCTACAGTCGATGGCGACGACCCGGCAGGCTTCCTCTGCGCGGGCGTTGGAGGTGGCCTTGCCGGGCGGCACCAGGGCCGACCAGGCGAAGACGTCGCTGGCCCGCACCACGCTGACGACGATCTCGCGGGCCTGGCCCGCCGGCGGCGGCAGTACCGAGCGGCTGCCCTTCTCGGGCATGCTCAGGCTGATCGCTACACTGCCCTCGATCACCAGATAGAGCGTGGTCAGATCGTCGCCCTCATTGAAGAAGCGGTGGCCAGCCTCGACGGCGAGCTCCTCGGCGGCCATCGCGATGGTCGTAAGCTGATCCGGGCTGAACCCGGCGAAGAACGGGTAGCGGCGCAGCAACTCTGGGGATACCATAGGTCCTCCTGGTGCGGTTCCCTGCCCTCTGGTAGTGTGGCGCGGTGGAGCCATGTTTTGCCTTCACCTCCACACCTCCACACCTCTACACCTCTACACCTCCACACCTCCACACCTCCACACCTCTACACCTCCACACCTCCACACCTCTACACCTCCACACCCCCAGCGGGCAACACCTCGGCCAGCACGGCGGCCACCGCGGCGGGGATCGCTGCTGCAACTGGCGGCGTGGGCTCTTCGCTAAAGTCGAGCACGTCGGTCACCGTGATCGCGTAGATCACCAGTTCTGCGGGCAGCGGCAGGCCCATCTGCCGGCCAAGGGCCAGGGCGATGCCGAGGCTGGTATCGTGCGGCGAGACGCTCCGCTCGGTCGGCTGCAGCGCCTGGATGTCAGCCAGGCTCAGGCGAAGCAGGCTGCCCGGGACATGGTCCGCGCGACAGAGCGCATCGATCAGGATGGCGCGGTCGTAGCCAATCAGCAGCTCCATCAGTGCCAGGCCACCGACTGCGGCGGTTGCGACCTCCGCCGGCGGCCGGGGCAGCGGGGCCAGCGCGGCGCCCACTGCCTCCGCCACCCGCACGCCGACCGCGTCATCGGTAAGGATGGGGTTGCCGAGCCCGAGTACGAGCGTACGCATGCTGGTCACCTAGTCTACATACTGGCTCAACCGCTGCAGCTCGGCCCCGGCGGGGTCGCGGATCACGACCTCGAGCGGCATCTGGCCGGGCAGGGCGTGGGTCGCGCAGCCGAAGCAGGGGTCGTAGGCGCGGAAGCCCATCTCGATGCGGTTGAGCAGCCCCTCGGTGATCACCGTACCTTTCTGGATCAGGCCCTGGGCGGCTTTCTTCACCGACATGGCGATCGGGGCGTAGTTGTTGGTGGTGCCGACGATCAGGTTGACCCGCGTGAGGATGCCGCGCTCGTCGGTCCAGTAATGATGGGTGAGCGTGCCGCGCGGCGCCTCGACCGAGCCGACGCCCTCGGTGGGGGTGGTGGTGATCGGCGTGCGGACGTGCGGGTCGGTGATCTCGGGGTCGGTGGCCAGTTCGAGCATGCGCTCGGCGGCATAGAGCAGCTCGACCAGCCGCGCCCAGTGGGTAGCCAGGCGGAAGTGGACCGGCTGGTAGCGCCCGTTGACCCGCTTGCTGCCCAGTGTCTCGTAGAACTTCTCGTAGGCTTCCTGCGCGCGCGGTGTGGCCATCCCGTCGGCGGCGTTGAGCCGCGAGAGCGGGGTGGCGCAGTACACGCCGCTGGCCTTACCATCCTCGAAGCCCTTCCAGCCGATGCCCTTAAGGTACGGGAACTTCAGGTAGGTCCAGCTCTCGCTATGCTCAGCAATATGCTGGGCGTAGTCGCGGGGATGATACTTCAGATACTCAGCGCCGTCCGGATCGACCACGCGGATCATGCCGTCGTAGAAATTGGCGTGATTATTGGCATCGACCGTGCCCATCGAGTAGGTGCGGTGGGTGAAGGTATCGGAGAGGATGAGCTCGACGTACTGCGGGTTGCCCAGCACCAGATCCTCGAACAGCTTGAGGCTGAAGAGGGCAAAATCGACATTCTGGCGCGCGACATCTTCGACGACCTGGCGCTCATCGGCAGCGATGGCCTTGCTCCAGCCGCCGGGCAGCCCGGCGACGGGGTGGACGCCGCGCCCGCCGAGCATTCTGATCACCCGGTGGTTGCGCACGCGGGCGTCGATCACCTGCTTGCCGATCTCGAGGCCCACCTTGTGCACCACACCGAGGATATTGCGCTCGGCGGGGGGCGCATCGGGGCCCATCACGAAGTCGGGCCCGGCCAGGGCGTAGAAGTGCGTGGTATGATCGGCCACATAGAAGGCCGAGTAGAACATCTCGCGCAGCTTCTTCGCCACGGGTGGCGGATCAACGTGAAACAGAGCGTCGAGCGTCTTGGTCGAGGCGATATGGTGCGCCTCCGGGCAGACGCCGCAGATCCGGTCGGTGATGCGCGGCATCTCTTCGGCGGGCCGGCCGACGCAGAACTGCTCGAAACCGCGCAACTCAGGCACGATGAAGTAGGCGTTGGCCACGTCACCCTCATCATTGAGGAAGATATCGATCCGGCCGTGGCCCTCCAGCCGGGTGACAGGATCGATCGCGATTCGTTTCATACGCGTCTCCTTCAGGTGCCGGGTTCGGCGACGCGCACGCGCCGCAGCAACGAGTGAGCCAGGCTGAAGCGGTAGAAGGTGCCGGCCGGGTCGGCCAGCGTATCCATCACCGCGGCGATCGCGTGCTCCTGCTCGGCCTCATCCTGATCAGGGCCGCCGGCGGCCACCACCGAGGCGATCGCCGAGAGCATGCGCGCGCCCTGGTCCTGGCCATCGAGCGGGCCGTAGCATCCTTCGCAGCGCATACCCACCTGGGGGCAGAGGGCGCCACAGCCGCTGCGCGTGGCCGGGCCCATGCAGACCAGGCCCTGCTCGAGCAGGCAGATGCCCGGCTCGGGGACCAGCTCGTAGGGCCGGTAGAAACGGGTGATCTGCTTGACGTTCTTGGCCAGCGGGCACTCCTCGCAGACCGCGACCGTGCCGGCGCCGATAACCTTGCCGCCCGGAGCCGGCAGCGGCACCCCGCTGATCACCGCCTGGATGACCGCGGCGATCTGGTGGGCCTCCGGCGGACAGCCGGGGATGATGTAGTCCACCGGGACGACCTGGTCGAGGGCGCGCACCGTCTCGTAGAGCACCGGGATGCGGATCTCACCCTCCGGGACCATACTCAGCGGCTGGGGCAGCCGGTCGCGGGTCTCATCGGTGGTCAGGCAGTCCGTATAGATCGTACGCATGGTGGCGGCGTTGGTGGTCAGGTTGGCCAGCCCGGGGGCACAGCCCTCGTAGGCGCACGAGCCGAACGCGACCAGGGTCTTCGACTTGCGACGTAGCAGGTGGGCGAGCTCCTCGTTCTCCGAGTTGCGAATGGCGCCGTTGAACAGACACAGGTCGATGTAGCCGTCGGGGTAGCCTTCGACGTCACTGTACTTGAAGTCGGCCACGCAGGGCCAGAAGACCACCTGAAAAGCGGCATCGACGTCCAGGATCTTCTCGCCGATATTGAGCAGCGAAATCTCGCAGCCGCCGCACGAGGCGGCCCAGTACATCGCGAAGGTGGGCTTGGCCATAGCGACTCTCCTCACTTCGGCGGGGAGAGGGTGTCGAGCTGTGGAGGTGTGGAGCCGTAGAGCTGTGGAGCGGTAACGCCATCCGTCGGAGCGCGCGCATCATCTCCACCCTGCTACTGTTCTACACCTCCACACGTCTCCCTCATCCTCCGACCTCCGCCTCAGCCATACGGCGCGCCACCGGTTGCTCGCCGAGCACCGTCTCACGCCAGCGCAACGGCCCGAGGGCGCGCAGTTCTTCGGTCATGCGATCCACGGCTTCGGCCAGCTGCTTGCCCTCCGAGGCAGCAGCCCAGACCAGCTGCACGCGCGCTTCCTCGATGCCGAACTGGCGCAGCAGCGCCTTGAGCAGCGTAAAGCGGCGCAGGGCCTTGATATTGCCCTCGACGTAGTGGCACTCACCGGGGTGGCAGCCGGCGATCAGCACGCCATCGGCGCCCTCGCGCAGCGCCTTGAGCACGAACTCGGGCTCAACACGGGCGGTACACATCACGCGGATCGGGCGCATGGTCGGGGCGTAGTGGATGCGCGCCGTGCCGGCGAGGTCGGCCGCCCGATAGGAGCACCAGTTGCAGAGGAAGCCGACGATAATCGGTTGGAAATGGTTCTCCACAGTGCACCTCCTCTACGCCGGCTCCAGCCAGAGCACCTCGGGCTGGCGCGCGTCCCACAGAATGCCTTCGATCTGGGCCATCACCTGGTCGCGGGTGAAGTGCGCCCCACTGATCGCCGCACTGGGGCAGGCGGCCACACAGGCGCCGCAGCCCTGGCAGAGCGCGGTGAGCACCTCGGAGACCCGGCGATCCTCGTGGTAGACGATCGCGTGATAGGGGCAGAGATTGTTGCAGATGCGGCATCCCGAGCAGGAGTCGGCGTCGATGCTGGCCCGTACCGGCTCCATCTTCATCGTGCGCTGGCCGATCATGCCGGCCACCCGTGCCGCTGCCGCCGAGCCCTGGGCCACCGACTCGGGGATGGCCTTGGGACCCTGGCAGGCCCCGGCGATCAGGATGCCCTCGGTCATGGTCACCACCGGGTCGAGCTTGGCGTGCCGCTCGGTGAACCAGCCCTCGAAGTCGCAGCCGAGCCCGAAGAGGTTGGCCACCTGGCGTGCATCCTTGCGCGCCTCCATACCGGCCATGAGGATGACCATATCGACGGGGATGCGGCGCTGCTTGCCGATCAGCGTATCCTCGACCTGGATGATCAGCTGGCCCTCCTCGCCCGGGCCACGGGCGGCGTCGGTCACCTCGGCCACGCGCCCGCGGATGAGATGGGCGCCCTCGCTGAGCACGCGGTGGTAGAACTCCTCGTAGTGCTTGCCAGCTGCACGGATGTCGATGTAGAAGTTGAACACCTCAGCCTCGGGCACCCGCTCGTGGACCAGGTGGGCGAACTTGAGCGCGGCCATGCAGCAGGCCCGCGAGCAGTACTCGTGGTACTTCTTATCGCGTGAGCCGACGCAGTGGATGATGCCGACCCGCTTCGGCGCCGTGACGCCATCGCGCAGCACGACGCGGCCCGCGGTGGGCCCGGCCGCATTGACCATGCGCTCGAACTCCATGCTGGTGAAGACGTTAGCCAGGCGTCCATAGCCATACTGCGGGATGGTGCGAGCATCGAACTGCTCGTAGCCGGTGGCGAGGATGATGTTACCGACCTCGAGATCGACGATCTCGTCCTTCTGCTTGAAATCGATCGCATCGGTCGGGCAGACGATCTCACAGGCCCGGCACTTGCCGCGCTGGAAGAAGGTACAGTTGTCGGGGTCGATCACCGGATACTTGGGGATGGCCTGCGGGAAGTTGCGGTAGACCGCCTTGCGGTAGCCGAGGCCCACCTCGAAGTTCTGGTCGATGATGCGCACCGGGCACTTCTCCACACAGGTCCCGCAGCCGGTGCAGAGCTCCTCATTGATGAAGCGGGCCCGCTTGCGCACACGCACGCTGAAATTGCCCACATAGCCATGGACCGAAAGGACCTCGCTCCAGGTCATCAGGGTAATGTTGGGATGGTTCTCGACATCCACCATCTTGGGCGTCAGGATGCAGGCGGCGCAGTCGAGCGTCGGGAAGGTCTTATCGAGCTTGGCCATATGGCCGCCGATCGACGAGTCGCGCTCAACCAGGTAGACGTGGTAGCCGGCGTTGGCCAGCTCGAGCGCCGCGGTGAGCCCGGCGATCCCGCCGCCAACCACCAGCGTATTGGGGTTGATATCGACATAGAGCGGGTCGAGCGGGCGCTGGAGCACCGCCCGCTCGACCGCACCCTTGACCTGGGCCTTGGCCTTCTGGGTGGCCGCCTCACGGTCATCGGTGGCCCACGAGCCAAGCTCGCGGATGTTGGCCATCTCGAAGAGGAAGGGGTTCAGGCCGGCCCGCTGGCAGGTATTGCGGAAGGTCTTCTCGTGCATATGGGGTGAGCAGGCCGCGACCACGACCCGGTTGAGGCCGCGCTCCTTGATATCCTGCTCGATCAACTCCTGGCCGAGGCTGGAGCACATGAACTTATAGTCGCGGGCGACAGTGACGTGGGCCTGCCCGCCGGCCCACTCGGCCACTTCGTCAACTGCAACCGTATTGGCGATATTGTGGCCACAGTGGCACACATACACACCAACACGCGGCTCCTGTTCGGCGCCCGGCGCCCCGTGGGGGCTGCCCCGGGTGCGATCGGCATGCTCGGGGCTCATGGCTGTTCCTCCTCCGGCATCTGGGGTAGCGGCAGACCCTGGTCGCTGCGGCGTGGCTTGCGTTTCGGAGCTGGAGCGGCCGGCTCAGCGGCGGCCCCGATCTTCGCCAGGGCGGGCCGTGCGTCGATGAACTCCTTGCCGATCCCGACCGCAGCAGGCGACAGGCCAAAGGCCAGGCCCATCAACTGGGTGAAGAAGAGGATCGGGATGCGGTAGTTCGTGCCGAACTGCTCGTTGACGCTCTCCTGGAAGGCATCGAGGTTGAGCTGGCACATCGGGCAGAGCGTGACGATCATATCGGCCTGGTAGTCGGCGGCGTTCTTCAGCAGGCGCCGGATCAACTCCAGGGCGACATCGCGGCTGATCTGGGTCATATGGCCGCCGCAGCAGTGGGTCTTGAGCGGAAAATCGACCACCTGGGCGCCCAGCACGCGCATCAGCTTGTCCAGCGAGGTGGGATACTCCGGGTCATCGAAGCGCTCGCGGAAGCCGGGGCGCACGATCAGGCAGCCGTAGTAGGGGGCGATGCGCATACCACGCAGCGGGCTGTTGACCCGGGCCGCAATCTGCTCATAGCCGACGTCATTGACGATCACATCGAGCAGATGGCGGATGCGCAGGCTGCCCGCCTCGTAGTGCAGCCCGCCGGCGGCCAGGGCCGCATTGACATCGGCGGCGAGGGCCGGCGAGTCCTCCAGGTAGCGGTCGACTTTGCTCAGGTTCAGGAAGCAGGCGCTGCAGGGCGCGACCAGCTGGGCCGGGTCGGCCCCGTTGGTGCTGCGCGCCTGATCGGCGGCGAGCGCCAGATTGCGGCTGGCAAGCGCATAGGCGCGCAGCCGATTGACCGCGATAAACTCGGTCGCCCCGCAGCAGTTCCAGTCATCCACTTCGGCAAACTCAACCCCCAGCCGCTCAGCCACTGCCATGAGCGATGTGTGATACGCGCTGGCATTGCGCTCCAGCGAGCATCCCGGATAATAGCCGTAGCGCATAGGCCCTCCCCTTCTACGGGTCGCCGGCAACAGGTATCCAGCCCGTCCATCCCATCGGCTGGCGGTATCACTACAGGACCAGATATGAAACACCGTCCGCACCAGCGGACGGCTCAGGCGGATTTGGCGTTATCGATCTCGCGGGCCCGCTCAAGGATCGCCTTGAGCTGGTCAAGCTGGCGAATCGGGCGAGGGCTCAGGTCAAGCCGGCGCCGTTTCAGCAAGCCCATACCGATCGGCGCGACCTTGAGCGCATCGAGGGGGCGGTGGCGCAGGTAGTAGCGGGTGATCAACCCGAGCTCGAAGCTGCGGCCATAGTTCTCGACATGGTCGATGAAGGTCTGAGAAAAGCCCGGCGCCCGCGCCGCACTGGACTGGCTGGCATAGCCGGCCTTGATCGCCAGGCGCTTGAGGGTGTACATCACATCGGTGATGTGAATATCCTGCGGGCAGCGCTCCACGCACGCGTAGCACGAGACGCAGTACCAGGGCGTGTTGCTGCGCAGCACCGGCTCGCGCATCCCGGCGGCGATCATGGCAAAGAGCGTCCGCGGCGTATGATCCATATCGGGGCCGGAGGGACAGGAGCCGCCACAGGTGCCACACTGCAGACACGCCTCGAGGTGGGGGTCGGTCGGGGTATCCGCAATCACTTCGCGGAAGAACGCGCTCGTACGGGACAGGGTTGCAGACGTCGCCATCAATGCCTCCTCCGTGAGTACGCGCGGGGTCGCCGATGCGTTCAAGGCAACCTGGTGTCACGAGGCCAGCTGCGACAGTGCAGCGCGACGATGTGGGTGTCCCGATCCACTGGCGGTGAACCGCCGGTGGATTGTCGTATATGTCAATCGGGGGTGTAAATTGCAAGGACTATAACACGGTTGCTGGCATTGCGCAGGGGTAGCATTGATAACTTAAGGCAACGTTCTGTTAACTTAGCCTCGTGAAGCGGTGCTACCATGCGTCCTGTCCGGTTGTGCCAGCGAAGTCGCAAGCGTCAGGAGGTGTTCCTCACATGCACGAGCGCGTTGTTCTGCTGACCGGCGCCACCAGCGGCATTGGGCGCGAGACCGCGCGCGGCCTGGCCCGCGCGGGGGCCACCCTGGTGCTCGCCTGTCGCAACCTCACAAAGGCGCAGGCCCTCTGCGCGGAGCTGCAGCAGGCGAGCCGCAACCCGCGGATCAGCGTCATGGCCCTCGACCTGGCCTCGCTGCGCGCGGTCCGCCAGTTCGTCGACGCATTCCTGGCCAGCCACTCACAGCTGCACGTGCTGATCAACAACGCGGGCACCTTCTGCCTGCAGCGCCAGGAGACCGAAGACGGCCTCGAGCGCACGATGGCGACGAACTACTTCGGGCCCTTCCTGCTCACCGCGGGCCTGATCCCGGTGCTCGTCCAGAACCCCGGCGCGCGGATCATCAACGTCAGCTCCGCCGCCTACCGCTACGGCCGGCTCGACCTGAACGACCTCCAGCTCACACGGCGCTACAGCGGCTTTCCGGCCTATGCCAGCTCCAAGCTCGCCATCCAGCTCTGGACCCAGGAGCTGGCCGAGCGCCTGCGGGCAAGCGGCGTAACGGCGAACTCACTGCACCCCGGGCACGTCGCCACCAACATCTGGCAGCTCTGGCCGCAGCCGCGCTGGTACCAGGCGCTGCTGATCCGCCTGCTCACGGCGCCCATGATCAGCCCCGCCGCCGGCGCCGAAACCACGCTGTACGTAGCCACCGCCCCCGAGCTGGCCGGGGTGACGGGCGCCTACTTCGTCAAGCGGCGCCCACGGGCCATCGCGAAACCGGCGCGCGACCAGGCCTTGCAGCGCGCGCTATGGCGGGTCAGCGAACGACTCACCGGCGCCCGCTGGCCGGTTCAGGTGGCCTGAGCGCACATCCGGTTTGCTATGACACCGTCGTTGCCGCAGGCTGCGCGCCGCTGCTCTGCCCTTCGCGTGCCAGGCGCTCGCGTGCCATCTGGAGCACCGCGCAACTGCCCCCATGCAGGTCGCAGCGGGGGCAGCCGGCGACCATACGCTGCTCGTGCAGATCGACAATCGCATTGGCCGAGCTCCAGTAGATGTGCTTCGCGCCCACCAGGTCGAGGAGCCCGGTGCGCTGGAACATCTCCATCACCGCTGGCTGGAGCGCCGTGAACAGCACCTCGCCGCCACGGGCGTGATGCTCCTCGACGATCTGGCGCAGGGCCTGGGCGCCCATCGCATCGATCAGCGGCACCCCACGCATGCTGATCACCAGGCTGTGGTAGTCGCCCGCTGTCTCGAAGGCCTCCAGCACCGTCGTGACGCTGCCGAAGAAAACCGGACCGGTCAGGTAGTAGACATGGATGCTCGGGCAGGTGGCCGTGATCGGCATGCCCTGGGCCTGGAGTTGCTGCAGGTTGATCGGCGCCGTGGTCACCGTTGTGCTGGTCGCCGACTGGCGCAGATAGATCACTGCAGAGATCGCTATTCCGATCAAAATGGCCTGGGTCAGATCGAGGGCCGCAGTGGTGAGCATGGTGATCGCGAAGCCGGCCATGGCGTGCTTGAGCCGCGCATTGACGAAGAAGTGGATGCTCTCCCACTCGTTCATGCGCCAGGCGGTGACCAGCAGCACACCGCCCAGCGCGGCCAGCGGCACATAACGGATGGCCGGGGCCAGCACCAGGGCGCTGAGCAAGAGCAGCGCCGAGTGGACCAGGCTGGTCACCCGGGTGGCGGCGCCGCTCTTGATTGCCACGCTGGTTCGGGCGATGGCGGCAGTGGCCGGCACGCCGCCAAAGAAGGGGATGATCAAATTGCCGATGCCCTGGCCGATCAGCTCCTGGTTGCTGTCGAAGGGCTTGCCGCTCATCGTCGCGCCCACCGAGCCGCAGAGCAGGCTCTCGATCGCGCCCAGGGCGGCAATCGAGACCGCCGGGGCCAGCAGCTCGTTCAGGTGCTCCCAGGGAATGCTCGCCCAGCTGAGTCGGTGCTCAAGCAGGATCGTCCGCGGGATATCGCCAATGATCGGCACCTGCCAGCCGAGGAACAGGCTCAGCAGCGTGGCCAGGATAATGCCCACCAGCGAGCCGGGGATGGCTTTGCTGAAGCGCGGTAGCACGATCATGGTTGCCATCACCACCACCGCCAGCGTGAGCGTGTGCCAGTCGGGCACCACCGGGTGCATGACGTAGTGGATGAGCTTCTCGAGCGCGTTCTCGGCCTTCGGCGTGGTCACGCCGAGCACATTGTCGAGCTGGCCGATAGCGATGATCAGCGCGATACCACTGGTGAACCCGGCGATCACGGGTGAGGGGATGAAGGCAATGTAGCGCCCCAGACGAAAGAGCCCGAGCATGATCAGCAGCACCCCGGCAAGCAGCGTGGCGATCCAGACCCCTTCGAGCCCATAGCGCCCGGCAAGGCTGATCAGCACCGCCGACATGGCCCCGGTGGGGCCGCTGATCTGGTAGGCCGCACCACCCAGCCCACCAATCAGGATACCGGCCAGAATGGCGGTAACCAGCCCGGCCGGCGCATCGGCGCCCGAGGCGACCCCGAAGGCCAGGGCCAGCGGCAGGCTGACCGCGCCGACGGTGATGCCGGCCAGCAGATCACGCTGGAAACTGGCCCCGGAGTAGCCAGCAAACTCACGGCGCAGCAGGGCGAATAGGGGCAGACGGGCGAACAGTGATGCCATAGTGAGCGAACCTCGTGTAATATGCAAATACCTTGATATTTGTATATTCGCGGAATAAAGCATAACACGGCGCATAGCGGCTGTCAACCGCGCCCCGGGCGTGGCCAGGGTATGAGCAACGTCCCGCAGGCGAGTGTTTCGGGGGCCGCAGGCCCCCGAGAATCTTCTTTTTTCACTGGTTGCGGCGGCAAAGCCGCCGCAACCAGTGAAAAAACGGCGTGTGGGGCGGAGCCCCGCGACGTTGCCCATGCCCTGCCGCTTGCCAGGCGCCGCTTGACAGGTCCCGGAGCGCCTGATAACATCACAATATATAAATATTGACATTATTTTTTGGAAGTGAAGGCGACCCTGGCCAGATGGGAGGAGCTATGCAACAGCCCATTCACCGCTTCAAGGCTGAGTTTTTCAAGGCGCTCGGCCACCCGGCGCGCCTGGTGATCCTCGGGCAGTTGCGGGGTGGCGAGCGCAGCGTGCAGGAGCTGCAAGTTGCGCTGGATATGGACCAGTCCAGTGTCTCCCAGCAACTGGCCGTGCTGCGCAATAAGAATATCGTCGACTCGCGCAAAGAGGGCACCACGGTCTACTACCGCGTGCGTGACCCGATGATCTTTCAGTTGCTCGATGTTGCCCGCGCGATCTTCAACAATCATCTGATCGACACGCAGGCCATCCTCGCCCAGCTCGGCGAGGAGCCGGTCGAGCCAACGCCACGCTCGTAGATGGTACGCACGAGCCACCTGCCGTTGCTGCCGCCAGGCGGACCACCGCACTACGCTGTACCTAGCCAAAGGATCTGTTGCTATGTCGTCATCCACCACGCCGCCCGAACCGCCCCCGCTCGCGGTGAGTATCAGCGGACAGTTGCTGCTCGACACGCCGCTGCTCAATAAGGGCAGCGCCTTCAGCGAGGCCGAGCGCCTTGAGCTCGACCTGCTCGGCCTGCTCCCGCCCCACGTCGCAACCCTGGAGGAGCAGCTTACCCGTACCTACGAGAGCTATCTGCAGAAGCCGACCGACCTGGAGAAGCACATCTACCTGGCCGCGCTGCACGATCGCAACGAGACGCTCTTCTACGCGCTGGTGCAGGCCCATATCAGCGAAATGCTGCCGATCATCTACACGCCAACGGTGGGTCTGGCCTGCCAGCAGTACAGCCATATCTACCGGCGGCCGCGCGGGCTCTACCTCGCCTACCCGCACCGTCAGTATCTGGATCGCATCCTGGCCAGCGCGCCCGCCCATGACGTGCGCGTGATCGTCGTCACCGACGGTGAGCGCATTCTCGGCCTGGGCGATCTCGGGATCGGCGGGATGGGCATCCCGATCGGCAAGCTGGCCCTCTATACGCTCTGCGCCGGCATCCACCCCGCCACGACCCTGCCGATCGTCCTCGATGTTGGCACCAACAATCAGGAGTTGCTCGAAGACCCGCTCTATCTGGGCTGGCGCCACGAGCGTGTTCGCGGCGCCGAGTACGACGCCTTCATCGAGCGCTTCGTCCGCGCGGTTCAGGCGCATCTTCCCACGGCTATCCTGCAGTGGGAAGACTTCGCCAAGCACAATGCGGCCCGGCTGCTCGAACACTACCGCGACCAGCTCTGCAGCTTCAACGATGATATCCAGGGCACCGGCGCTGTCACCCTGGCCGGTTTGCTTGCCGCTGCCGACCTGACCGGGGTGCCCCTGGGCGAGCAGCGCATCGTCATCCTCGGGGCCGGCTCGGCAGCCACGGGCATCGCCGACCAGATCGTCGCCGCTATGGTGCAGGCGGGCAGCACGCTCGCCGCGGCCCGCGCGACGATCTGGCTGGTCGATAGCCGCGGCCTCGTCCACAGTGGGCGCAGCGATCTGGAGCCCGCCAAGCAGGTCTATGCCCAGCCGCAGGAGCGCGTGACCGCCTGGGGCTATCCCGAACCGGCCCGTATCCCCCTGCGCGAGGTGGTGCAGCAGGTGCACCCGACGGCGCTGATCGGCACGGCCGCCCAGCCGGGCGCCTTCGACGAGACGACGGTGCGCGCCATGGCCGCCCATACGCCGCGCCCGGTTATCTTTCCGCTCTCTAATCCGACCAGCAAGAGCGAGGCCCGCCCGGCTGATCTGCTGGCCTGGACCGAGGGGCGTGCCCTGGTGGCGACCGGCAGCCCGTTCGCCCCGGTCACGATCAATGGCCAGACGGTGCGCATCGGCCAGTGCAACAATGCCTTCATCTTCCCCGGGGTCGGCCTGGGCATCATCGCCAGCGGCGCCCGGCGGGTGACCGACGAGATGTTCGTGGCAGCGGCGCGCGCGCTGAGCTCCTTTGCGCCTATGCGCCGCGACCCGCGCCTGCCACTCTACCCGGCGCTGGAAGATGTGCGCGTCGTCTCGCGCCAGGTGGCAACCGCGGTCGCCCAGGCAGCGATGAGCGCCGGCGTGGCCGCCCCGCTCGCCCCCGAGGAACTGGCCCGCCGCATCAGTGCGGCGATGTGGCAGCCGGTCTACCGCCCGTACCGGCGCGCGCCATCGCGGTAGGACCACCACCCTGCGCAATGGTTCAGATCCGCTTGACTATCCGGTCTACAGCTTTACAGAACGGTCTGTAGAGCTGTGGAGGTGTGAAGCTGTGGAGGTGTGAGTCCATCCGATAACACCTCCACAGCTCTACAGCTCTACAGCTCTACACGACCGTTCTGTATGCCGCTGCCTGGCGCGGCAGCTGCTCGCAAGACCGACGGTCCAAACAATAGCACAGAAAGGCCACCTTGCCCATGCACGAGGCACGGCGTGATCCACAGCTGGTTGCCCAGATCGAGGAGCGGCGTCCGCTGACCTATGCTGCCGGCGCCGACCCGGCGCTCGACCGCCCGGCCCACGTGCGCGCGGCCTCGAGTCTGGTGCGGCTGGGCCGGCACATGGTCGCCATCCAGGACGATGCCCACTTCCTGGCCCTGATCGACCCGGCGACGTGGGCCGTCGCGGCGCTGACCCTGCCCGCGGGCCCTGATGGCCAGCGGCAGTTCGACGATCTGCGCGGCACCAGGGCCCTGAAGCTGGACCTGGAGGCCAGTGTGGTCGTCCCAGGCCCCGATGGTGACCTGCTGCTCGCCTTCGGCTCAGGCTCAACACCGGAGCGCGAGCGCATCCTGATGGTCGAGCAGGTCACCTCGGGCGAGCCGGCGATCCGGCTGGTGGCGGCCAGCGCGCTCTACGCCCAGTTGCGTGCCCCGGCCTTTGCCGGCAGCGAACTGAACCTGGAGGGCGCAGTCTTGCTGGGCACCACGCTGCGGCTCTTCCAGCGCGGCAACGGCGCGCCGCGCGGCGCGCTGCAGCCGATCGATGCCACCTGCGACCTGCACTGGCCGGCGCTGGCTGCCTATCTCGCCAACCCGTCAGTTGTTCCGCCCCCCGAGCTGACGGCGATCACCCGCTATGATCTTGGTCGTCTCGCAGGCGCGCGGCTGACCTTCACCGACGCCACCCTGGCGCCCGGCGGCATCCTCTACTGCGCAACAGCAGAGGACTCACCGGATGTCACACGCGACGGCCCGGTGGTCGGCTCGGCGCTCGGGCTGCTCCCGTTTGCCGGGCACCCACGCTACGCACCGCTCACCGGGCCTGACGGCCAGGTGCTGCCCATCAAGGTGGAAGGCGCGTTGCTCGATGCCACCGACCCGACCCGCATCTACCTGGTGGCCGATGCCGACGATCCGCTGACGCCGAGCGAACTGCTGGTGACACGCCTGCTGGGGCCCTGGTTCCCCGCTGCGGCCACCCACCCTCCTCCAGGGACAGCGGGAAGTGGTATACTGCCGATGGTCAACGGCGGGTAGCCACGCACCACCACAAATCAATACGTCGTCCAGGCAGCTTTGATGGATCGGCCCCCACCCCGTAAGGCCGAAGGATTGGTGCAGCCAATCCTTCGGCCTTACGCTCGGGCGCCGTGCCAGTGGCGCCTGTCCAGGCTAACAGAGAGGAGCAGGGATGGCCAGGACGAAGAAGAAGACGCCGGCTGCCGGGCCGGACGCCGAGCAGCAGCGCCTCAGCGCGGCGCAGGCGGGCACGGCGGCATGGAAGCAGTGGGGCCCCTACCTGAGCGAACGCCAGTGGGGCACGGTACGCGAGGATTATAGCGACGACGGCAACGCCTGGAACTATTTCACCCACGACCAGGCCCGCTCACGGACCTACAAGTGGGGCGAGGACGGCCTCGCCGGCCTCTGTGACGATCAGCAGCGACTCTGTTGGGCGCTGGCGCTCTGGAACGGGCGCGACCCCATCCTCAAGGAGCGGCTCTTCGGCCTCGCCAATGCGGAAGGCAACCATGGGGAGGATGTCAAGGAGTACTATTTCTACCTCGATAGCACGCCGACCCATTCCTGGATGCGCTTCCTCTACAAGTATCCCCAGGCCGCCTTTCCCTACACTGACCTGGTACAGACCAACGCGGCACGCAGCCGTACCGAGCCCGAGTATGAACTGCTCGATACCGGGGTCTTCGATGAGGACCGCTACTTCGACGTCTTCGTCGAGTATGCCAAGGCCGCGCCCCGGGATATCCTGATCCAGATCCACGTCGTCAATCGCGGCCCCGAGCCAGCACCGCTCCACGTCCTGCCCCAGCTCTGGTTCCGCGATACCTGGAGCTGGGAACACGTAGAGCGTCGAGCGCAGAACGGAGAACGTCCGCAGATACGTGCGCTCGATGACCATACCTTGCTCGCCGAACATCCCACGTTGGGCACCTACCGTTTGTACTGCGAGCGCGATCCTCAGCCCTCAGCCCTCAGCTCTCAGCCCTTGCACGTGCTCTTTACCGAGAACGCAACCAACTACGAACACCTGTGGGGCCAGCCCAACCCACAGCCCTATGTCAAAGACGCCTTTCACCGTTACGTGATCAACGGCGAGACCGGCGCAGTCAATCCAACGCGGACCGGCACCAAAGCCGCCGCCCACTACACGCTCACGGTTGCGCCGGGCGCCACCACGACGATCCGCCTGCGGCTCACCGCCGATACGCCCACGGCTGACTACCAGCCCTTTGGCGCCGACTACGCACAGACCTTCACTGCCCGCCGGGCCGAAGCCGATGCCTTCTACGCCGCCCTGACCCCGGCGGGCCTCGATGCGGACCGGGCGGCCGTGCTGCGCCAGGCGATGGCCGGCATGCTCTGGACCAAACAGTACTACTTCTTTGACCTGGACCGCTGGCTTGAGGAGCGCGGGGCCAACCCGCTTACCGGCGGCACCCGTCCCTCGCGCAACCGCGAGTGGGTGCATATGGTCAATGGGCAGATCATCTCCATGCCCGACAAGTGGGAGTATCCCTGGTACGCGGCCTGGGACCTCGCCTTCCACACCCTTGCCCTCTCAGTCGTCGACCCGGACTTCTCGGAGGACCAGTTGCGCCTGATGCTGCGCGACGACTACCTGCACCCCAACGGTCAGATCCCGGCCTACGAGTGGAACTTCGGCGACGTGAACCCACCGGTGCATGCCTGGGCCACGCTCTTCAACCACTCGCTCGACAAGCTCCAGGGGCAGGCCGACCTCACCTTCCTCAAGGCCGCTTTCAACCGCCTGTTGCTCAACTTCAACTGGTGGGTCAACCGCAAGGACCCGGGCGGGCGGAACCTGTTCAGCGGCGGTTTCCTCGGCCTTGATAACATCGGCGTCTTCGACCGCAGCTCGCCGCTGCCGACGGGCGGGCACCTCGAGCAGGCCGATGGCACAGCCTGGATGGCCTTCTTCAGCCAGAATATGCTCGAACTGGCGATCGAACTGGCCCACGTCGACCCGGCCTACGAAGACTTCATCCTGAAGTTTACCCAGCACTTTCTCTTTATCGCCGGCGCGATGGACCGGGTCGGTATCCACGGTGACGAGCTCTGGGACGAGGAGGATGGCTTCTTCTACGATGTGCTCATTCTGCCCGACGGCCACGCCGAGCGCATCAAGGTGCTCTCGATGGTCGGACTGCTTCCCCTGACCGCCAGCGTTGTCATCTCGGCGGAGACGCTGGCCCGTTTTCCCGACGTGTTGGAACGGGTCAGGGCCTTCATCGCCAGGCATCCTGAGCTGACCACCAACCTGCACCCGCCTGATCGACCGGGGGTCAATGGCCGCCGGCTGCTGGCGGTGGTGAACGAGCAGAAGCTGCGACGCATCCTGGCCAGGATGCTCGACGAGGCGCACTTCCTCAGCCCCTACGGCATTCGCGCCCTCTCGCGCTGGCATCTCGAGCATCCCTACGTGGTCCATGTCGACGGTCAGGAGTACCGGGTGCAGTACCTGCCCGCCGAATCGGACAGCGGCATGTTCGGCGGCAACTCGAACTGGCGCGGCCCGATCTGGGTGCCGGTCAATGTGCTACTCATCCGTGCCCTGCTGCAGCTCTACGCCTACTACGGCGACGACTTCACGGTCGAGCTGCCCACCGGCTCGGGTAACTACGTCACGCTCTTCGCCGTGGCCCGCGAGCTCGCCGATCGGCTGGCGCGCATCTTCCTGCGCGACGCGCAGGGCCGTCGCCCGGTCTACGGCAACGCTGCCAGGTTCCAGGACGATCCCCACTGGCGCGACTACATCCTGTTCTACGAGTATTTCCACGGCGACAATGGCGCCGGGATCGGCGCCAGCCATCAGACCGGCTGGACGGGCGTGGTCGCCCGCTTGATCCAGCTCTTTGGCTGGCTGCAGCCCGAACATGTCCTGGCCGATAGCACATCCATCCTTGCGCGGCGCGCCAGCCAGAGCGACGCCTGACGATCCACGTTCCAGCCCGTTGCTGGCTGCCGGCGACAGCAGCGACCCCAACACGCTCGCACGACGGGAGCGACTCTCTGGTTTCACAGGAGCCGATTACCAACGAGGAGGAACGTATGTCCAGCGAATCTCCGCTCCAGCTGATCGTCGCGGCCTTCCAGAAGGAGGATGCCGCCGATGCCGCACTGAACGCGATCATCCAGGCCAGGAAGGAGCGCCGGGTGAAGATCCACGAGGCGGCCGTTGTGCGCCGTGATACGGGCGGCAAGCTGCATATCCACGAGCGTGGCGACCTTGGCCCCGGCGCGGGCGCGGCCAGCGGCGCAGCCCTGGGCGCGGCCGTCGGCCTCTTCGGCGGCCCGCTCGGCGCGCTGCTCGGTGGCGCGGCAGGCGCGGCGATCGGCGGCATCGCCGCCAGGCTGATCGACACGGGCATCCCCGATGACCGCCTGCGCCAGATCGGCGCGGCGCTGCAGCCCGGCACCTCAGCGATCGTGGCGATGATTGAGCACACCTGGGTCGGCGAGATCCAGGACGAGCTGCAGCGCGCCGGTGGCAACCTGCTCGCCGCGGCGATCAGCGAGGATGTCAAGAACCAGCTGGCCGCCGGCAAGGACGTGGCCTACAGTGCCGTAACCATGGCCGGCGGCACGGTCGCCGGGCGGGTCAGCGCCGGA
>Ga0272446_1001548_pt1 | contig 33227 bp, 33 predicted proteins | sample YNPCB0061_FD_194587 | JGI IMG/M metagenome (GOLD analysis project Ga0272446, IMG submission 194587) | Hot spring microbial mat communities from Yellowstone National Park, WY, United States - YNP-CB-006-1 | ecosystem: Environmental > Aquatic > Thermal springs > Hot (42-90C) > Sediment | place...
GGTGAGCATTCCCGGCCCGCTGAACGACCCCGCCGTGATGCTCTACAACACCGCGTTGTACGAGGTAGCAACGACCCGCAATGTGCCGTTGTTCAATCTGTACGCGCTGGCGGCTCAGAATCCGGCCTTGTGGCAGAATGGGCAGTTCACTGCCCCGCCCGACCCGGCCTTGTACGCCAACTTCACGGCCCCCAACCCGGACACCTTCGGCGTTCCAGCAGCGAACCTCGCCCTGCTACGCTTCTTGAACGCAATCGGGAATGTGGTTCTCCCGTAACGAGGGTTAACCCCTCTATTCCCCAACCCCTTTCCCCTTGTAAACAAGGGGAAAGGGGCGTAAGGGGGAAAGTTTCCCCGCCGTGATCCGACTCCTCCTCTCACAAGGGAGAGTGGGCAGGGGGGTGAGGTTCTCAACCCGGCTCCCCCTCGCCACGCTTGCGTGGGAGAGGAGTCACCCCCCCGCAGCTTCCTACAGGGCTGGGTTTACCGCCAACTTGATCGCTTCGCTACGCTGCATTCGGCCCAGACCGTCTTCCACTTGCGCCAGACTGATTTCCCCGTCGATCATCGGCTTGACGTTAACCTGTCCAGCTCCTAAGAGCTGAATCGCCTGCTCAACGGTGCGCGGGTTATGGTGGAAGACGCCCTTCATCGTGATCTCATCGTAGTGCAGGTGGGTCGCATCAAAGCTGACTTGCGTCCCGCCCGGCAAGCCGGAAAACTGCACAACAGTTGCCCCCATGCGGGCCATCTGGAAGGCCATTTGCCACGTTTCGGCGCTGCCCGCCGCCTCGATCACCACGTCTGCGCCGCGCCCATCGGTAAGTTCTTTGACGTAAGCCACCGCGTCGCCATCTTGGGTGCTGTAGACCACGTCCGCGCCGAGCGTCTCGGCCACCTGCAAACGGCCCCGCGCCCGCCCAATGGCGATGATTCGGGAAGCGCCCGCCGCCCGCGCCAACTGGATTTGCATCAGGCCCTGCGCCCCCGCCCCGATAATCGCCACCGTATCGCCCAGCGAAATTTCGGCGTACTTGATGCACAGCACGGCACACGCCAACGGTTCAATGAAGGCGGCTTCGGCAAAGGACAAGCCCGCCGGAATTTTGTGCATGTTTTGGGCCACAATATGGGCCGGAACGCGCAAATACTCGGCATACGTGCCCCAATTGAAGCGCGCTTCCAGATCGACGCACAGCTGCTGACGCCCCCGACGGCAATAGAAGCACCCGTTACACGGCGCGGAGTTGGCCGCCGTGACCTGATCGCCCTCTTTGAAGCCGGTGACGCCTACCCCCAACGCGCTGATCGTGCCCGCCCATTCGTGGCCGAAGGGCATCGGCGGCTTGAACAGCTTGTGCCCGCGCCGCCACGCCTTCAGATCCGTCCCGCAGGTCGTGGCCGCCCCAACCTTCACGATCACCTCGCCGGGGTTGGGCGTCGGGATCGGCACTTCGCGCAGTTCCAATTGGCCGGGGCCGAGAAAAAAGACGCCCCGCATACTTTCAGTCATGATGTTTATGCTCCCATTTCGACGACGATTTTCAGCGAGTCGCCTGCCGCTTTGGTCATGTGCCATGCTTGATCGGCTTGATCGAGCGGGAAGCGATGGGTAATCAGCGCCCGCCAATCGATTTGCTCATTGGCAATCAGCGACAGGGTACGGCGGGTATCATACGGCCCGGCGCTGTACGAACTGGTGATGCTGATCTCTTTGAAAAAGATGCTGTTCGGGTCAAATGGCCACAGGTCGCCGGGGGCGGGCGGGCCGTACATCATCAGCGTGCCGCCCGGTGCGACCATCTCTAGGCCACTCTGAATGGCGGGAACTTTAGACGGGGTGACGACGACCACGCCTGCGCCGTATCCGCCCGCCCACGCCCGAACGCGTTCTTGATAATCGGCGTCGTCGACGTTGAAGGTCTGGAAGCCGAGTTTTTGCACCCGTTCCAAGCGCACCAGAACCCGGTCGAGGATGGCGACCTTGTCCGCGCCCCAGTGTGGGGCAAGCATGGCGAAAACCACGCCGTTGAAGCCCGCCCCCATCACCACGACGGAATCACCGGGCTTGACGGCGGCCCGATCCAGCGCCCGGACGCAGCAGGCGATTGGCTCCACCAGCGATCCGGCCTCGTAGGGCAGGTGATCGGGCAGTTTCAGCACGTCGCCCGCCACAATCTCGCGGGGGACGCGCACGTATTCGGCCATGCCCGCCGGGTAGAGGCGGGTTTTTTTGAATTGCGGGCAGTTCGTAAAGGCCCCCCGACGGCACAGATCGCACACCATACACGGCATGTGGTGATGCAGCGCAACCCGATCCCCAACGGCGAAATCGGTGACGCCTTCGCCAACGGCCACCACTTCCCCCGCTGGTTCGTGGCCCAACACGACGGGCGCACGCGGGGTCATGTACCAATCGGTCACGTCGCTGCCGCACACCCCGCATACCTTCACTCGGACGAGAATCTCGCCGGGGGCGGGGTCGCCGGGGTGGGGGCGTTCCTCCAACTGGACGGTTCCCGGCCCAGTGTAAACAAGCGTCTTCATGGCAGTCTAAACTTTCCTTGAATGAACTCTCATTGGCTGATGCTGGCTGATTATACGTCGGGTCGGGAAAATGTGCAGGGGGTTCACTTTTGTGCAATCTCGCTGATGGGTGGGCGGAATCGCCTCCAAACTCGATTCGCGCTAGAATCGATAAACCAACCGAAGCTAAACCGTGCCTGAGGACACTCCATCACATGGAAAAAGAAGCCCTGATCGCCAAGCTGAACGAAGACCTTGCCAACGAGTTATCTGCGATCATTCAATACCTGACCTATGCGGCGAAGGTCAGCGGCCCGTACCGCCCCCAACTCGTCCAGTTCTTCCTCGCCGAAGTGCCCGATGAGCAACTGCACGCCCAGTTTTTGGCCAACAAAATCGTGGCGCTCGGCGGCGAACCAACCACCATTCCGGCCCCCGTTAAGGCGGCCACCACCAACCGCGAGATGCTAGAGGCTGTCTTGGAAGCCGAAATCCGCGCCGTGAAAAACTACACCGAACGCGCCGAAGAAGCCGAAGACTTCGGCGATGTTGGCCTCGAAGTCCAGCTTGAAAACATGGTCTTAGACGAATCCCAGCACCGCGATGAAACCCTACGCATCCTGAAAGATTGGCCGTTGTAACTATGCTCGTCAATTTGCAAACCACGCATCGTCCACAGACCCTCCGGGCGGCTCAGGCGTTGCTCAGCATGCCCGGCAACTACCCGATCTACGGGTCGGGCGGCTACCTGTTCCGGATGGAAAACGCCCTCCGGCGGGATGTACAGGCGGCCGTCGACCTTTCCGAGTTGGTGAGCAACATGGTCAAACGCTACCCCAATGACCAATTGTTCATCTCCGGCGCGGCCACGTTGCAGGCCGTTTCAGAGACGGTGCATCGGGGCGCAGAGGTCATCAAGGGGGAGTTCCCCGCCACCTTGCGGAACACCCTCACCATTGGGGATTTGCTGATGGAGTTGCCGTCCAATTCGCTCAGCCTTGCGTTGCTGTATGGGCTAGGCGCACAGATCGATACGCCGCGCACCGGCGAAGACGACCTGATCGAACTGGGGCGCTGGTTCGGCCTGAGCGTGCAGGAACGCCGTCAGCACATCGTTCAGGGGGTCGTGATCTGGAAATATGCCGAGCCTTGGCGTTTCGCCGTGGCGAAGGTCTCCCGCACGCCCGCCGATGCGCCCATCGTCGGCGCGCTAGGGTTCGCCTATGCGGGAGAGACCAACCCCGGCAGCTATGCCGTCGTGGTGGGTGTGGAGCCGCATCCCGTCCGCTACCATAGCGGGTTGGTGGCCACCGTTGAAGACTACAAGGGGAGCGCCGCCTACCGCACCGAAATGGCCCGCATCCTGAGCGAACAGGCCATTGAAGCGGCGGAACATCTTGCCCGGCAGGGGTAATTCCCCTCCCCGATCATCTACGTGCGGGGAGTAAGGGGGGCACAGGGGTAGCTTTACCCCTTTCTCCATCCTTCTTCCCCCGCGTAGACGGGCTGAGGGGTCGGGTGGAGATTGAATAGAAGAAGGTGTCTTTAACACCTTTTTGCGAAGTTTATCAATCAATTTTTGTAGCAAGGGGGGGCATGACAGGCTATCCTCAGGCCATGAACGCCTTGCACATGTTGGATTGCCCGTTGTGCCGGATTGGAGCGGGGATCGCCCAAGCGACCCTCTTTTACCGTGATGAGCAATTGCTGGTCATGGCGGCCCCTGACGTGCCTGATGAGGTGCTGGTCGTCCCGTTGGTACACGTCAACAGCTTATTTGACCTGCCAACGGAAGTGACCACCCGTCTGATCGATACGGCGGTACAAGCCTCGTCTGCGCTTCGCATCGTGCGGGAGGTAGACGCCCAAACCATCTGTATGGCAAAAATGGGCGAATCGACCCCCTTTCACTTCCATATCCGGATCATCCCTCATGACCAGCCCGGCGAACATTTGGCATGGCTAACGTCCCAACCGAGCATGTACTACGGCAACCTGATCGATCCGCTGATCCGGTCGATGCAAAAGCACATCGAATAACTGCTCCCATTGGGGAGGTTGCCCCTGTGCAACCCTCCCCGATCTGCCGTATGATCTGATCCGTCATTTCCACATTTTCCAGAGAAAGCTAACCGACATGAACTCCGCCGTCAACCGGACGATGGTCATGCTACGTGCTGGTAATCAGCGCTGGCTAGCCTACGCAAGCCTCTTAGTCCTCTCCGCCATTTGGGGCGGAACTTTCTTCATAGTGAAGGATGCCACCCGCGAATTCCCCGTATTGGCCTTCCTCGTTGTACGGTTCTTCATCGCGTGCCTGTTCCTGATCCCCTTGACAGTGGTCGCCTTCGTCCGGTTGCGCTACCGCCCGCCCGCCCGTCATTGGGCATGGGGGATTTTTGCGGGGGTGCTGTATACGGCGGGGTTCGTCTTCCAGACCTTCGCCCTCCGTCTCATCGATTCCGGACGGGCAGGGTTCATTACCGGGCTGTACGTCGTTTTTGTGCCGTTTTTGGCCTTCGTCTTTTTGCGCTATCCCGTCTCGCTCCGGGTGATGCTTGGAGCGGCGTTGGCGGTGCTGGGGATGTTTGTGTTGGGCTATGCGCCGGGTGGCACCCCCCTCGGCGACTTGCTGGCGGTAGCCTGTGCGTTCAGCTTTGCCGCCCACATCGTCGTCATTGAGCGTATGCCCCGTGATGCCGATTGGCGCTTCATGGCCCTCGTTCAGGCCGTCACCGTCATGATCTTATCCGGCCTGCTGTTACCCTTTTTAGCCAGCTTGCAAGGCTGCACAACCGATCTGTGCGTGGCGCTACAGCCCTTCAAAGACCCCATCCCTACCGAATTGCCGGGCAACGTCTTGGCGGCGGCAGCCTTCACAGGGTTCTTTGCGACTGCTGTCGGGCTTTCCGTGCAGGTCTGGGCGCAGCGCATTTTGCCGCCCAGCGACGCCGCCCTGATCTACGCCCTCGAATCGCCGTTTTCGGTAGTGTTTGGGGTGCTGTTCCTGGCCGAAATCCTGACGGGGGCGGGGGTTTTGGGAAGTGGGTTGATCTTTGCGGGGGTGCTCGTCGTGACCCTCTTACCGAGCAACCAGCACCCCCATGCCGCCGAATCCGCCACCGACTAGCGCGACTCCGAGACACCCATGACCCGCAAGAGGTGCATCTGAACGGCGATAAAGGCGTCGTCGGAGTCTTGGCGGGGGCGCGGGCTGCGGATCGGGACATCGGCCACGATGCGGCCCGGACGCGGGCTAAGCACGAGGACGCGATCGGCCAGCAAGGCCGCCTCTCGGACGTCGTGGGTGACGAACAGGATCGTTGGGCGCAGTTCGTCCCAAATTTTCAACAGCCAGCCCTGTAGGTCGCGGCGGGTGAGGGCATCTAGCGCCCCGAACGGCTCATCGAGCACCATCAAGCCCTTGTCTTGCAGGAACGTGCGGAGCAGCGCCACCCGTTGGCGCATCCCACCGGAAAGTTGCGCGGGCAACGAGTCTGCGAATCCCTCTAGCCCGAACAGGGGGAGCAATTCGCGGGCGCGTCGGCGGGCTTCGGGGCGCGGTTGCCCGGCAATTTCTGGGCCGAGAATGGCGTTTTCAAGGACGCTCCGCCAAGGTAGCAACAGATCGCGCTGCGGCATGTAGGCCACATGGCCGGGCTTGCTGCTGATCGAACGTCCTTCTAGGCGAATATCGCCTGAATCGGGCGGGAGGAGGCCCGCGATCAGGTTACACAGGGTGCTTTTGCCGCTGCCACTTGGCCCGATAAGAGTCACAAACTGGCCAGTTTCAATGGTGAAGGTCACGCCGTCGAGGGCGGTCAGGGCATTGGGGCGGAAAGCCTTCCGCACATCACGGATTTCAAGTTGCATAGGGAACTTTTGATACTTTTTTTGAAGATTGTACCACTTTTCCCGCACCCGTCTCTTTGTTATAATGGCGGGGTATGCTCCCGTAGTTCAGTGGATAGAACGCGAGTTTCCTAAACTTGATGTCGGGGGTTCGATTCCCTCCGGGAGCATTCCGAACATGGCAAAGGATACCTTGCCCATGCCCATCCGGACTCTCACGAACCAGTATCGCGGCATTAACGCCCACCTTCACAGCCAATGGCAAGCCTCTGGGGGCTGGGACGAATTTCACACGGCCTACATTGTCTACCTTGCTAACGCGCTCAAAGCCGCCTTACGCCCCCTTGGATACACCGCTAGCATCGAACAATCTTTGCAGATTCGCCGACAAGGTTTTCCGATCAGCCGCCCTGAATCTGACGTTACGATTTACGACCCCGATCTAGATCGGGCGGCTCAACCGCCTTCACCACAATCCAGCGCAGTGGCGCAAGTTATCCCAGTCTTAGAACTTTTACAGGTTGCAGCCCCCGATCTTGCCCAGTATAAGGCGGTGGCCATACACGGGGCGGAAAAAGGGACGCCCGTTGCGTGGGTAGAACTGCTCTCCCCCTCTAACAAACCCGGTGGGCAAGACGCCGCCTATTACGACAAGAAACGGTTATCCCTCTTGCATACCGGAATCGTTTTTGTAGAACTGGACTACCTACATGAATCGCCACCAACGTTCGAGGGCCTCCCCAACTACCGATCCGGCCCGATGACGGCCCCCGCAACCCCCTACCGCATCGTGGTTATCGACCCTCGCCCGGCCTTTGAGTCTGGGAAGGGGTACATTTACGGCGTAGACGTTGATTCGCCGTTGCCTACCGTTGTTATCCCGCTCAGTGGAGCCGATCAGGTTGCCATAGACCTCGATTCCGTCTATCAGCGTACCTTCCAAGACTCCCTGTTTGGGGATAGCGTCGATTATGCGGCGTTGCCCGTTAACTTCACCCGCTACCGCCCTGCCGACCAAGCCCGAATCGTGGCGCGAATGGTGGCCGTGCTTGAGGCCCATGAACGCGGCGAAAGGTTGGATTCGGGCGTCCCCCTGCCCACACAGCCGATGTCGCTGGCAGACGGGTTACAACGCCTTCCCCCCCTGCCCTAGACAGTCTTCATACAAGAGCGGGCTGAAATCAGGTGTTACAATAAGGCGCATAACCGATACCCTAGCATAACGAGATGCACCTATGACCAATACCAGCGACCCGATCAAGCTCCCCGACGCCCCGCCGCCCGAAGCCACCAGCTCGGAGACTATCACCCTCAGCCAAAATACCCTGTATTTCTTCGCCGTGGGGGTGATCTTCTTCATCGCGGGGTTCATTGTGGCGTGGGTCACGTTTTCGACGACCTCCGGCAACCTGAACCCGGAGGCCATTCGCAGCGCGGCCAGTTCCGGCGCACGGGAGGCCATTCAATCTGAAGTGGGCGCGTTGCGGAACGAAGTCTCCGCCCTGCGCCAACAGATCGCCAGCGGTGTCGCCCTCGCTCCGACCGCCACCCCCGGTCCCGTCACCATCAACACCAAAGGCAGCCCCGCATGGGGGCCTGCGGACGCTAAAGTGACCATCGTCGAATTTTCGGATTTTGAATGTAGCTTCTGCGCCCGCTTCTTCCGCGATACCTACGCGCCCCTCAAGGCCAAATATGGCGATCAGGTGCGGTTCGTGTTCAAGCACTTCCCCATTGAGCAAATTCACCCCAACGCCACCCGCGCATCGTTGGCGGCGGCCTGCGCCAATGATCAGGAAAAGTTCTGGGAATACCACGATACGCTGTTTAATAACCAAAACGCCCTCTCCCGCGATGGGCTAATCGCCCACGCGCAAGGCGTCGGCGTGGCGGATATGGCCACCTTCACGACCTGCCTAGACAGCGCCAAACACCTCAGCACTGTGCAGGCCGACCTCCAAGAGGGAATCGGGATCGGGGTGAACGGTACGCCCACATTCTTCATCAATGGGCTGGCTCTGGTCGGGGCGCAGCCGTATAACGTCTTTGAATTCGCCATCGAGCAGGCCCTGAAAGCGGCTAACGCCAACAACTAACGCCAAGCCGAATCAGGCCGGAGGGCGCCCGAAGCGGGGGGGAGAGATCACCTCCCGCTTTTTTATTGTTTTTTCCATCACAAACCTTGTAACGCCCGTTGAAGTTGTTATACCCCGCTGTGATGCGGCTATAACAACCGCGAATTTACGCGGAGTCTCGGCCTATATTACCAAATCCGCCGGAATGATTGCGATTTTCCCAAAATTCTGTGAAAAGTGTAAAGGGGAAAATGTAAATACCGGAATCTAATCGTTTGCCCGAATCATGAGCTCTAATCAGGAATTTACGCACAAACCTTTCAGAGATTCTATTGTTAGCCTTCTGAGAGCGCTTTGAAATTTACTGTGTTGCGTTGTTTTCGTATGCTTGTGCGTGAAGAACGTAAAAAGCGCCTGCTAAGCATACCAACAGGAGCGCAACGCATGAACCAGAAATTACGCGGCAGCATCATCACCTTCATCGCCGCTTTGATCGCCTTGACCTCCGCCTTCTTTGTGCAACGCACCGAAGGCGCCACAATGGTGACCGTCCGTCCCACTGAGGACACGACCACCGTGCTGCTCAACCCCATGACGGGGTTTCAGAGTGGTAGCACCCACTCGCCAGACTACCCCTTCAGCACGGGCTACCTCCGGGCGGTGGGGAGCTGCAAAACCACCGATGGGCGCGTGGTCACTTGCGGCCCACTGAACTGGGATCGCCTAAACCCGGCGCGTGGCGTGTACAACTTCGCCGACATTGACCTGTTCCTCTCGAACATGAAGGACCAGAAGAAGGTTGCCGGGCTGCGCATCCGCAACGTTGAAGGCCCCGGTTCGGCCCCCAAAGTCCCGACGTGGGCGGCGGCTGCTGGCGTGACTGTCTCGAAAGGGCGGGAACCCTTCGGCGGCGCTAGCTATACCGAAATTGATTATCACAAGTGCGCCTTCCTCGACTTGTGGGACGATCTGGTGGCTGAATTGGTGCGCCGCTATGATAATCACCCGCAAGTTGCCTTCGTCGACATCGGGAGCTACGGCTTCTACGGCGAGTGGTTCTCCGGCAAGACGGTGCTTTCCCGCTACCCGTCTGACCAAACCTACGACTCCACGGATCCGACCTTCCAACAGAGCCTAGACACCCGTACCCGCATCGTGCGGATGTTCACCGGGGGGAGCGGCACGGGCAAATGTATCGGCACGGATGGCCTCGAAAAGAACGTTGCCTATAGCTATGTCGGTTTCAAGAATAAGCCCGTCCTGATTAGCCGTGGCGACCAAGAAGATGTGCTGATCGGCATCCAGAATAAGGCTGGCATCCGCTTCGATGCGGTAGGCGCTGCCGATGGCAAGATGGATAGCTTCCGCAGGGCCGTCGGGACGTATGTGGCCCAGACGTGGCGCACCAAGCCGATCATGGGCGAATTCGGCTCCAACAGCTACAGCAACCACAACACCACAGATTTTGTCACCCGTTCGCTGTGCTTCGCCCGAGAGTTCCACCTGACTAGCATCCATGACAACTTCGAAAGCAAATTGTCAGTAGACATGAACCCGCTCTGGCGCGAGTTGGGCTACCGTCTGGTCCTGACCCAAGTGACCTACCCGACAGCAGCCAACACCAAGAGCAACATGACCATGACCTTCTCTTGGGTGAATAAGGGCACAGCCCCCGCTTACACGAAGTACCCGTTGCACATTTACTTCAAGCCGGCAGGCCAGCAGACGGTGGCCGGGTGGCGCATGACGACCGCCACTGACATCACCAAGATTTTGCCCGCCGATGTGACCGTCAAAGACCCCAAGTTCCTGAATTGTCCGAAGGGGACGCCCGCGACCTACACCGTCACTGAAACTTTCTTGGTGCCGCCGCTGACCGCTGGGCAATACGAAATCTGGATTGGGTTCGTCGACCCCACCTACGGCAGGCTGATCCAACTTGCGATGAGCCAGCGCGATATTACCGGACGCACGTATATTGGGCGCATCACGATCAATCCGGCTCTGCCCACCGCCCCCAGCTTCGAACCCAAGCAATAACATCCCCCCCGCCCCCTGCCGAAAAGGGAGGGGGCTTTTTCTTGGCAACAAGACAACGAAAAACGGCGTCCTTGTATGGACGCCGTTTTTATTTTGCTTGTCGGGGTGCGCGGATTCGAACCGCGGGCCTCTTCGACCCGAACGAAGCGCGCTACCAGACTGCGCTACACCCCGTCATGTCGATCAGTCTAGCACGGCAAGTTGGATTGTGCAAGGGTTGATCTAACGCTAAGATTGATCGCATACCCTATCCGGCTTCATTTTTTAGGCAAACCAGCAATATGACCACTACCTATGATGTCATCGTGATTGGGCTGGGCGTGATGGGCACAGCGGCGGCCTACCACCTCTCGACGGCGGGCAAGCGCGTGCTGGGCCTCGAACAGTTCGATATTGACCATAACAAGGGCAGTTCCCATGGGGAATCGCGCATCATTCGGTACGCCTACAGCCACCCTATCTACATCGAAATGGCCCGCGAATCGTTCAGCCTGTGGCGGGCGCTGGAACAAGCCAGCGGCAAGCGGCTCATGTTCCGCACCGGCGGCTTTGATTTCGGCCCGACGGACTCGGAATCGCTGCAATTGACGCGGGCCAGCCTCGAGGCGGCCCACATTCCGTATGAATGGCTCGGCCCTGACGAGGCCAATCGGCGCTTTCCGCAATTCCGGCTTTCGCCGGGCATGGCTGCCCTCTACCAAGCCGATGCCGCCTACCTTGCGGCCTCGTCATGCGTGCTGGCAATGGCCGAACTTGCCCATGTACAGGGCGCGGATATTGTCCCCAATACACCTGCTTTAGAGATCGAGCCGATCAATGGATTAGTGCGTGTGCATACCCCCGCCCGCATGTATGAAGCCCCCTACTGCATCATCACGGCGGGGCCTTGGGCGGGGAAGGTCTTGGGGCAGATGGGCCACCGCTTGCCCGTCCAACCCACGCGGGAGCAGATCGTCTTCCTTGACCCCCTCAACCCCGACCTCTACAACCCCGACCAATGCCCGATCTTCATCTATCATGGGGTGGGGGCGCAACGCTGGTTCTATGGGCTGCCCAACGTGCAAGGGACGGGCGTTAAGGTTGGGATTCACGGCAATAACGATGCCGTAGACCCCGACAACGTCCGCCGTGAAGGGGATCAGGCGTATGTGCATACCGTTCGGGAATGGGTTGAAAAATACCTCCCGTATGCCAACGGCCCAGTGAAGGAAGTTCGGACGTGCCTGTACACCATGACCCCCGATGAACACTTCATCATAGACCATTTACCCGACCACCCGAACATTGTTTATGGGGCCGGCTTCTCTGGGCATGGCTTCAAATTCGGCATCCTGATCGGGAAGATGTTGGCGGAAATGGCCACGATGGGCCAAACCCCGTATGACCGCAGCCTGTTCCGGGCAGATCGTTTCCAATCTTCCCTGAAGGCCACCTCGTAACCTGTTGTACAATAGACGCATCGGGAAGGGAAGGTCAAAATGATCCCCAAACATCGGTTTGTGGTTGCGATCCTGACGCTCGTCATGCTGGTCGGAGGGGCCTGCGGTCCATCTGGCCCAACCACAATCCGGATTGTGGCGAACCTCCCGATGGGTTTCAGCTTCGGCAAGGAATCTGAGAACGGGTTGCGGCTGGCCTTCTCCCAAGCCGGTTACAAAGTGGGCCGTTACCCAATTGAACTGGTCTTGAACAGCAGTAGCCCAGAGGGGCGGGCCGAAATTTCGCCGGAATTGGTCATTAGTGCGGCCCAAGCCGCCGTCGCTGACCCGCAGGTGGTGGCCTTCATCGGCTCTGCCACCAGCGCCGAAGCTAAAATGACTATTCCGATCACCAATCGGGGGGGGATGGCACACCTCTCCGTTTCGGCCACGTGGCCCGGCCTGACCAAAGCCGGATTCGCGCCGGGCGAGCCGGGCGTGTACTACCCAACGGGCAAGCGGAACTTCTTCCGAATCATGCCCGCGGACGACATTCAGGGGGTGGTTGGGGCAAAATGGGCGGCTCAACAAGAATACAAGATCGTCTACGTCATTAATGATGACGACCCTTACTCTGAGGGTCTATCGCGCATCTTTGCGGCCAATGCCCCCGATAATGGCCTCGCTGTCGTCGGGCGGGAATTGCTCACCCCAGAAGGGATTGAGGGCCTCGTCACGCGGATTGTGACCAGCAAAGCCGATCTCGTGTATTACCCCCTCTCTGTGGATAATTCCACGCTTGGCTACGCATTTTTGCTGGCGCTCCGCACCCAATTGCCGCAGATCGCCATCATGGGCGGCGATGGGTTGGTAAGCGCTCCCCTCCCCGCCGATCCGACCCGGTTGGAGGGAATCAGCGCCACCCAGTCCCCCGACGCCCAGCAACTTGATACGGCGGATTCCTTCTCCGCAGCCTACATCGCGGCCTATGGCGAACCACCTAGCCCAATCGCCCTACTGAGCTACGAAAGCGGCGGGGTCTTGTTGGCCGCACTCCGCAAAGTAGCCCTGCCCACGCGGGAGGGGGTTTTAACGGCCCTTCAGAATCTCGATGACTATGACGGGGCCTTTGGCCGCTGGCGCTTTGACCGCAACGGAGACACAACAGTAAAAACCCTCAGCGTGTGGCAGCTCCGCAATGGGCGCTGGCAGTTTGTACAAATCCTTCGATAGCGTAATCAAGTAGGTAATGTGATGCAGGCCAACCGTCGCAAAAGCCAATCTGTCGCTCGCCTGCTGAGTCGTTTGCTGGTTGTACTGAGTGCGCTCGGCATCTTATTGGCCCTTACCGCCATTGGCGCAGGGACGTTTTCGACGGTCTTCGCGGCCCAACGCATCCTTGAACAAGAGGCCCAACGTGCTTTGGGCGAATTTGACCTGTTCGTTAGCGACCTCCGGCGCGATTTACTGGTGACGGCAGCGGCGCTCATTCATTCCAACAATGACGGGCAAATTTTACGGCAAAGCCTCCAGCGGAATCCGGCGATTTTCTCGATCACGGCGATTCGCTTGGGCGGCCAGCTGCTCGAACAACGGAGCCGTTTAGCGGGGGTCACCGCCCAGCCAATTAACGTCCAAGAATGGTCATCCACGGTTGCTGCGGGGGGCGTTTACATCGGCCCAGTGGACTCGTCGGCCTTCGGTGTGCCGTTCGTTCAACTCGTCGTCCCAGCCAGCTTTGACGACGGCACGGTTTATGGGGCGCTGGTGGCTGATGTTGACCTGACCGCAATGCAGGCCCTCGTCTCTGAGGTGGGCGTCTATGGGTCGGGGTATGCCTATATCCTTAACCGCGCCGACGGGCGCTTGCTCGTCTACCGAGATTTGGCCCGTGTACAGGCGGGGGAAACTTTCCGTGAAGCACTCACGGTGGATCGGCGCGTTTTTCCGGGTTTATTAGGGATCACGATGGGCCTCAACGGTGAAATGGTTGTTTCCATCCGGAAAGATTTCCGCTCGGTGAACTGGGTCGGTGTGGTCGAAGCCCCCCTGTGGCAGGTGCTGCGCCCCTACCAACCCGTCCTGATCGTCCTCGTGACCGTCCTGATTGTGATTGTGGTGCTGGTGGTGGTCACGTTGCGGTTTGTGCGCCAGCGCGTCACGATGCCCCTCAACGCTTTGCGGCACTCTGTGGAAGAATTGCGGGCGGGCAATATGGCTCATCGCGTCAATGGAAAATACTTTCACCCAGACGAGATCGGCCTGCTTGGGGAAACCTTGAACGAGATGGCCGAACAGGTCGAAACGCGCAACCGCACCCTTGAATGGGCCAACCAAATGGCGCAAGAGAGTTCCCGCGTGAAGTCCGAATTTTTGGCGACGATGTCCCACGAGTTGCGGACGCCCCTCAACGCGATCTTGGGCTTTTCGGGCGTGTTGTTGGGCGGCATGGCGGGCAAGATCGATGAGAAAGCCCACAAACTGATCAGCCGGGTCGAAGTCAATGCCCGCCGTTTGCTCAGCCTGATCAACGACGTGCTGGATATTTCCAAGATCGAGGCCGGGCGTATGGAGTTGATAGAGACGAGCATCTCCCCCGCACAGCTGGTGGAGGCATGGAAGGCCGAGATCGAAGTCATGGCGGCTGAAAAAGGCCTGACCGTCACGACGGAGATCGACCCGGCCCTCCCGCCACAACTGGTCATCGACAAAGACCGCCTCACCCAGATCGTCTCCAATTTACTCTCTAATGCGGTCAAATTTACCGAAAAGGGTGGGGTACGCCTAACGTGGACGGCACGTGGTAAAATCTTCACCATTCAGGTTGAAGATACCGGCGTCGGGATTCCGCCCCATGCCATGAACTACATTTTCGAGGAATTCCGCCAAGTAGACGGTTCCTACAGGCGGGTTTACGGCGGAACGGGGCTGGGCTTGGCGATTGTGCGCCACCTGTGCCGCCTGATGGGGGGCATGGTGCAGGTCAGTAGCGAATTGGGCAAGGGCAGCACCTTCACAGTGACTTTGCCCCTTAAAACCATTGCCGACGAACCCGTGCAGCCCGTGCAGCCCGTCCAACCCGTCCAAAGTACAGCGAGTGAGGGGTAAAAAAGCCATATGAGTTCAGAATTCGCATCAGACGTTTTGCATGAATGGGTCGTCGTCGTCATTGATGATGAACCTGACAGCCTAGAAGTCGCCCAACTCGTCCTTGAATACTATGGGGCCGACGTCAAGACAGCCGTGAACGGGGCAGATGGGTTAGCCGCTATCCGGCAGTACCGCCCGCGCTTCGTCGTGTGCGATATTTCGATGCCCGTGCTGGATGGCTGGGGCGTCATCCGCGAGATGCAACACGACCCCGCCCTCACCCACATTCCGGCCATTGCGCTCACCGCCCATGCAATGGTTGGAGATCGGGAACGGGCACTCAGTGCGGGTTTCCACAGTTACCTCCCCAAGCCGCTGACGCCCGCCACCTTCATTAACGATCTGTTCCGCCTGCTGGTCGATATTCCCGAATTCAAAATCGCCCTGAGTCCGCGTAGCTGAGGCAAAACACCCTCCATGACCGATCTTCATTCATGGAACCTCCTCGTTGTTGAAGATGACCCCGATGGGCAGGAAGTCCTCGCCCACATCTTGGGCTTTCATGAGATTCGTCATGAAATCGTCAGCACGGCGGAAGAAGCCCTTGAGCGGGTGAAGGTGACCCCCTACACCGCGGCGATCATCGACCTGCAACTGCCGGGCATGGATGGCTGGCGGCTCATGCAGGCCATCCGGGCAGTGGCAGGCGGGGTGCTCCCCTGCTTTGCGATCACGGCCTACCATTCGGCCAGTCTCGCCGTGAAAGCCATCGCCGATGGCTTCGCGGGGTACATTCCCAAGCCGTTTGAGGCGGCTTCCTTCGTGCGCGAACTCTCACGGGTGATCGGTTAGGGGCATGTCGGCGCGGAACATCATCCTGTGCGGCTTCATGGGCACGGGCAAAACCACCATTGGCAAGATCGTCGCGGCCCGCCTGAGCTGGGCCTTCGTCGATACCGATCAGGTGATTGAGAAGCGGCAAGGGCGGCCCGTCGCGGCCATCTTCGCCGAACAAGGAGAGGCCGCCTTCCGCCAACTGGAGCGCGATTTGTGCGAGGAGATGGCGGCAGAATGGCGGCATCACGTCGTTGCGACGGGCGGCGGCATGGTGGTTAACCCTGCCAACCGCGCCGCCCTGATGCGGGCGGGCCTCTTGGTCTGCCTTGATGCCACGCCCGAACAATTGGCGGCCCGCCTCGCCAGCAAAAATGACCGTCCCCTGCTGGCCAACCTGACCGGAGAGGCGCTTACCGCCCGCATTGCCGAGTTACTGGCAAGCCGGGCAGAGGCGTACAGCAGCATTCCCTACCGCGTGAATACGGGTAGTTTGTCGCCGTTTGGCGCAGCAGAGGCGATTTTAGCGCTCTGGCGGCGGGTGTAACCTCACCGCCCGATCAGGTAGCGGCCCTGTTGCGGGGAGATCAAAAAAGCGTGCGAAGGACACATCTTCGCACGCTCTTTATACACTTTGGTACTTGTTGTACTTTTTAATTTTTCAACGCCCTCTACGGGCCAAAGTGATTAATGAGCGGGTAAGGGGACTCGAACCCCTGACATGTTGCTTGGGAAGCAACCGTTCTACCACTGAACTATACCCGCATACACCTTCGTGTTACCGAGAACTTTGTAAGCTGAGTTCTTCTTAGCAGTAGGGGGTTTTTCCTGAGAACTCGGCGAGTCCCCTGCCGCAATTGGTGTGCCTATTATAAAATCATGCTGCAAATTCGTCAAGCCAATTGGAGTACCTTTTCCCCCATGACTGTAAATCCCTCCCTCAATGCGGCCCGTTCCCGGCTCCTGATCCTTGCCGTTTTACTTGGTGCGGTGGCGGTCTTCGCCTTCGCCATGGCCGTCGTCCTCGGCGGGGCGAACGCCCCCGCCCAAACCGGTTCCTACGCGGGGATTCCGCAAGGCACGTTTGAGGGCGTCGGGGCGCCCCTGATCGGCAACCCGCAAGCCAAGATTATCCTCGCGGAATTTAGCAATTTCTCTTGCCCCGGTTGCGCCCAATATCACAGGACTATCAAAAAGATCATTGATACGCACGTGCGGAACGGCCAAGCCGCCTTGACCTACATGCCGATGACCTTTCAGAGCGCCCCGTCTGTGATCGCGGCGCAAGCGGCCCTGTGCGCTAAAAATCAGGGCAAATTCTGGGAGATGCACGATGCCCTGTTCGCCCTTCACGCCCAGCGCGGGGCGAACGCCTTCACCCTCGATCTGGTGCGGGAACAGGCCGCCGCGCTCAAGCTGGAGATGGATGCCTTCGTCGCCTGCGTCACGGGCGAATCGACGGTTGAGACGCTGATCAAAGCCAGCCAACTGGCCAACACCGTTCAGGTTCAGTACACCCCGACCCTTGTTTACTCCCTTGATGGGGGCAAAACGTGGCAGTGGTTCGAGAAAGACGGCCAAAAGTTCGACTCCAGCGTGCCATTGGAAGTCGTTTCAGCAACGGTGGAACAAGCAAACCGCCCATAGTGTGGCCTTTGCAAGACTTTAACACGGCCTAGCCTTTACAGGTCTAGCGCAGCGTGGTATAACGATCTCAGCCTGCTGTGTGCGTGATGTCGCACCCACGTTTTGAGCCAACACCCATCCGAAGGGCGTTGTATCTGGGCATAGCATGATAGGCTTCGGCCAAGATGTGAAACCTAGCAAGACGACCCACCCTGCGAAAGCAGGTTCAAAACCCCGCGAACACACGGCATGGTGGGCTTTTTACGGTAAAAAAGCATCCTCAGCAATGGGGATGTTTTTATTTCTACGGAGCGTGCAACTACATGGCGACAGCGTTGATCACGGGGGGGACGGGGTTTATCGGGTCGCATGTGGCCCGCGCCCTGACCGAAGCCGGGCATACAGCACGGGTGCTCCGGCGGCCCAATTCAAAATTGAACCTTCTGGAGGGAATTCCGGTACAGCACGCACTTGGCGACGTGATGGACGCCGATTCCCTACGGGCGGCGATGGTGGGCTGCGATTGGGTCTTCCACGTGGCGGCCATTGCCGATTATTGGCGAGCGCAACGGGTGAAGATGTATCTGGTGAATGTGGAAGGCACACGGCGCGTGCTCGAGGCTGCACGGGCGGCGGGCGTCCGGCGGGTAGTGTTCACCAGCAGTGCGGCGGCGGTTGGCCTCCGCCCCGATGGGCAGCCCAGCGACGAATCCGACCCGTTCAACCTGCCGCCTGCCCGCTTCCCGTATGGGCATAGCAAATGGCTGGCCGAAGGGCTGGTACAAAAAGCCGTCGCTACAGGGCAGGAGGTGGTTATCCTCAACCCGTCGGTGGTCTTTGGGCCGGGCGATGCCAACCTGATTTCGGGCAGCATGATCACGGAGGCGGCGCGGGGGGTGATCCCGCCGTTATATCCGGCGGGCGTGGTCACGGCGATAGATGTGCGAGACGTGGCCCGCGCTCACCTTGCGGCGGCGGAGCGGGGCCGCACGGGGGAACGTTACATCCTCGGCACGACGGACATGCGCTATGCCGAGCTATTCAGGTTGATCTGCGAACTGGTAGGGGCCAAAGCGCCCACCCGCGCCCTGCCCGTCCCACTGGCCGACCTCGCTTCGCGGTTTATCGGAATGGCAGCGGCGTTGGGGCTAAAGTTGCCCGTCAACGCCGATCAGGTATGGTTGAGTGCGCGGCGGGTCTGTTTTGACCCCCGCAAGGCGTGGCACGAACTCGGCACGCCCCAGATCAGCCTCGCCCAGTCCCTGACGGATACCTATCAGTGGTACAAGGCGAACGGCTACCTCTCACGGGGTTAGCGTTCGCCCATATCCCAGACGGGCTTTCCACTCAGGATCAGGCGGAGTTGTTCGGAAAAGCGCTGAATGTCGATGGGCTTGACAAGGAAGCTATGAAAACCCGCCCGCCGCACCGCGTCATATTCGGTGGGGCGGGCGGTACAAGCGACAACAGGAACCCCCGCCATGCGTGGGTGTGCCTGTAATGTCGGCAAAGAGGTGATGCTATCGCTGTTCAGCATTTCCAAACTGAGAAAAACGACGTCCACCCGTGCCAACCCGTCTAGGAGGGCGTGTACATCCCGCAGAGATTTCACTGCCGTGTAGGTGAGGCCCTCTTTCGCCAGAAGCATGGTTAGAACATCGATGATGCTGTGGTCGTCATCGACGATGAGCGCATGTTGGGTAGTCATGATGGATAGATCGTCCCCTTGTGGCTAGTAGGTTTCCCAGACCTGCTGGCCGTTGATCAGGGTGCTGATCTGGGTCGGGAAAGACTGTAGGTCAATGGGTTTGCTAATGAAGCCTGCAAAGCCGTGCGCCCGCGTGCGGGGGATTTCGATAGACGGATCGGAGGCGGAAATCGCCACAATCGGGACGTGGGCGAACTCCGGCTCGGCCCGGATTGCGTCGAACACGTCATAGCCGGTCACCCCCTTCGGCAACATCAAGTCCAGCAGGATCAGGTCGACTGGCGCAAAGGCCCGAAGGCGCGGTAGGGTTTGGTCTTTTCCCCACCGCTCGAAGCCAACGGTTGCCCCCGCCTGCTCAAGGATAATCTGGACAAGCGAACGGTTTTTGACGTCGTCTTCAACGTAGAAAATACGCTTTCCTTCTAGTTTCATGACGTGTTCCTCAGGTGTTTCCCAGCGTTAGGCCGTGTCGGATAGGTTCAGGAGACTGTGTAAGCGTTCAAGGGCAGCATTCGCCCGCTTGCGGACGTGGTGATCGGCGTCGTCAACGTAGGGTTCGATGTCTGGGATGAGTTCCGGGCCACCCAATACCCCCAGCGCCTGAATACTCGCGCTCCGCAAGGCGGGCGACTCCGTCGTGTGGAGCAGTACCCGCAGCGGCGCAACAGCACGCGGATCGGCGATCTTTTCCAGCCCGTCCACAATTTTGAGTTGCACCATGCCATGGGTTTCGGGCAGGGCCGCCAGCAAAGTGTCCGTCATGCCCCAACGGGCAACGGCAGAGGCGGCGATCTGGCTGACCATGATATTCGGCGAAACGAGCATCTTGCTCAGGGCCTGTCGGGCAGCGGGCGTCCCGATCTGGGAAAGGATGCTCGCGGCCTCCCAGCAGCGCTTCCCACGTAGGGCGTACATGGCTTCGATCAGTTGTTCAGTGGCGGGTTCCCCAATGTTGATGAGCACACGCTTTGCGGCTTGCCGCACGTCAATGTCATTGTCATCAAGCTGGTTAATTAGGATAAGCACATCCGTATCGACTGTCACAGGTTATCCACCTCGTTTGTTGCTAGGCGACGTGCCATACGGTTTCCCCCGCCATGACACGGCGCAGCAGGTCTGGGAAGGTATGCAGGCTCAGGGGCTTTCCGATGGCCCCCTGAAAACCCGACGTCCGTAAACGAAGGATTTCTTCATTCATCACGCTGGCAGTGAGAGCGACGATGTGCGATTGACTGAAGGCGGGGTCGGCCCGCAGCAAGCCGAGCATTTCAAAGCCATCAAGGGGCTTGACGTGAATATCAAGCATGATCACATCGGGGATTTGTGGCAAGGCCTTGATCCGCATTAAAAAATCTCGGCTGTCTTCAAAAATGGTTAATTTAGTGGCCCCGATCACGTTTGACATGATCATGTGCATAATCTCGCGGCTGAGGGGTTCATCTTCAACGTAGAGATAGCTTAGGGTTTTTAGCATGGCCTTAAGCCTCCAGCATGGGCAGTAAGTCTGGATGGCGAGTGGGGATGAGGACATAAAAGGCGGCCCCTTCCCCCTCGTCACTTTCTACCCACAGTTTACCACCATGTGCTTCTGCAAGGCGGCGGGAGATTGGCAGGCCTAGCCCCGTGCCTGATCCGTATTGGCGGCCGTGTTCAGCTTGGCGAAAGGGTTCAAAAATCAGGGCTTGGTCGGCCTTAGCGATGCCCGGCCCGGTATCGATAACCGCGAACAACACCGCCGCCCCTTGATCTCGGCGTTTAGCGCTAAAGGTGATCGTCCCCGTCTCTGTAAACTTTGCTGCGTTGGAGAGCAAGTTCAGCAAAATCTGGCGTATCCGGCGGCGATCCCCCAAGAACGGTGGTAGATTCTGGTCGAAATCCAGCACCAATCGAACGGGTTTCGCCTGCAGAAGGGCCTGTGCGGAAGAAACGACCGGCTTCAGTTCCGCACTGAGGTCGATGTTATCTTCGACGAAGAGGCGCATCATGCCCGCCTCGATCTTGGTCATATCGAGCACGTCGTTGATCAGCGAGAGCAAATGGCGGCCACTGGTCAAGGCCTTGTTGAGGGCGTCTGTCTGCTGATTGTTGACAGCCCCCATCATGCCGAGCGCGACGAATTCCGTGAAGTTCAGGATGGCGTTTAGCGGCGTGCGGAGTTCGTGGCTCATGCTGGCGAGGAATTGGCTTTTCATCTTATCGACGGCGCGGAGTTGTTCAGTGGCTTGTACTTGCTCTTCGAAGAGCCTCAACCGTTCAATAGTGGCGGCGATCAGGTCGGTGACGGCCAACACGAAGCGCCGCTCGGCATCCGTGAAGTGGTGCGGGGTCGGCCATGTGACGTTCAGCACCCCCACGATGCGATCTCCCAACCTCAGCGGGGTGAGCAGGAAGGCCAACGATTGCCGCTCTCGGTAGTATTGAGCCGTTTCGGGGTCAAGCGCGCCGGGCGCGTCGATGTGTTCGACAACAAATATCTCTTGATCCGTCCACGCATTGATCAGCGAGGCTGGAAACCGCATGTTCGTGGTGATTGTCTCGGTTTTTCCGGCCGGGCGCAGGGCGATCACCGTGAAGAATTTGGCCTGCGCCCTGTCGAAATTGTCATACAGACTCAGGGCAACGTTCGCCTCAGGTCGATCCATGTAACGGGCGACCACCGCGATCAGCTCGGTGTAGGTCTGCGCGTGGTTGATGGCCTTCCCGATCTGGTACAGGGTTTGGGCCTCGTCGCGGGCGGTTTCTAAATCTCGGGTGCGGTCTGCCACGCGTGACTCCAACTGCCCAACGAGGGTATCAAGGGCGGCTTGGCGGCGTTCGAGTTCAGCAATGTAGTAATTGATGGCAATGGCGACGGCGGCAATGAACACTGTGTGCAACACGGCAGCACTGATCGGGTTGTACATGATGTCCATGTTATTGGGCGGGGTGGCGGGGTTGTAAGGCAAACTCGCCGACCCCAGCCCCATCTCCCGCAGCCCAATCCCGATCAGCGTGAAGACGGCAACGGCAGCCACCGCCCACCAAAACTGCCGACGCGGGATCAGCAACACGGCCATGATCAAGGCAAAAATGCTGGTAAATGGGGCTAAAGCAGACCAATAGCCATTATTAAGCAGGGTACTAAATAAAATGAAAAGGGGAATAGTGAGGTACACGCCACTCGCCAGTGTCAGCTTCTGACGGTGGATCAAATAGGCTGTTACCGCCGAGACTGCCAAGACGAACAAGACGAGCCATAGGTGATCCGGTTTGATTAGGTGGGCGGGGTTGGGCAATGCGCCCGTCAGAAATAAGAGGATGGGGACGGCTAACCCTAACGCAAATATCCCCGTGATGAGGCACGAAACACGGATGGCGCGCTCTCGGAAGGCTTTTTCCTGTTGGCGAAAAGCAGGGCGAAGCCACTGCCGTATCACGTTGCCGAGACGCAGTGTACGATAGTGCGTTGCGGGTGTGGTCACGCCTTCCCCTTTCTTCACAAAAGCCCCTTGAATCACGTATCTTCACGCATTCTAGGGCACTTTCTGGGCAAGGGGAACTGACCAAATGTAGAGTTTGTTATCGATTATTCCTAACCATTTAGCCTAGCCAAATGGACAGGCGTGCTTAGATTAAACCATTTTTGGCGGCCAGCACGATGGCTTCGGCGCGGGTTTCTACCCCCAACTTCAGCAAGACGTTTGTCAGGTGGAATTTGACCGTAGACCGACTAATGATCAGTTTGGCGGCGATCTCAGCGTTATTCAACCCTTCGGCCATCAGCCGCAAGACTTCATGTTCACGCTCGGTCAGGCCGTAGGTGGGCCGTTCGGCCTTGCCGGGGCTAAGCAACTGCTGAGCAACCTCTGGCGAAAAGACCGCTTTTCCGGCCATAATCACCTCAATGGTCTTGACTAGATCATCGGCGATCTGGCTCTTCAGCACGTAGCCATTTGCACCTTTAGAAAGCATGGCGTGGACGCTTTCTTCATCTTGGAAGCTAGAGAGGGCGAGGATTTTTATATTCGGGTGGGCCTCCCGGATACGATGGGTGGCGACGACACCATCCATGATCGGCATGAGCACATCCATCAAGATCACATCTGGGCGTAACTCTGCCACCAGATTTACTGCTTCTTCCCCGTTGCTACACTGCCCCACCAGATGGATATGTGCCGCCGTACTGAGGATGGTCTTTACAGCCTCGTGCACACGTCGGTGATCATCGACGAGCATCAGTCGGATCGGAGGTTTTTGTACCATGCCCCTGTAAATCTCCCTGAGATCGATTACCAATCTGCCAATTTGCCAATAAAACGTATCTCAATGGCCGCAAAATGAGATGATCGCTCAGCGAATTGCTTCAAAAGCATTGGCTTTGGCGGTACGATTTGCTCCATATTTTCTCATACCTTCTGCGAAAGCGTTAGCAATGAACCATGACAATTCCACAATCTCAACGGACGAATGCTCTGCTTAAGTTCCTGAAACGCCTCCGGGCGGGTTACCCGTCAAGCGCGATAAACTTGCCTTTTGCACTGGTCATGATGCTGTTGCTCTCTATCTCGGTGGTGCATTTCTGTATTCATTTGCTGGTAGAACACCACTTCCCTAACCAAAATATGGGGCCACTCTCGGCCCTCCATTTTCTCAGTCTCGGCCTAGAAATTGGGGTGTTATTCTTGGTCTATAGGCTGTATCGCACACACAGGACAACCTCCCAAGATAGAGAGGCCGCCGCCAAAAATGAGCGAGATTTCCGGCGCTTGGCGGACAACCTGCCTGCTTACATCGCCCGCTTTGATCCCGATCTGCGCTTCGTGTATGTTAACGTTGCCTATATCGAGGCCATCCCCAGCCTCCCCGGCGACTTGTTGGGCCGTTCGGTAGAAGACTTCGCCGGAATCGACCCCCACTACACCAAGTGGGTAGCGATTTTGAAGGCCGCCCGCCAAACCCGCCAAGTCCAGCGTATGGAACTGGAATACCTCCGGCCCTACCAACGCTGGCTGGATGTGCAAGTCGTGCCGGAACTTGACCCCGCCAACAACCTTGACTCCCTGCTGTTGATCGCCTTCGATGTGACCGAACAACGCCGCACGGAATACATCTACCGCACCATCTTGGACAACTTCCCGAATGGCGTGATCAGCATGATTAACCATGACCTTCGCATCGTCTTCCAGAAGGGACAAGACTTCCAAGAATCCGGCTACGATAGCGCCCAGTTCGTCGGCAAACACGTTGGCGAGATCGTCCCGCCGGAAAATGCGGCCTTTGTCGAAGAGCACGTGCGTGCTGCCCTCGCCGGGGAGCGTCGTTATTTGGAGGCCCAATATTCCACCTGCTGGTATAGCCAATGGATCGTGCCCGTGATGGACGACCAAGGGCGCGTCGTCTCGGCCCTCGCCTTCACCCAGAACATCACCCAACGTAAGCAGGCAGAGCAGCAACGCCTAGAGGTCAACCTTGAGCGCGAAAAACGCCGCCTGTTGGACGAATTTTTGCGGGATGTCTCCCACGATTTACGTACCCCCCTCACAACGGTTGTTGGCTCCGGCTATGTGATTGCAGAACTGGTCAACCGCCTTGACTTCAATGTACCGCCATCTGCCGCCCTGATCACCCGGATTTCTGAACGGGCTGCCGCCATTCGTGCAAACGCCGTGCGGCTCCAAGTGCTGCTGGATTCGATGTTGGAAATGCTCCGCTTAGACCAATTGCCCGAATACCAGTTCGCCCCGACTGACCTCACCCAACTGATCGCCGATGTGATCGCCGAAATTCAGGCGAAGGCCGCCGCCAAAGCGATTGAACTGACCTTTACCCCGCCGGAAGCCCTGCCTCCCCGCTCCCTTGATGGGATGGAGTTTGCCCGCGTGGTGCAAAATTTGGTCGATAACGCCATTCGTTACACCCCGAACGGCGGGCGGGTCACGGTGACGGTTGCCCAGCAGCCTCAAGGGGTCGTGATGACCGTGTCGGATACGGGAATCGGCATTCCGGCGGCGGATTTGCCCCACATTTTTGACCGCTTCTACCGTGCCGATAAGGTGCGGAACCCAGCCAGTGGCGGGTCGGGGTTGGGGTTGGCCATCGTCCAGAAGATCGTGAAGGCGCACGGCGGGCGGGTTGAAGTCCAAAGCGTGGAGGGGGAGGGCAGCACCTTCCGCGTGGTGCTGCCCGTTGAGGCAATACAGCGAAAAGACGAGCGAAAAGAGGACAGTTAGTCCATCGTACTCGCCATGACGGTTTCGCTTTGCGGGGCGTCGCCCATGAACTCGGCCACGTTCAGCCGCGCCAAGATGAACAACGTCACCACGAAGCCAACGGCTTGGATCACGAAGACCAGTCCATAGCCGCCCGTCGCTGAACCGCCCGCCAAACCAAGCGAGAGGTCGAGCAGGACGCCGCCCGAGGCGACGCCCGTCCCCCGCGCAAGGGTAGAGGATACCGTCCACAGGGCGAGGTACAAGCCCGCGCCCCATGCCCGTGTCATGTCCATCATCAGGCCAAGCGATCCCACTGTCCACATGCCCAACCCGACGCCCATCAGTACCAACCCAACCGTGACCAATGGGCGGATTTCGGCAAAGGACGACAGTGCGAACAGCGCGAACGTCCCGACCAGCACAATCACGCCCCACCGCGAAAGCGACGTGTTATTGATCGTCTTGGGGAATCGCCGCGCCGCGATCAGGCTGACAATGATTCCGAGCAACGTCAACGATCCCCAGTAGGCTGAAAAGCGGTTTGTCGTCGCCAACGGCATCCCGAACACTTCCCCCGCGAAGGGTTCTAGGATCACGTCTTGCATGTAGAAGAAGATCGTCGTCAGGGTGAGGAATAAGAAGAAGATGCGCGTTTGGCGGTTGGCCCATGCCGCCTTGATCTCGGCCCAAACGGAGCGCGTCGGCGCGCCCGCCGCCGCCCGGATCGCCCGATCCCGCCGCGCTTCTTCCCCGACGATGGAGAAAAACCACAACCCGGCCATGATCAGCGGCGCGATCAGGAACAGGCTCAGGAACCCGCTCTGGGTGTATTCCGGCAACAAGCGGCTGTAGATCACACCTGCGACGGCGAAGCCCAAAATCAGGAAGAACCACACCACACTCACGGCCCGGCGGCGCTGCTTTTCCGGTGTACGGTCATAGATCAGCGATAGAAACGTCGTCCCGGAGGCGGTCGACCCCACGCTGAACAGGATCAGGGCGGTGACGACGCCGAGCCAGCCCAGAAGACTCCCATTCCCGACGTGTGTGGCCCCAAACAGCCCAAAGGTGAGTTGCTTCAAGACTGGGTCGTAGCCGCGTGCCAGCTCAAGGGTGGCAAACCCCAGTAGGAAGTAGCTCACGACCATAGCGATCCGCCCGCCCCAAATGTACGGCAAGCGGTGATAGCCCGCAACGGGCGAGGTATCCGAACGGTTGCCGACCCAGATCGAAAACGGCGCGAGGAAGTACCGCAACGCCAACAAGAGCGCAATCGGGGTAGCCGCGTAACCGAGTTCCTTGATCATCACGCGGTTCCACACCCCAGACGCCAAAATATCCGCCATCGACGACCCGATGTGGAAGGTCCCAATTTTGATGTTGCGGAGGATGGAGAGGTTACGCGGGGCCGTAGCAGCGGAGGCAGCAGCCTCTCTAGGGGGCATCGCCACACCGACGGCGGGGCGCTTTAGTTGTGCTTGCATGGTGGCAGAATCCTCAAAAATCTATGCGGAGTGAAAACGTTGATGAGATTTTAGAGGTTTTGGTAGGTTACGTCAATCTGCGCCCCCCGTGAGGAAAATCACCAAAATGGCTGCCGATCTTCCTTTGGTTGGAGAATGCTCTTGCATAATTGGTTGGCACGAATCCCTTTTCCCCACTTGCAAACGGCGGAAAGTGTGCAATAATGTCTGTGTGATAGAGTGTTAGCTCGTTTGTCGCAGAACTCCGGCAGTGCCCTTTCGTTTTCGTCAGGAAACCCACGCCCTCTAGAGATGTTCGCTGATTTCGTCTGCTCTATCCCTTGTCCGAATTTCTGACTGGTTAGGAGAAAGCCACCTATGGCTAAGAAATTGTATGTGGGCAACCTTGCCTACGGCTCCACGGAAGAACAACTCCGTACTCTGTTTTCCCAAGCGGGCGAAGTCAAAGATGTAGCGATCATCACGGATCGTGAAACGAACCGTTCTCGTGGGTTCGGGTTCGTTGAAATGGTGACCGATGAGGGCGCTAAGGAAGCTATCAAGCGCTTCAATGGCTATTCGCTAGATAACCGCCAACTGACCGTTAACGAAGCCCGCCCGCGTGAAGAGCGTGCTGGTGGCGGCGGTGGCGGTGGTGGGATGCGCGGTGGCGGCGGTGGTGACCGTCGTGGCGGCGATGACCGCGGTGGCCGGAATGGGGATCGCAACGGCGGTACGGGTTTCCGTCGTACGCGCTTCTAGTTTGAACCTAGCCCCACCTCATTTTAGGGGTTAAAGTAAGCGGCATGGTGGAGCAATCCCCATGCCGCTTTTCGTTGCTAGACCCTGACAGGAGCGCCGCCGCTATGATGATCTCTCGCCAGCAGCGCGAACAATTTGAAGCCCTTAGCCTCGCCCCCTATGCGACCCGCAGTGCCGAGAGCAAAGGCCGCCAGTACCGCGAAAACGAAGACCCTCACCGTACCGTTTTCCAGCGGGATCGGGATCGGATTCTGCATACGACGGCCTTCCGCCGCCTCGAATACAAGACCCAAGTCTTCGTAAACTACGAAGGGGATTACTACCGTACCCGCCTCACCCACACCCTTGAGGTGGCCCAGATCGGGCGGAGCCTTGCACGGGCGCTGGGGGCCAATGAGGACCTCGTCGAAGGCATCTGCCTCGCTCACGATCTTGGCCATTCCCCGTTCGGCCACGCGGGGGAGGACATCCTCAACCAACTCATGAAAGACCACGGCGGGTATAACCACAATTACCAAACCTACCGCATTGTGACCGAGCTGGAGCACCGCTATCCGGGCTGGCCGGGCCTCAACCTAACCCATGAAATGCTAGAGGGCATCGCCAAGCACGAGACGGAATACGATCTGAGTGCGGGGGCGGGCTTCGATACGGCCCTACGCGGCAGCCTAGAGGCGCAGATCGCCAACATGGCCGACGAATTGGCCTACAACGCCCACGATCTGGATGATGGGCTGCGGGCCGGGCTGCTCTTCCCCGATCAATTGAATGGCCTCGAGATTTGGCAGGTCATGAAAGACGCCGTTGGATGGCGCGGGTCGCGCTTGGACGACATCTCTCGCCATCAACTCATCCGCCGCCTGATCCACTTAGAGATCGAAGACGCCATCCGCGCCACCGCCGAACAGATCACTGTGCAGGGGGTGACCACCCGCGACGGGTTGCAGCGTCTCCCGATCAACGTCGTGTGCCACTCCGGGCCATTTGAAGCGATGAATAAGCAACTCAAGGCCTTCTTGTACGAGAATTTGTATAGCCATTACCGGGTAATGCGGATGAGCGAGAAGGCTAAGCGCTTCGTGCGTGACCTGTTTGCGGCCTTCACGACCAACCCGCGCCAAATGCCACCCGAAGTAACGGCCAAGATTGGGGTAGTCGGGCTAGAACGAGCCGTCACGGACTACATTGCCGGCATGACAGACCGCTACGCCCTGCAAGAGTGGCAACGCCTGTACGACCCCTTCACGCGGACGTAAGCCGGAATCAGGGCATTGGTGCCGTACAGGGCAGGCGTTGAGGGCTACACGGGGGCGGGTGCGGGGCTTCGATCCCAACTTCGCGCAGCATGGCACACAGCGTACATAGCGGCAGACCGATCACGTTGGTGAGGCAACCGTCTAAGCTGGCGACGGGCCGAAATTCGGGGTGTTGGACGGCATACGCCCCCGCCTTATCGAAGGGATCGCCGCTGGCGATGTACGCTTCGATCTCGGCGTCGGTGTAGTCCCGCACATTGACAGAAGTTTCCGTCAGGGTAGAGGCAGTGTGGCCTGTGGCCGTATCCCGCACGCTCACCCCCGTCAGGACGTGGTGAGGATGTCCGCGCAGGCGGCGCAACATGGCCCGTGCTTCGTCGGGGTTGGCAGGCTTCCCGATGATCTCGCCGCCTTCAACAACGGTGGTATCGGCGGTGATAATCACGGCGTTGGGGGGGATAGATTGGGCGGGCAAGGCGGCGGCCTTTTCTCGGCTCAGGCGGAGGACGTAATGCGCAGGGGGTTCCGAAGGGCCGGGAGTCTCGTCAATATCGGGCCGGGCTATTGTAAAGAATAGCCCAGCGACCTTGAGTAACTCCCGACGGCGGGCAGAGCCAGAACCAAGCACAATGGCGCGCATTGTATCAGGCTCGGTATCGGCTAATTCTGACGGACAATGCGGCGCAGGTAGTCCGGGTCGTCGAGGTCGTCTTCGTCGTCCTCGTCCCAGTCGCCGTCCTCTTCATCCTCAAATTCTTCATCGTCCATGAAGCCCATGCTATGGGCGTGCCCATGTGCGAGTTCTTCTTCCGTCGCCTCGCGGATGCCCACCACTTCGACGTCGAACATGAGTTCCTTGCCTGCCAACGGATGGTTGTAGTCGAGGGTGATGGTGCGTGGGGTCACAGCGCGGACGGTGGCTTCAGAAACGTAGCCTTCTTCGTCATCGATCTCTAGCACCATGCCGACTTGCAACGGTAAGTCCGCTGGAAAATCGGCGCGGTCAACCTCTTCGACGTCTTCGGGATCATATTCGCCGTAGCCGTCTGCGGGGGCAACGCGCACCTGCTTGCTTTCGCCGACGCGCATGCCGGTCAGGGCACGTTCTAAGCCGGGGATGATGTTGCTGGCCCCGTGCAAGTATTCAAGCGGTTCGTCTGCATCTGAAGCATCGACAACTTCACCATCGGTAAGCCGCAGGGTGTAGGCAATGCTCACCACGAGTTGATTTTGAACAGTATCTGGCATTTAGGTCACCTTTCTGCGGGGTTGCGATGGCCCGCAAAACGAGAGGTTATTATACCTGTTCATTGTTAAATGCCCAGATCGAACCTTTACAGAGGTGCAAGTTGCCCCTCGCGGCTCCCTTCGCGCACGGCGCTCCGCAGCATGAGGTTCCTTCGGGGGGCGTTGTCGGGTATAATCGCTGAGATTGGCGGGTGCGTTTGCGCCCCTCCCGCATACAGGGTACTGGATTTCGAGGTATGTTCAATCGTAAACTTGGCGTTGACCTCGGCACGGTAAACGTCATCATCTATAGCAATGGGCAGATCATCCTGCAAGAGCCGTCTATGGTGGCCCTCACCATCGAAGATGAGCGCATTGTCGCCATCGGGCAAGAGGCCCGCGATATGTACGGACGCCACCCAGAACATATCGAAGTTGTGCGCCCCCTGCGTGATGGGGTCATCGCCGATTATGAAGTGACGGAGGCCATGCTCCGCCACTTTTTCCAGAAGATCAGTGGGCGGTTCCGGTTGTTTGGCGGCCCGCAAGTCATGGTCAGTGTGCCCTACGGCGTGACCAGCGTCGAACGGCGTGCCGTGCACGAGGCCGCCGTGCAAGCCGGCGCACGTGAGGCCCTGCTCATCCACGAACCGCTTGCCGCCGCGATTGGGGCGGGCCTGCCCGTGCGCACCCCCGCCGGAAACATGGTGCTGAACTTGGGCGGCGGGGCCAGCGAAGCCGCCGTGATCGCCATGAACGGGATCGTGGTGGCCGATAGCATCCGGGCGGGCGGCCTGCGCCTAGACGAGGCCATTATCAACTACATGCGGCGCAAATACAGCCTGATCATCGGGCAGCCCACCGCCGAGTCGATCAAGATTCAGATCGGCGCGGCCATCCCGTTGGCCGAAGAACTCTCGATGGAAGTGCAAGGGCGCGATCAGGTCAGTGGGTTGCCGCGAACGATGGGCATCAGCACGAGCGAGGTGGTCGAGGCCATTGCCGACCCCCTCACCAGCATCGCTAGTGTGGCCAAGCAGGTCTTGGAGAAGACGCCGCCCGAACTCGCCTCCGATATTATTGATCGCGGCGTGATCGTCACGGGCGGCGTAGCCCTCTTGCGCGGGATCGAAGAATTCATCACCCGCCAAATCAGCGTTCCAGCCTACCGTGCGGATGATCCCATCGTGTGTACGGCGGTAGGGGCAGGGCGTGCCCTAGAAGACCCCGCCATGCGGCGTCGTGTGGAGATGGGCGTTTAACACGTCAATACATTTGGGCGGGGGAAGGGTTATTCCAAGTAGTAGGTCATGCGTTGTAGGTGCATCACTGGGTCGATGTACTGAACGTGGACGTTAGGGGGAACGGTCAGGGTGATGGGTGCGTAGTTCAAAATAGCCCGCACTCCCGCCGCCACAAGCTGATCGCACACCTCTTGGGCCGCTTCGGCAGGGACGGCTAACATGGCGATGCGAATCCCCCGCGCCTTGACCACTTCGGCCAATTGTTTCATCTCGTACGTTTCGACATCGCCATTGACACTGCTCAGCCGGGCTGGATCATTATCGAAGACGGCCACCACACGGAACCCGCGTGAGACGAACCCCCGATAATGGGCGAGGGCGCGGCCCAAATCGCCCGCCCCGACGATGATCATCGGCCACTCGCGGTCTACTTTTAGAATCTGCTTCAATTGGGCCTGCAAGTGGCTGATTTGGTAGCCTGTGCCCTGCTTTCCAAACTCCCCAAAATGTGAGAGGTCTTTGCGAATCTGGGCCGAACTGATGCCCAACCGTTGCCCAAGTTCGTGGGAAGACGTAATCGTTTTACCCTGAGCAAGCAATTGGTTCAGCGCACGCAGATACACTGGCAACCGCCCGATAACAATATCGGGAATTTCCGGGTACGATGCCATTCAATGCCTCCAAAGACGCGGTGAGAACGTAGCGGAAGATGTTAAGAACCTTAAGCCTTAACTTTAGTCTATCATGCTCTAAGCAGCGGATCAATCTGAATTGTGAACAATTGCACGGGAAGGGGCTGAATCGCCTATCCGCTCCCGTTTTGCCCACTTTTGGCCTTGACGTATATGTCATAAATGGAATATGATTAATGATATATCACTGTGCGAGTAGAGGCCTGTGCGAGCCATGTTGAAGTACGTTTTGCTCGGCGCCCTGAGCTACCAACCGTTGACCGGCTATCAGCTTAAGCAGTTCATCGATAGCACCGCCAGACACTTCTGGCACGCCCAGATCAGCCAGATTTACCGCACCCTTGACGGCATGGAAAAAGACGGCCTCGTCACGTCGGAAACCGTCTCCCAGCCCGAATCCCCAGATCGGCGCGTGTATACCATCACCCCCGCCGGGCGCGCCGATCTCCGGGCATGGCTCGCCCAACCCATGACGGAGATCGCCCCGACCAAAGATGCCCTGCTGGTCCGACTCTTCTTCGCCGCCCAACTCGACAAAGACACGATCCTGACCCAGCTACGGCTGCAACGCGCCCTGCACCAGCAGCAATTGACCCTGCTGGAGACGGAGATCGCCGAGCAAATACGGCAAGGGGCCGCCCGCCGCCCCGAACTGACCCGCGAACCGATCCTCTGGGAGGCCACGCGGCGGCTCGGCGTGATCGGGGAAGAGGCGTATATCCGCTGGCTGGACGAAACGATCCAGCGCATTGAAGAAAACTTCTAAATGGAAGGTTGAACCATGCTCAACACCCGCCTCCGTACCCTTGCCGACCTGTTCGCTGCACCGCCTGCCGCTCGTTTTAAGCACGTCCGGACGACGTCGGTATACCTGCCGATGCCCGATGGCGTTCAGATCGCCGTCGATGTGCTGCTCCCCGCCGATCTGCCGTCGGGGGAACGCCTACCCGCCGTGCTAATCATGGCCCGCTACTGGCGGAGCATGGAACTCCGTATGCCGAACCCGCCCAAAAAAGCGCCTATCGGCCCGCGTGAGCCGCTGCCCGATGACCTGATCAGGCGCGGATTCGCCGTCATCGTGATGGACGTGCGCGGATCGGGCGCGTCAACCGGATCGAGCCGCCATCCTTGGTCGCCGGAGGAAGTGGCTGATTATGGCGAGGTTGCGGCATGGGTAGCGCGTCAGGCATGGTGCAACGGCCGCATCGGGGCGGTTGGGATTT
>Ga0272446_1001549_pt1 | contig 33214 bp, 24 predicted proteins | sample YNPCB0061_FD_194587 | JGI IMG/M metagenome (GOLD analysis project Ga0272446, IMG submission 194587) | Hot spring microbial mat communities from Yellowstone National Park, WY, United States - YNP-CB-006-1 | ecosystem: Environmental > Aquatic > Thermal springs > Hot (42-90C) > Sediment | place...
GCCTGCTTCATACTCTGCGACCTGCCCTGGCGTTCAAGCGTATCGCGCTGCAACAGCCAGCCCTTGTGAGCAAGGTCGTCGAGACTGATTGGCGCCACACGACTCGCGCGCAGCCCGCGGCGCACCTTGTTGCGTGTGCGTGGACCGATGTTGTCGATCGTGTAGGCACCCGCATCGAAGACGACGTGGTAACTGAGCAACCCCTCAGGCGCATCAGGCGAGGTCGAGTAGCGCAACCCCACAGCGCCGGCATCGCGCATCAATGCACGCAGCTCATGGTCGGCAGGTGAAAAGACCTGATGAAACGGCACCGGCTGGAACACGCGAGCGCCAGCATCGTACCAGAGGCTGCCGGCGCCGCGGATGATACGACTCCCGCGCCTGCGCAACCACTCGGCAAGGATCTCACCGGTCATGCCTCCACCTCCTGGAACCGTGTTGCGGCCCGTTCGCGCAACCGTGGCGGCAGCAGGCACATCTGCAGCGCATATGTCTCATCGAGCATCCGCTGGATCGTATACTGCTCCAGGACGCGGCGACGCGCCTCAACGGCGCAGCGCTGCGCCAGATCGCGATCGGTGACATAGCGCGCGATGGCCGCCGCAATCGCTTCCGGCGCCCGGGTGGGCACCTGAAGCCCGGTCACCTCATGGTCAATCAGTTCCGCATTTGCCAGAATGTCGGTTGTCACGATCGGGCGCGCGGCAGCCATCGCCTCGAGCAACGAGATGGAGAGCCCCTCCCAGAGCGATGGGCTCACAAAAATGTCAAGGCCATCAAGGATCGCAGGAATATCGCGGCGGAAGCCGAGAAAACGCACGTCCTGCCCTGACCCAAGCGTCTCCTGCAACTCCGCCAGCATCGCGCGTTCAGGGCCGTCGCCGACGAGCACCAGGGTGAATGGCCGCGAGCCGAGGAGCTTCCGCAGCGGAACCATCGCCCTGATCAGGCTGGCATTGTCTTTCTGGGCAGCCAGACGGCCCGTGTTTCCGATAAGCAGGTGATCGTCCGGTATCCCGAGCTCGCGCCGCAGGCCCAGGCCGGCAATAGCCGGGCTCGACGCAATGAACGGCGCCGGGTCGATCCCATTGCAGATCGTCGCCAGCTTCCAGCCTGGCGCGCAGTGAAAACGCCGGGCATTGATTGCATCCGCGTGGCTGACACAGATCGTGCGAGTGGATGCCAGGGTCGCCAGGTACTCCAGCGGCGTGTAGAAGAGACGCTCGCTGGCTGTTGAAAACTCGTTCACGGCCCAGCCGGCCTGATGGTGAAGAATGACCGGAATCCCGACAAGCCGGGAGATGATCCGGCCCAGGAATCCCGGTGTTGCGGTATAGGTATGGACAACATCGTAGCGCCCGTTGCGCAGCAGTTCATAGAGTTGCCTGGCCGCGCGCAACTGGAGGCCGGGCACGATGTCGCGCGGGATCAGAATGTGATCGATCACACCAAGGCCTTCGATGCGTCGCAGCTCCGCAACGACGAGCGGATCAGTCGCCAGGACGTCCACCTGCCAGCCGCGCTCCAGCAAGTACCGGCACCATTTCATCAGCAGGTAATCGCCTCCACCATAACTGGAATTTCCGGCTATCTGTAGTGCTCGCATGTTTTTCTCTCTCCGGCAATGCGCGCCTTGCGACGGCCATTGCCCTGAGTGCCTATCCGAATAGCGGATGGTTAGATGGCATTGCGCGCGAAGCGAAGCAATCGACCAGCGTGAGAAGAGGTTGCTTCAGCCATGCGTCGCCCGCTGCAGGCTGTCGCTCGTGCTCCGCGCACTGACAGGAGACGTAACGTTTTTCGGACAGGCACTAATTGCGCCTTCCAGACGCGTTGATCTTCGGTAAAAACAGGTCCGACGTACATCGCGCCGCAACTGACGTCACCCGAGGGACCATCGTAGATGTGGGTGTCGCTGTTGGGCGAGCCGGCGCGATAATGGTGCGTGCGATCTCGCACACGGCCGGGAACAGTTCCGGGTGTTTCGCCAGATAATCCGGATAGAGATCATTGTCCCAGCGCCACGGATACCACCAGGCGCCCGCTATCTCCGGTTGCGCATAGACCAGGCGCGCATAATCGCGCATTTCGTCGGCTGTCGGCATCCGCAACTGGTCACCGACATGGGACATAGATGGCATCGTCCAGATCAGGCGTGACGTGGGCGCGTGGCGCCGCAGAGCATCAATTTCACGCTGGATGTGGGCAATGAGTTCCTTGCGCTTATAGCTGCCATCGGTCATAAATGGGTAGAAGGCTGTCTGGCAGTAATCGCACACGCCAGGAACGATCGTTGTCGCGCTGCCTCGCTCGGCCCAGAATGCAAACCCATTGATCTCGGAGTACACCGGAACCGGCGAAATCGCCTTGATCGCCCGATAGAGCGCCTGCTGCTGCGCCGTCGTATAGCCGCAGCCGTCGCATTCGTTCCAGTAGGGCTCGTGCAGGCCATAGACGGCAAACAGCGCCGGGTGACCGGCTACACTCCGCAGAAAACGTTGCGCCTGGGGATCAATCGTCCACACTCCAGTGCGTCGATCGAGCGTCCAGCCTTCAGGCCAGAGCCAGGCCACCACCTTGAGCTGCTGGGCATGAGCGGCGTCAAGATAGCCAATCCACTCGGCAGGGCCATCATCGTAGGCAAAATCGTTAAGCACTACCGTGAAGCCAAGCCGCCGCACCACAGGCAACTCATCAACCGGCACATACTGGGTGCCGTAAAACGGGAACACCGGATCGCCGGCCCGGCCAGTAGCGGCGATCGGCATCAGATGATTCACCGCATCTCCTCCTTCCGGCCTGCTCCCGACTCCCTGTGCTCCAACTCCGACAACTGCCGCGAGTGCGACCAGGGCGACGGCGACCGAGAATGGCGTCCACCATCCAGACATCACGGGTATCCTTACTATGACTCAGGACTCCGGCTCGACGCTCTGGCGGCCCTGATACAGGAGCATCCATCGCCTGCTGATGGCGGCCACGACGGTTGTGCACAACGCCCGTATTTCCTCGACGTGCATGGTCAGCAACATCCCGACAAGCACCACAGCACCCAGGCTACCCGCCAGTACAAGTATGACCAGTTGAGCGACGATCGTCGCGTGCCCGGCCCACGCCGTCAGGATTGATGACTGCCCGATGATAAACGTCATAGCACCGGCAGTCGCCAGTGCCGCGACTACCGTCCGCGCGATGAGGCTCATAACCGCCCGGTTCTGACCCGGCCCTGCGATACCGTTAAGGGTCAGGGCAGCCACAACGCCGGCCACCAGTTGCCCGGCTGCGTAGGCCCAGGCAATCCCCGCTGCGCCATACACGCCAGCGAGGGCTGGAGCAACGCTCACCATGGCAATCAACTGCGCAATGGCAATCACTACCGGAAACAGCGGGCGCCCGGCTGCGTACAGGTAACTTCGTGCTAGCAGCAGGTACCCATACAACGGGATAGTCAATGCATAGATACCAAGCACAAGCGCGGCCGTGCTTCCATCTGCACCTGTTCCCTGCTCGAACAGCAGCCGGGTCACCGGCTGCTGCACGGCCCAGATCATCGTCCCGATCGGCGCACCCAGGATGACGACCAGTCGCACGCCGGCCAGGAGTGTTGCGCGCGCCTCGCGCAGACCGGCGGCAGTTCGTACCGACAGGCTCGTTGCCAGTGACGAGAGCGACACGACCTCAACACCGGTGAAGAGTGTGTTTCCGATGACGGAAGCGAGCCGGTGACCATAACTCAGGGCGCTGATACTGCCGGGAGGGAGGAACGAACCGATTACCCGTTCGGCGACCAGCACGCCCTGACCAACCCCCTGTTCGAGCAATGGGAGGGTGAGCATTCGTCTGGCACCAACGGCGCGCAGCAACGGCAGATCGATCGCCGGCCGGAAGTGTGGCCCGATGCGCCGCCAGATAACGGCGCCGAAGACGAGCGCCTGCACCAGCGCCGCGATACTATAGCCAAGGGCCAGATAATCGATCTGCAGCGCGCCGGTCAGCAAACCAGTACCCACCACCACAGCGATGACCGTCACACCGCGTAGGAGTTCGAGCGAGGCCGGGGCGCCATACAGATGATGTGCATTAAGGAACGCGCGCATGACCCCGATCGGGGCAACAAAGAGTAAGCCGGCAAGCATAAGCGCTGACAGCCGGGCTGCCAGGCCGCTCGTCTCAACATCAAGGCCGGGCGCCAGCAACCAGCTCAGTGCCGCACTCGCGGTGACGGCGCCCGCTGCCAGTACCGTTGATGCGATAACCGCCAGCGTGAACAGGCTGTTGAACACGGCCCAGACCCGCTCCTGGCCGCCATGGGTAGCCGTGCTGATGAAGATCGGCGCAAGACCTGACTGGCTGGCCGGATAGATCAGCGACTCAACGAGAATGAGCAGCGTATAGGCGACGAAGAAGGCATCTGTCTCGCGTGTCAAACCGAAACCGGTAATCACCACGACATCAACCGCCAGCTTTGCCACGACGCCCAGGCCCATAAACAGCGATGTGCGGCCCGAATCTGCCGCGAGCTTGTGTGTTGCTGCACCATTCATCGTTTCTGCCGCTCCTCGTATGACTGGACCGCCGCCACAATCCAGCAGAGCGCGAACAATACCCAGAACGAACGCCAGTGGATCAAGTCGATGACCAGCCCGTTGAGTAACAGCCCGACCATACAGGCAGTGACGACCCGTGCCGACAGCCCGTGCACCCGATCCGAAGCGCTACGTGCACGGCGAAAGCAATAGAAGAGCGGCACGAGAAGCGCGATAAAGAGCGCCACAAAGCCAAAGACGCCATACTCGGCAAACGTGCGCACATACAGACTATGCGCATCAAACAGCATCCCTGGCCCGATCCCGAACAGATGGCTCAGGCCGGCCTCGATCCCTACCATCTGCGTGCCAAACCGGTCGCTATCGTACGATTGCAGCGGGGTCGCCCGCCAGAGCAGGAACGACAGCAGGTTGAGTTGAACAACCAGTACTGCCAGCACAACCAGACCCACCAGAGTAAGGAGGATAAGCCTGGCCCACTGCCACCACGAGAGCGATCGGGCGCTCATCGCCAGGTAAGCCATGAGCGCGACGAGCAGGTTCGCCCAGCCAGCACGTGAAAAAGCCAGAAATACCCCGGCGCACAGTGCCAGCATGGCGCCGATCTTGAGCCATGAACGCCCCGGAATAAGATGCGGGCGGAGCAACTCATCAAACAGAAACAAGATTGGCAGGATGAGAAACGGCGCAAAAACATTGGCATCTTTGAAGAGTGCCAGCGCGCGCTGTTCGCGAATGAAGAACTCGCTTGTCGGGCTCAGCCCGAAGAGCTCAAGGCCGACCAGGAAAACGGAGAGCAGCGCTGCAACAACGTAACCGAACAGCACAAGGCGCATCCGTTCTTGCGACGTGATGTAAAGCCTGACAAAATAGGCCAGACCCATCAAGTAGAAGGTGATCACCAGGTAGCGTATGCTGTAAACGAGATCCCGGGCAACCAGCAATGATGCAAGATTGATCGCCACAAACACCCACAGACTGGCATGAATGATCGATGCGTTCTGCAGCTCCCTGAGCGACAGACGCCCCGCCAGCAGGCCAAGCACAAGCAGCAGGGGCAGGAGCATGTCAACCGGTGCCGGCTCCCAGCGCACGACACCAAGACTTGCAATGCCAAGAAAGACGAGTGCGTGAAAGCGCGCCAGGCCAAGGGCAACAACCGGAATGACACCGATCAGGCCCGGCAGGAGCAGGGGCGCCAGCTGGGGGGCGGTGTACAACACCAGGGCTGCCATCGCTCCGGCAATCCCGCTCAACCCGATTGCAGCCAGCGCGAAAACGCCCACCGTCTGCAGTTGCCCGTGCTGGTTCACGGCAATCTTCTCCTGAAATCGGAGGAACGCCATATCGCTCGCTACTCTCGTGTCAGATACCGGGAGTTACAGGGAACGCTAATCACTACCAGTCTGCGTGCTGATATCTGCCGGGCCAGTCAACAGTCGTTTCGGCGACCTGGCGCTATGACCAGCGATCAATGCCGATATAACGGGCCGGTCAACCAGTACCGCACCCAGCACCCTCGTTCCTGCCTGTTCCAGGTGCGTCCGCAGCTCGGCAAGTACAGGGGCGCGACTTATTCCCGGCTGGACCACAAGCACAGCCGCATCGCACGTGACGGCGACATCAAGGCTATCAACCTCTCCTTGTGCCGATCCGCAAGCGACAATAACGACATCCGCCTCGGTCTTGAGATATGCAATGACCGACGTGAACTCGCGCGAGGCAAGCAACCCGGCAGCGGCAGCAATCTTCGGACCCGCCGGAAGAAAGCGCAGATTCGGCACCGCAGTTGGCACAAGCTTTGTGACAACATCATCTACGCTCCTGCGCAGTACGGTGGTAAGGCCACGGTCATTGTCCCGACCAAAATGCAGGTGCAGCGATGGTTCATGCAGGCCAGCGTCAACCAGGATCACCCGTCTCCCGGTCTGAGCGATACCAGCCGCGAGATGCACCGCTACAACGCCCGTTCCAACGCCATAATCCGTGCCTGCTACAACAATAGCAACCGGGTCCTGACCTGATATCTGGGCAACGATTCTGGCACGCAGTTTCCGGTAAGGCTCCGGCATGAGCGCTCCCAGGTCATTCAGGATACCCGACGATCCTTCGAGTTGCACCTTGCTGTTACCGGATGCCACTGCCAGAGTCTCCAGTCCGGTCCCGCGCAGAACATCCCCAGGGGTTTCAACGAAACCAGACAGTGTATACCGAAGCACCACAAGGCCAGACGCCATCAGCAGACCCAGGATCGCAGCAACTGCAACATTGATCGGTGTGCGCGGGAAGACCGGTCGCAGAGGCGGCGTAGCTGGCTCAACGATGGTCAGTGAGGTTCGTTGCCAGGTCGTGCCAAGCAGACGGGTACCTTGCGAGCGGAGCGTCTCTGCCAGTGTATTTGCCAGCAGCGCGGCCTCAGATGCGCTCTGGGCCTCGGCGCTGATCGTCACCAGTTGCGTGCCCGGCACGATCTCTGCACGGATCCTCCGGCCAAGCTGCTCATGGTTCACCGGCAGGCTCAACCGGGCAATGATCATGTCAAGAACCGGCCGGCCTTTCAGGAGCTGAATGTAGGTCTCGGCCAGCAATTGACTGCGACCCAGCGTCTCTGAGACCGACTGGTCACTGCGCGCTCGTTCGCTAATGAGCACCGTCGTGGTAGCCCTGTAGACCGGGCTGAGCTGCCGGCTTACCAGCAGGCCAGCCAGGCCAGCGATCACTGTGCTGATGGCAAGCAGCCATCCCCAGCGTGCCAGGTGTTGAAGTACCGGTTTCAGTTCCAAGGTTGCACCTTCTGCGTTTCGCATCCAATCTGCCGAGACCTGAACACGTGGCGCGCGCTGCACACCGGCATGCGAGAACAGGTCATACCACACCCGGTGAGCCAGCTACCACCGGGGACCGAAGCATGCGGGCGTGACATAGCAATTGACACAACGACGTGTCACCTGCCAGGCGCCCGGTGTTGTATCAAGTTCCGGTCTGGTTATACTTGTTGTTGTAGTAGTAAATGGGGCGTGATAATGGTAGGCCGATGGCACCCGGGTAAACAGGGGAGAATTACCCTACTTCACATTACAGAATATTCAGAATACCTGCTTGGAATAGTCAAAACACTTTTACCAGATGGCCTGCCCGGCAACGGGGTCGCGTGGCGGACGAGTCTTTCAGGGTACGCACTTGCGCGATAGTAGCCTGCAAGCGACGCTGATGAACGGCTTGCGGTGCCCTACTCCACTCAACCATTGTAGGCCACTCCACCGCTCTCCCGGTAGTGATCGAGCACGGCGGCGGCCTCAGCGCGTAGCACACCGCGCACCACGGCAATGCTGCGCTGCTCCAGGTAGGCATACGATGCGGCAAAGACTGGCCCTTCATCAAATCCCGCACGCTCGGCGTCCTCGCGGGTCGCACCGCATACCAGGCGTGCGACACCGCTCCACAGTGTCGCGCCAAGGCACATCGCGCATGGTTCGCATGAGGTCACCAGTTCATGGATGCCACCCCCGGTTCGCAGCGTATGCGAGCCAAGCCGCGCCTGGGCGAACATCAGTGCCATGACCTCGGCGTGTAACACGGCATTCTCCAGCCGCAGCACGCTATTGACCCCTGCGGCAACCAGCATGCCATCAGCGGCGCGGAACACGGCTGCTGCGAATGGGCCGCCCGTGCCGCGCACGATATTCTCCCGCGATAACTCGATGACAAACCGCATACGCGCTTCATCATCATGCAGGTGCATGGGAACGGCCAGCCGTTCGGTGAGCCAGTCGGGCTGCGATATTGTGATGAACAATGGAAGCTGGTCCATCGGCAGTGCCTTCACGATTTTAGAGCCTATCCGAAAAACGGATGGTTGGATGTCATTGCGCGCGAAGCAAAGCAATCGAGCGGCGCGAGAAGAGATTCTTCAGCCACGCTGCGCTCGCTGCAGGCTGTCGCCAGCGCTCCTCGCAACGACAAGAGGTGTGTGGTTTTTCGGACAGGCACTAACGGCATCGGAACAACCCGACTGAACGAGTGCTATGGCCTCCCGGCACGCAGCGCGAAGAGAATGAACGCGACCAGCAGCACAGCAATGGTGGCGACGCGCAGTGTGCCGGCGAGGTGGCGCAACCTGGCGGCGCGTGCAAAGCGCGGGCTGGTTTCATCCCATAGCCACGCCGCGTTGGCCTGTGCGAACGCCCGCGCATACGTAGCGTTGCGCAACCGATAGACGCGCCACTCCGGCTCGAAACGCGCCGCCTGATTGTCACTAACATCAAACACCGCCGTAATCGAGGTCGGCGGTGGCGTCGCCCCGGCGCGAAGCGTATTGATGACCTGGTGCGCGAACCAGCCGGCAAATGCGGCACACCCGGCGGCGATGGAGGCAGCAAACGTCAGCGCGGGCCGCCAGCCGCCAGGGTACGCGTTCCAGACAAAGGCGCCAAACAGCAGCGCGCCAGCCATGGCAACAGCCGCAACCACGCCATACATAAACGCCGTCGAACGCAGATGTGAAGGTGGGGTATCAGCAGCCGCGGCCCGTTCCGCCATGTGCCGTGCAGCGCACGCGTGACAGAACGGCACCGTAAGCGCAACGCAATGATAGGTTGTGATCCCGCGCGGCGCGGTGCTGATCACACCCCGTCGCCTTCGCTCGCGGGCAAAGACGCGCTCGATACGCAGAGGAACACTGGCCGCTGCGCCACAGGCCGGGCAGATCGGTGGAAGTGTGAGATCGCGGAGCGGCCCGTATATCTTGATCGTTGTCGAATCCATTGGCGCCATCACGCGGGCAGCCGGCTCAGGCGCAACCGGCGGCGGATCTGTGACTGACGATGATAGCGAATGCCAAGTTCGTAGAACCCGATCAACTGATCCATCGTTGCCTGCCAGTTCCGGCCATGGGCATGCGCGATAGCGCCTGCACGCAGCCGCGCCAGCAATTCGGGAGAGTCACGCAGCATGCGAACGCGTTCGCCAAGCTGAGCCGGTTCGTTCGCATCGTACACCAGCGCATTGACCCCATCACGCAGGGTATCAACAAGGCCACCGGTCAGCGAGGCAACGACCGGCAACCCGCATGCCATCGCCTCCAGCGGCGCGAGACCGAACGTCTCGCTGGTTGACGGGAAGACCAGGACGTCCGCCGATGCAAACGCAGAAACGAGCTCGTCGCCACGCAGATAGCCGGTGAACGTGGTCTCCGTGCCTGCGAAATATGCCCGCATCTGATCCAGTTCAGGGCCGCCGCCCACCAGTGCGAGACGTATTCCCTCAAGGCCCTGCAATGCGTCACGCAGCAGGTGCACGTTCTTTTCGCGCGTGATCCTGCCGACGTAGATCGCCAGGAGCTCGCCGGGATGGCCGCCACTGAGGCGATGGCGCATCACATGATCGCGGAGATCGGGGCGAAAGCGTTCCGTATCAATGCCACGATGCCACCAGCGCACGCGTTTGTAGCCATGAGTACGCAACTGGTTCACCATCGCGCTGGATGGCGCCAGGTTCAAGTCTGCAATATTGTGCGCCGTGCGAAACAACCACCATGCGATCGGGACGCCCCACTTGCCGACATAGTGTGTCGTGTAGCTGGGAATATCCATGTGCGCCGACGCGACCAGCGGCAGATCGAACAACCGCGCCAGCGCAATGCCGGTCGGGCCGAGAAAGGCCGGATTGACGACATGCACGACATCGGGCTGGAATGCACGCAACTCACGCACGATGTGCACGCTCGGCAGATTGATCCGTAGCTCCGGGTAGAGCCAGAAACGCGGCCCACCGGTGCGCACCAGACGATGGCCAGCATACTCTTCCGGCATATCAGGTGGGCCGAATAGCAACACCTCGTGCCCTTTGTCGCGCAGGTGCTGCAGCGCCAGGCAGAGCACCGAGACCACGCCATCAATCTTGGGCAGGAAGGTCTCGCTAAAGATTGCAATCCTCATATGTGCATTCCTATTCGTCACTGGTTACACGGATTATACCATTTTTCACAGATCGACCATGCATGGTACAATCATGAGGTCCGCATCTTGAAGGAGCCATTGTGTCTCGCCAGCGCGTTATTCTGATCACGGCCGGGCTCATGCTCAGCCTGTTTCTCGCTTCCATGGAATCGACGGTTGTCAGCACCGGCATGCCGACGATTGTCAGCCAGCTCGGCGGGCTCGAGCAGTACAGCTGGGTCTTTACCGCCTTCATGCTCGCCTCGACAACCACCGTGCCATTGTATGGCAAGCTCTCCGATCTGTTTGGCCGGCGGCCGGTGTTCGCTGTGGCGATGGCCATCTTTCTGGCCGGCTCGGTGTTGTGTGGCCTGGCGGCAACCATGCCGCAGTTGATCGCCTTTCGTGCCATTCAGGGGCTCGGTGCCGGAGGGCTGCTGCCGCTGGTGTTCATTATCATTGGTGACCTGTTCTCGCTGGAGCAGCGCGCGCGCATCCAGGGGCTATTTTCCGGCGTCTGGGGTGTCTCATCAGTCATTGGCCCTCTCCTGGGCGGGTTCATTGTTGACCGGGCGTCCTGGAAATGGATCTTCTGGATCAATATCGTACCCGGCCTCGTAGCGACGGCGATTGTGTGGCTGGCCTGGATCGATCGGGCGCGCCCGCAGAACGAGCACAGGCGCTCGGTGGACTATGCCGGCTCAGTCTTGCTCACCGCGGGAGCCATTGCCCTGTTGATGGGGCTGTCGAATCTGGGAGCATCGTGGGCATTGCCGGTACTGGCCGGCGCCGTAGCGCTGTTTGGCGCACTGGTCTGGATCGAACGCCGCGTGGCTGACCCGGTGCTACCCATCGGGTTGTTCCGCGATCGGATGTTTCTGGTGGCATGCGGTCATGGCATTCTGGCGGGCTGTTCGATGTTCGGCAGCTCCACCTTTGTCCCGCTCTATGTTCAGGGCGTGCTGGGAACCAGCGCGACCGTTGCAGGCGCGGCGCTGACGCCAATGCTGCTGGCGTGGGTCTTCTCCAGCATCATCGGCACGCGCCTGCTGCTGCGCATCGGGTACCGCTCGCTGGCGCTGGCCGGTATGGTCGCGCTTACGGCTGGCGCCCTACCGCTGATGTTCGTCAATACCGGCACCAGCCGCATCCTGCTGATGGTGTACCTGGGATTGATGGGCTTCGGCATGGGCTTTTCGATACCCGCTTTTCTGATTGCGGTGCAGAGTACGGTGGAGCGGAGCAAGCTCGGCACCGCTACCTCAACGCTCCAGTTCAGTCGCAGTATCGGTGGCGCATTCGGCATCGGCATCATGGGCGCGGTACTCAGCACCATTGTTGCGCAGCAACTGGCAGCCGCCGGCCTGGATGCCACCGTGTCGCTTAACAGTCTGCTCGAAGCGCCAGGGAGCGCAATGGCGACGAACGAAACATTGCGCGCCGCACTGGCCGCCGGTATCAGCGGTGTGTTCGTCGTAGCATTTATTGCTGCCGCGCTCGGCTTGCTGGTCACGATCCTCGCGCCGCGCGGCAAAATCGCGCAGCTTGCCGCCGAACGCGGGCGCGGTGACGAGCATGCTGCACAACCGGCGGTGGCGGTGGACTAATGCCGGCGACCACCCTGCCCACACGTTATGTCGAAGGAGAAGGGACAGAAGGTACGCAGCGGCGCAGACTCCGCTCTGTTGGGCCTGCGCCAGCGTGGTACCCTTGTGGAAGAATGGTAGGCAAAGCCGCCCCAACGGAACCACTATGACCGACCATACCGCCGTGGCGATGACCACCGAAGCCGAGGCTGTGATCAAACGCCACGCAACACGCAATTTCTGGCTCAACATTCTCGATGGCGGCACATTCTACCTGGGGCTGAGCATGGTATCACGGTTCACCGTGCTACCGCTCTTCGTGGAACGTCTCTCGCCGGACCGCTGGATTCAGGGGCTCATTCCAACGATCAACTACACCGGCTGGTTTCTCCCCGGCCTGTTTATCGTCCCGCTGGTTGCAGCATTGCCGCGGCGCAAGCCGATGCTGCTGGCGGCGACGCTCTTTGAGCGGCTGCCATTCCTGTTGCTCGGCCTGGTGCTGCTGATCTGGCCGGATCTTCCGGGCGCCGGGTTGCTGGCGGTCTTCTTTCTCTGTTACATGGTACATGCCTTTGCGGCCGGCGTCGCGTCGATTCCGTGGCAGGATTTCATTGCGCGGGTTATTCCCGGCAGGCGCTGGGGGATCTTCTTCGGGTTACAGAGCGGCCTCGGTGGCGCGCTCGGGGTTGGCGGCGCGGCAGTGGCTGCCTGGATTCTAACGGCATACCCCTTTCCGCAGAGCGTCGGCATCCTGTCGCTGGTATGCTTCGGCTCGATGGTTGTGTCGTTCGTCTTCCTGGCGTCAACGATCGAGCCGGCCATGCCACCGCAACCGGCCCAGCCACTCACATCGTTCCTGCGTGGCGTACGCCCACTCCTGCAACGCGATCCCGCCTTTCGCAACTACCTGGTCAGTCGCGCCGCGATCGCGCTCGCGCTGGTCGGCCATAACTTCCTGACCGCATCGGCGCTGGAACGCTTCAATCTCTCCGGCGCCGATGTCGGCGGGTTCACAGCGGCCCTGCTGGCAGCACAGGCAGTGAGCGACCCGCTGCTCGGCGCACTGGCGGATCGCTGGGGGCACAAGCAGGTGCTGGGGCTCTCGACCGCTGTTGGCCTGGTGGCAATCCTGCTGGCGCTGGTTGCGCCGGCACCGATCTGGTTCTATCTTGTTTTCGTGCTGGTCGGTTTCTCACAGGCCGGTTATGTCCTCTCCGGCTTTACACTGGTCTTCAGCTTCGCAACCCCTGCCGAGCGCCCGGCGTATATCGGGGTCTCAAACATTGTCATGGCGCCGATCGCCGCCTTCGGGCCACTGCTCTCGGGATGGCTTGCGGAGATTGCAGGCTACGAAGCATTGTTTGCCGTGATGCTCCTGATTGGCCTGATGGGCCTTGCCTGGCTGCTCCTCCGCGTGCCGCGCCCGGCTCGCGCCGCACATCCGGCCACGGAGGTTGCTATGGACGAAGCAGTGGCGTAGCCTGCTATCGGCAGCACCATACGGACGCTCGATGCAACCAGGAGTGGCGGGTTCTTCCCGTCAGGTAGCGTACCTCGATGGCCTATCGCAAGCGCTGGCTGGTATAATACACCTGACACAACACTGCCCGGTCGCGGCGATTGCCAGGCCGGGCGGTTGCCCCCAATACCGGTGCCGGCCCGTGGCGGCCAGCATGCCGGGCTGAAATCTGTCGTTCACGACCGGTCGTGTCCAGTGGTGGGCACGACTGGTGAGCAGCATCAAAGGAGATGCCGCGATGGACGAACACGCCGTGCGCGCAAGGCAGATCTTCCTCGCCCAGCTCGCAGCGCTTGACGCTTCACTCGTACGCAGCATGCAGGCACTCGAGGCCGCCCGGCGTTCGGATCCCGCGCACTATGAAGCTGCACAGCAATGTTTCCAGCAACTGGTGGATACCCAGACTCGCAGGCTTGCCGAATTGCGCCTCGGCATCGCCACGCAGTCGCCTGCCGCCATTCCATGGGACGGACTGGCTGCAACGCGCAGCGAGTGCGAAGCCATCTTCGCCGAATGTCTCGATTTTCTCGGTGGAACGATCCTTCGAAGCGCCGGCCTCGACAACGGTATCTGCCAGGTTGCCGATGCGCTGCTGGCCGAACTAAGCCTCCGCGCCGATATTGGGTACCCGCGTCTGACCATTCTTGCGCCGGATCCCTCCTTCGCCTATCGCACCGATATCATCCGGTTGCGTTTCCCTGAGTTCACCGTCTGGAGTCTCCCATTTGCCGCTCATGAACTGGGTCACTACGTCATCAAGCGTGAACGTGGCAGCCGCTTCCCCTACCTGTTCTCCGACATCCTGCGATGCGAAGAGCAACTGCAGGACACCGACGAACCACGCCAGCGGCAACGCCTGGAGGAGTTATTCTGCGACCTGTTTGCAACCTACACGCTTGGTCCGGCCTATGCATGCAGCATGGTCGTCCTTGAGGCCGCGCCGCATACTGCCGATGTCACACCAGATGCCCATCCAGGCGATGATTTTCGCGTCGCCTGGCTGCTGCGCGCGCTCGAGCTCCTCGACTCTGGTCGTAACTGTACCGTGGTCATCAACCACCTTCGCGCCTGCTGGGAAGCATGCGTCCAGGGTGCTGGCGGCCTGGCGCAGCACAACGCTGCTACCGGCAACACCGATGCCGCCGCACGCATCAACCGCTGGCTGGATCAGATGCTTCCTGCGATCCAGCGTCATTTCAGTGCAGCACGCTTTAACGGCTGGCCTGGCGCCCTCTCCATGCGGGATGAACTCATGGCCGGCGGCACACCAGAGGAAATCTGTGAACGTTTCGCCCGGCGGCACCACCGCCCGCCGGCAATTGCGGAAGTTGTGAACGGCGCCTGGTACTGGCGACTCTTTGAAGGCGATCTCCGTGTTCCTGTCGATACATTGAGCGCGGACCGCTCGATCGCTACAGTGGACTCAACCGCGCTTGGCGTCTGCCGTGTGCTCGCCAGGCCGCACAGGGGAGCGAGCGATGAATAACCTGATCATGGAAACGCGCCTGCAAGAACTCACCGAGATTCTTGAGCACAAGGTCAAAGACTTTGCGGCGCTCGACAGGCAACGGCTGGAAGGATTGGTGACCATCCGGCAGCGCCTGATTGAGGACCTGCAGAGCAGTATTGACACAACCCTGCGGGATAATTGCAACGACGCCTTGCGGATGGTGCGCGAACTGCGTAATACCAGCGAACTGCCCGAAATCTATAAGCCCAGACTCGATGCGATCCTCGATAAGCTCAAAGAGATTTCGAAAGCGTTCGACGATCTGTCGGACATCATTACTGATGCCGGCGACCATCTGAACCAGCGAATCAGGCACCGCGTGCTGGTCACGGAGGGTGGCGAAGGTCTGCTGGTGGAGCTTGCCCAGCAGGCAAAAGCGAACATTGAACAGGTGGCGGGAAATGTCGGCAACGGCGTCAACGACATCCGTCGCGATCTGCAAGCAATGGCTCAATCACCCGAAGGGACCGCGGCGCTGAATCGTAAGATGTGGCGATATTATTGCGAAACGGTGCTGCCGCAAACCCAGAGCCTGTTCCGCGATTATGTCGATTTGTTGCGTGGTCTGGCGCTCCGCGACTCAGAGCTCGATGATGGCATCAGTCGTATTGGCGACGAACTGCTCAAACCAATACAGGTGACCGACCTGCATCACTCACTGACGATTCCGGCGCACCAGGAAGCTCTGACCAAGACAGTCGCCAGAATCATCCGCCTGAGTTTTCCGGAATGGACCATCTGGGCATTACCGCTCATTGCGCATGAGTTTGCCTATCTGCTCCCCACCCGGCGAGACATTGAGATACTGATCGAGAATGAGCAGACGAATCGGGGCATCGACAGGCGACACATCGAGGATTACTTTGCTGATATCTTCGCCGCATCAAGTATGGGCCCCGCATATGCGTGCGCAGCCGTAATGTTACGCTTTGACCCGCTCGGTCAGACGATGCGTATCACGGTACCGGCAGGCCAATCAGGGCCATCTGCCGGAGAGCCGGCATCACCCGGCACTGATCTGTCACAGCAGAGTCCCCTCGATCATCCCTCCGACATCCGTCGCGCACAGGTCATCTTCCACACATTGCACTGGGTGCAGCAGAACCGTGGCGAACTACAGGGATTCACCCGGACCATCGAGGAACACTGGAACGAGATGCTCACGCATTGTGGGCACGCTGACGATGCGCTTGAGAATCTCACGGATGTGCAGCATCTGATCGAAGTCTTTGGCCAGAAACTCCATATGGAGATCCCGGGAGCGCGGTACCCCAACTCACAGCAGTGCAGCGAAATCGCCTGGCTCAAGGACGAGTTTCGGTCCGCAACGTTTGACCCCTGGAACATTCCCGCCACCGCCGACCTGCGCGATGTGTTGAACGCAGCGTGGTGGGTGCGCATCGAGCTGTGGCGTGAGATGGTTGCGGAAGGGCGATCGGAAATGGAGCGCCGTGATCGCATTGACAGGTTGAGTAAGTTGACGCGCGCGACAATTGATGCGCTGCTCGACAAACGCGAGCATCCGGGGAAAGGAGAGAAGCCCTATGGACAGCGTCGTTAGCCAGCTTCGGAAGCCGCTCGAAACCGGCGTGCCTGGCACGGAGCTGCCTGTGAGCAGTGCAATCCTGGGGCAACCACGCCTGGTCGAAGACCAGCTCCACACCCTGTACGCACGCCTCGATCAGGCGCGCGCCGCGGTGGCCAGCGGCGACCACACCTATGCAAACGCGATCCTCCAGTCGCTGATCGAATCCTTACGATCCATGCCTGACGACGACACGCTCCCATCAGCCCTGTTGCAGCGTAAGCGATTGCTGCAGGCGCGAGCGTACGCACAACTTGGCACCAATGCACTCGAACAGGGTATGAGCGCAGATGCGCACGACATGCTGGAACATGCCGTCACGCTCTTTGAGATGGCACGCGACGTTGCGTCTGGCCAGGATTTCTGCGAGTACGCCGGCGTGCTTGAGCACCTGGGCCGGTATGCCGAAGCCATTGACATGCTTCGACTTGCGGCCGAGTCAGGCGCCGACAGTACGGCGAGTACCGCCGAGATCGCGCGCATTGCGACACTGCTTGCCACTGAGCATGAGCAGCATAACCGGTTTGTCGAAGCCGCCGGCGCCTATCGCGAGGCGGCGTTCATGCTGGTTCAGGCGGGAAAGCTGGAGGAGTCGCTCGCCGCCTTTGCCAGGGTGACCGAGTTACTGCCTGAAAGCGACGAGGACCTCGCAAACTATGCCGAGGCGCTCCGCCTGAGCGAACACTATGCCGAGGCGATCCAGCAGTTCGAGCATGTGCTGGCGATGAAGCCGTATGATGCACGCTTCTGGGCCGGCCTTGGCGCTGCGCGCCTGGCAAGTGGCGATCACGCTCAGGCGCTGGCGGATCTCGATCACGCGCTTACCCTGGAACCGGCGCTCGTTTTCGCCGTCGCTCAGAAGATCTATGCACTGCGCCTCTGCGGAAGGCTCAATGAGGCGCTTACTGCAACCACCACCGCGCTCGGTTACGACCCGCAGCGTGTCGATCTCCTGATCATGCACGCGGATCTTCTTGACGACCTCGGCCGCTACGACGAGGCGCTCACGGCAATTGATACCGCTCTGCGTCTCCTGCCCGACAATGGCAGTGCCCTGGCCCTCAAGGCCGGCATCCTGCGCCGCGCCGATCGCCTGCCCGAGGCGCTGGCGACCATCGAGCACGCCCTCGCTCTCGCCCCCGACGACCCGCGCCTGCGTCTGGAGCACGCCTGGGCACTGGCCACCACCGGCCAGCCTGACCAGGCACTCGCGACCATCGAACCTGCGCTGGCCACCACCCCCGACGACCTGAGCTGGCTCGACCTGCACTGGCGCGTGCTGCGCCAGCTCGGCCGCACTGATGACGCGACCGCGACCCTGCGCCGGATCATCACTCTGGCGCCCGACTATGCCGAGGCGCACTACCAGCTCGCGGACGCGCTCGCCACCCTGGCGCACTATGATGAGGCGCTCACGGCGATTGACGCTGCCCTCCGCCTGCTGCCCGACAACATTGACGTTCTGGCCCTCAAGGCCGGCGTCCTGCGCCGCGCCGATCGCCTGCCCGAGGCGCTGGCGACCATCGAGCACGCCCTCGCTCTCGCCCCCGACGACCCGCGCCTGCACCTGGAGCACGCCCGGGCGCTGGCCACCGCCGGCCAGCCCGACCGCGCGTTGCGCACGATCGAGCGCATGCTCGCCGCCACCCCCGACGACCTCAACTGGCTCGACCTGCACTGGCGCGTGCTGCGCCAGCTCGGCCGCACCGACGCACTGGTTGCGACCCTGCGCCAGATCATCACTCTGGCGCCGGATAACCCGGAGGCACACTACCAGCTCGCGGACGCACTCGCCACCCTGGCGCGCTATGATGAGGCGCTCACGGCGATTGACGCTGCCCTCCGCCTGCTGCCCGACAATACTGACGTTCTGGTGCTGAAGGCCAGCATCCAGTACGACGCTGACGACGTGTCACAGGCGCTGGAGACGATCGAACACGCGCTGGAAATCGAGCCGCAGAACGTGGACGCCCTGCGCAGCAAGGCAGAGATGCTGCGCCTCCAGGGTCGTGCAAAGGAAGCATTGCGACTGTTCGAACGCGCCCTGCGCGTGGCGCCCGATGATAACGCGACGCTCAGCCTCAAAGGGTACGCGCTGATTGACCTGGAGCAGTATGCGGAGGCGCTGGAAACACTACAGCGTGCGTTTGCCGGCAATCCCGAAGACGCATCACTGCTGGCTGCTATGGCCTACACGCATGCGCAGCTCGAGCAGTACACTCTGGCGTGGACGGCAGTGTGCCGGGCAAAGCAGCTACAACCCCACGATCCCATAGTACTGACCACATATGCTTCGATTGCCAGCAGTATTGGCGATTATACGGCTGCGCTCGAGGCGCTTGACCAGATTGCGGAGCCTGGCGTTGACACATGGTTGCACCGGGGCTGGGCGTATGAGAATCTGCAACAGAGCGATCAGGCACGTATGGCCTATGAACAGGCGCTGAAGCTTGCAACCTATCCCGACACACTCTGGGCGCATAAAGGGCTGGGCAACGCACTGCGCCTGGCGCATGATCCAGCCGCCATCTCCGAATACGAAGCCGCGATCAAGGAAGCCGCAGACCATGCCGGGACGGTCACCGCAGAATTGTTCTCGGCGCTTGGCTGGTGCCAGTATCAACTCAGCCATTACGATGAGGCAATTCGCCTGTACAACGAGGCGCTCTCCTTGCAGCCAGGTTATTTCTCAGTTCAGTTCGATCTTGCGCTGGCGTTACTGTGCAGTCGCCGCATTGACCAGGCAGTGGCCGAGTATCAGCGGACACGTGATCGCGTGATGGCGGGCGATCGTTTGCGAGCGAGAGGGTTACTCTACGTCGCGCGCGACGATATAGAGGAGGCCCTGTACGAGCAGGCTGATCTCACAGACGATCCGCGCGTGCAGCAGATACGAACGTTATTGCACGAGGCCTATGCCGCCGCCAAAAAGGAGCACTGAGCAGAATGAACATTCTTGGAATGGGGATTGACTATACAACCGGCAATCTGCTCTGTGAGGCCATTGATGACCAGATCGCCGGGCGCGAGACCGTGCGCGCCCTCTATCGCGCGCACGATCGTCTGCTTGCATTAACAACGGTCCCGCGTGATGTTGCACTCCTGCGCGAAAAGGCACGCCGCCTTCCATCGCCTGATTATGGCGATCCGCGCGCAGCAGGATGGACATACCTGCTCGCGGCAGATGATCCGGCGCGCGCAGCGATCACTGAGATCATCCAGCCACTGGCCCGTCACCGTGGCATGCCACATCCTGAGGCGCCCCTCATCTATGCCAGAGGCGCTGAGGAAGACTGGTGGCGCTGGATTGAGCACAACTATGTGACACGTGATCTCACTCGCCCGCCGTTCTATGTGCTGATCATCGGCGATCCCGACCATGTTCCATTCCGCTTCCAGGCCCTGTTGCAAACGATCGCGGCCACCGGGAGGCTCCATTTCGACTCACCTGACGACCTTCAATCATATGTCACCAAGGTGTTGCGCCTGGAGAACGCGCCAGAGCCGGCGGTTGAACGCGAAGCAATCTTCTTCGCGCCCCAGTTGCCGCCCCGTGGTCTTGACCATGATGCGACATACTACAGCCGCCGCTTCCTTGCCGAGCCAATCGCCCGTCTGGTGGGCTGTGAGTATGGATTTGTGCCCCATGTCCTCAGCGGCGATCGTGCGACGAAGGAGGCACTGCTGGCAACAATGCGCGCTACCCGCCCTGCACTCGTCTTTGTGGCCAGCCATGGCATGGTTGCGCCCGCCGAGCCGCCTGACGTCCAGCGGCGGGTGAATGGCGCCATCTGTTGCCAGCATAACCGGGACGAACCGCGTGAACGCTGGTTACTGAGCGCCGCAGATATCGCGCGTGACCAGTACATCCTGGATGGCGCCATTCTGTTCCAGTTCACCTGTTTTGGCTATGGAACGCCGGCACGCAGCGAGTATGCACACTGGACGCCGCTGCTGGAAGAACTGAATACGGATACGGATTTCATTGCGGCGCTGCCGCAACGTTTGCTTGCGCTGCCACATGGGCCAGTAGGATTCATCGGCCATGTCGATGCCGCCTGGGTCTGCGGCTTTCACGATGAAGGTCAGGCGTCAGACAACGAACACTGGGAGGCGCGAGTCGCACCATTCGCCATGACCGTCAGACATCTGCTTCATGATCTCCAGCCTGCCGGCCAGGCGATGGCGCCCATCGGCCAGCGTTACGTTGCACTGAACAGCAACCTGGCCGACGATATCGACCGCCTGCGGCGCGGCGACATATACGAAACGCCAGACTTTCGCGCGAAGCAGGCACAGGCATACATCTTGCGTAACGATGCGCAGAACTATATGGTCTTCGGCGATCCGGCAGTGCAGCTCCAGGTGCCGGCCACTGCCAGCGGGTGAGTTGTTTCCAGCGCGGCCCTGATCTACGCCTCGAATGTCTCCTTCTCAACCAGTTGAATATCAACCGGGTATTTACCGGTGAAACAACCGCGGCAGAACCCCTTGCCGGCGTTCCCCGTGGCACGGATGAGGCCGTCAAGGCTGAGGTACGCCAGGCTATCCACACCCAGGTGATCCTGGATCTCGGGGAGAGTCATGCGGTGCGCGATCAGCTCAGGGTAGGTCGCCATGTCAACGCCCAGAAAACAGGGATGCTTGATCGGCGGCGACGAGACGCGCATATGCACCTCGATCGCTCCGGCATCGCGTAGCAGGCGCACGATCGGCCCGGACGTGTTACCGCGAACAATACTGTCGTCCACCAGGATGACACGCCTGCCGGCCAGGCTGTCGCTCAACGGGTTGAACTTCAGTTGCACGCCGAGCTTACGCAGCCGGTCGTCAGGCTGAATGAAGGTACGCCCGATGTAACGATTCTTGATCAGGCCTTCCTGATACGGGATACCCGACTCCTGCGCATAACCGATCGCGGCGGGCACGGCGCTGTCGGGCACCGGAATCACGATATCGGCGACAACCGGCGCCTCGCGCGCCAGTTCGCGCCCGGCCGCCACACGCGCGGCATGGAGCGTCTGATCGTCAATCAGGCTGTCAGGCCGGGCAAAATAGATATATTCGAACAGGCACATCGCACGCTGCGGCGCAGGTGAAAGTGCGACGGTGCGCGGGCCCCGATCATCGAATGCCATAATCTCGCCCGGCGCCAGTTCACGCTCGAACGTGGCGCCAATCGTCGCCAGCGCGCACGTTTCCGACGCCACGACCCACCCCGTGTTGCCAAGGCGCCCATAACAGAGCGGGTGCAGGCCCCACGGATCACGCACGGCGTACAGTGTGTCGCGTGTCATCACCGTAAGGCAGTACGCTCCCTCGGCACGGATCATGAAGACGCGCAGCTTCTCTTCCCAGGTGCGTCCTTCACCACCGGCCAGCATCTGGGTAATCACCTCGCTGTCGCTTGACGATGTCAACCCGACGCCGCGCTGCAACAATTCACGCCGCAACCGTTGCGCATTCGTCAGGTTGCCGTTATGACCAACCGCCAGCGGGCCAAGGGCACTTTCGACAACAAACGGCTGCGCATTCTGCAGCCGCGATGAACCGGTGGTTGAGTAGCGCGTATGGCCAATGGCAACATGGCCGCGTAATGGGCGCAGTTTCTCTTCATTGAACACCTGCGCAACGAGGCCCATATCCTTGTGCAAGTGGATACGCCGCCCATCGGCCACGGCAATCCCGGCGCTCTCCTGGCCACGGTGCTGCAAGGCGTACAGCCCGAAGAACGTCAACCGGGCGACATCCTCATCCGGTGCATACAGGCCGAATACACCACACTCGTGCCCTGGCTTGTCGCCTGCCATGATCATGATCCCCCTTTGCTGGCGACGCCCATAGCGCCGGTTCGCCGGTATCTGGCGCCGACGCGTACGGGAACGCTCCCACAGCGCTCCCTGCGATCGCTTCCTCCATCCGCGCGTAGGTATTATACCCCCATGTGACCATGCACAGTTGAAGGCAACTCGTTCCGGCGGCTACCCATCATCGGCTGAGTGCGCGGTGGATATCTGCGGTACAATGAGCCCGAAGCGGTCCTTCGCCACCATGTACTCGAGGTCTCCGTGGATCAGCCAGCCCACAACGCCATCGAGGCGCGCGATGTCACGCTCATGTTTGCCGAGAACGCCGGCGTGTTCGATCAGACCTACACCCTGGCAGAAGGCGCAATCCTTGGCATGATCGGCCCGAGCGGCTGCGGTAAAACCACTACCGTGCGACTGGCGCTTGGCCTCTACCGCCCGCAACGCGGATCGGTGCGCGTCCTCGGCGCCGACCCGGCGGCATTCACCACCCGCCACCGTGCGCGGATCGGGTACATTCCGCAGCAGTTCGTCCTCTACCCAAACCTGAACGTCGTCGAGAACGCCGAGTTCATCGCGTCATTGTATGGCATGCGCACCGGCCAGATCCGCAAGCGCCTGAACGAACTACTCGAGTTCGTTGACCTGGCCGATGCGCGCAATCGCCTGGGGCGGCAGCTCTCCGGCGGGATGCAACGCCGGCTCATGCTGGTCGGCGCACTGATGCACAACCCGGAGTTGCTGTTCGCCGATGAGCCGACGGCCGGGATCGATCCGGTGTTGCGCAGCCGGTTCTGGCAGTATTTCCGCACCCTGCGCGACGATGGTCATACCCTCTTTATCACGACGCAGATCGTGAGCGAGGCGATGTACTGTGATTACGTTGCGGTCATGCGCCAGGGACGGCTGCTGGCGCTCGATACGCCGCACAACTTGAAGCGCCGCGCCCTGGGTGGCGAGATCATTCACCTGACGCTGGCCAACCCGGCCCACCTGGCCTCGGCGGTCGGCACGCTCCGGCGCTATCGCCATGTCAAAGAGGTGCGCTATGTACCGGGTACCGACCGTGAACTGCACGTCACCGTTGACGACGCTGGCGACTGGTTGCCTGAGGTATTGAATGTGCTCGAGAATCCTGATGGGCCGAACATTGTGGTTGAGAGCGCCGAGGAACTGGCGCTGACGTTCGATGATGTCTTCGTTCGCATTATTCATCAGTGGGAAGCCGAGGAAACAGGCAAGCAGTCATGAGTTGCGAGGCGAACGGTTATGGCATCTGACCGGCACGCACCCCACCGAACGGACATGTCATCCCTCCGCCATCATGACACTATCCCGGGCGAGATCCTCCGCTGGCTCATCCGTGCCCGTGGCTATTTCCTGAAAGAGGTACGCGAGATTCGCCGCCAGCCACTCCTGATCGCCAGCCTGATTGGCGGGCCGTTGCTGGTGCTTGTCCTGTTTGGCATCGGCTTCGTCAACAGCAACCCGGTATTGCACACTGCCCTCCTGCTGCCGGATGACCTGCCGGCCGACGTCCGCACCCGTTTGATTGCGGCTGTCAGGCTCAATTTCACCCTCAGCAACCACGAATATACCGCAGACGAGGCGCGCGCGGCGCTGGCGCGCGGCGATCTCGATGTCGTTCAGATCGTCCCGCGTGATATCTTCACCGGGTTGCAGCGCGGCGAGAACCCGACAATCCAGGTCTACTCCAATGCCATCAACCCCTTGATCGAGGGCTGGATCCAGTACCTGGCCTACGCCCAGGTCAATGAGATCAACAAAGCGCTCCTGACCGAACAGATGCGCCTGGCACAGCAGCAGGCACGATCTGTCAGCGTACAGGTCGCACTCGGCGCCGAACGCCTGACCGAACTTGAGGGGCAGGTCGGGAGCGCCGAGCGCGCGATGATCCAGCGCGACCTGCGCACACTGCGCGACCTGATCATGCAACTGCGCGACATGACCCCACCCAACGGTATGGTTGCCGGCCAGGGCGACGAGATCCAGCGATTGCGCACGACCGCTGACGATGCGGTGCGTTCGCTTGATCACGTGAATGCCATCCTCGATTCTGGTTCATTGGAGCGCGGGCTGGCCGAGATCCGCGAGTCCAGGGAACTCCTGGCGTTACTTGAACAGCAGATAACGATCTTCGTCAGTATCGCGCCCGAAACGATCGTCTCGCCCCTCCAACACCGTTACCAGAACATTCGCACCGAGGGGAGCGGCCAGGCAAGCGGCGCTTACCCCGCAGTGGTATACTATGCACCAGGCGTACTGGCGCTACTGGTTCAGCACACGGCCGTCTCGCTCGGCGCCCTGGCGCTGGTGCGCGAACGGCTGATGGGCGCCTTTGAGTTGTTTCGCGTCGCACCAGCAACAATGGTACAGTTGTTGATTGGCAAGTATCTCAGCTATACGCTGGTGATCACATTATTGGCGACCGTCCTCACAGCAGCGATGCGCCTGCTGGGCGTACCATTACTCGGTAACTGGCAGTTCTTCGCTGTTCTACTACTGCTGCTGACCCTGGCATCGCTCGGCGTCGGTTTTCTGATCTCGACAATCGCCAGGTCCGACAGCCAGGCGATTCAGTATGCGATGATCACGCTGTTGTTATCAATCTTTTTCAGCGGCTTCTTTATCAGCCGCGATAGTTTCGCCGGATGGATCATGCCGGTCGTGGCGATCATCCCGATGAGTCACGGCGTGGCCGGGTTTCAGGCATTGATGCTGCGCGGCACGCTACCCGGTACAGAGGTGTGGCTCGAACTGGCACTGATCGCCAGTGTGACCTTTGCCCTGGTGGCGGTATTGCTCCGACGCCAGTTTCGCGCCACGTAACCCTGGAAAGGAACACCAATGTACTTTAGCCCACTCTATCTGATTGTGATGCTGATCGGCGCCGGCATCACCCTCTGGGCGCAATGGAAGGTCCAGTCAACATACAAACGCTACGCCCAGGTACGCAACATGCGCAACATGACCGGCCTGGATGTTGCACGGGTCCTGATGCGTAATGAAGGGCTCGACCATGTCAGGATCGAACAGATCGGCGGCGACCTGACCGACCACTACGACCCGCGCGCCAAAATCATGCGCCTCTCTGCCGGTTCCGTGGCTCAGCCATCGGTCGCTGCCATGGCGGTCGTGGCGCATGAGCTCGGGCATGCCCTGCAGGATCGGCAGGGGTATGCCTGGTTACGCCTGCGTTCCGGGATCGTCGGCATCGTCAATGTCGGTTCACAACTGGGTGGAATCTTGCTGATGGTTGGCCTGGTGCTGGGCGCGCTCTCACGCGGTGGCGGGGGCCTGGCGATTGCCTGGATCGGCGTCTTGCTGATGAGTGGGGGGGCAATCTTCAGCCTGGTGACACTGCCGGTTGAGTTCGATGCCAGCGCGCGCGCGCGCGCCATGCTCGAGCGTTACGGCCTGGTGACAACGCAAGAGTCCGCCGGCGTCAAAGCCGTGCTCGATGCCGCAGCGCTGACCTATGTCGCTGCAGCAGCCACCGCCATCCTGCAGATGCTATATTATGTCTCACTGTTGACCAGGCGTCGTTAACATGACCAGTGATAGCCTGAATGAGTACCAGCGCCGCTCGCGCAGCACGTGGCGCCACGTCCATGTTGATCATCCGATCGTCTACCCGGCGCTGGGGCTGGCCAACGAAGCCGGCGAAGTGGCGGGCAAGATCAAGAAGATCTTTCGCGACCGGGGTGGTGTGATCGCAGCCGCGGATCGCGCGGCGCTGAAGCAGGAACTGGGTGACGTGCTGTGGTACCTGGCGCAGATCTGCACCGAACTCGATCTGACGCTGGCTGAAGTCGCCGAGGCCAACCTCGAGAAGCTGCGCTCACGCCAGGAACGCGACCGGATCGGCGGCGACGGGGATAACCGGTAGACGCTCCTGGCGCGAGCGCGCGCCACAGCATTCCGCCTGAACCTGAGACAGCGCCGGCTATTTCAGGCGACGCTCCACGCGTTCAACGAGATCTTTCGCCTGTTTCAGGTTCATACCGGTGCGTTCGCACACCAGTTTGATCGCCTCGATCTTTTTGCCGGCCGCCAGGAGCGCCTGAACCTCACGATTGACATCGTCCGCTATGGCCATTATCGAGCGGAGATCACCGGGGATGTCGCCTTGCTGGCCCGGGGTCATGGGGATCGCCGGCGCAGCAAATGCAGGCTGTTCCAGGCCATCAACGAAATCTTTCGCTTCCTTCAACCCGAGTCCGGTACGCTCACGGACCAGCTTCACCGCTTCGATTTTCTTGCCTGCCGCCAGCAAGGCCCGCACCGTACCCGCCAGATCGCTGTCGTCCACCGGTGGTGCCTTTGCCGCCGGTGGAGCACTCTGCACGATCACAATGCCGCTGCCAGCCTGCCGGCGCAGAATTGCAATCGCAATGACAGCGATCAGGATCAACCCACCCAGCAGCAGCACGGGTTGATCCATCACCTGTTGCCACAACTCGTCCATAACACAGACTACGGTGTCAGCACCGCCCCCTTCGCAAAGAGCTCAACAATTGCCGCCGATTCCACTGCCCGGCCATAGAGCCATCCCTGGGCGCTCATACACTCAAGTTTCAGCAGCGCATCACGCTGTGGCTCGGTCTCGACCCCTTCAGCCACCACATCCAGTTGCAACTCACGAGCAAGGGTCACAACCGCACGCACGATCGTTGCAGCATGCGGATCGCGCGTCATTGATTGCACAAACGTCCGATCGATTTTGACGCCGTCAATCGGCAGACGCGCCATGTAACTCAGCGACGAGTAGCCGGTGCCAAAGTCATCGAGCATGATGCGCACACCCAGAGCTTTGAGCTGGCTCAACTGCGCTACCATGAGGTCCAGGTCGCTGAGGGCTGCCTGTTCCGTGACCTCGATCGTCAGGGCCGAACCGGGAAGGTTGGCCTGGATCAGCGCCTGGCTCACCAGGTCGGGCAACTCGGGTTGCTCAAGATGGCGGCTGTGAATGTTGATACTGACCGGCACCTCCGCGAGCGATCCGAATCGCTCGCGCCAACTGCGTGCCTGCCGGCAGACTTCCGTAATGCCCCAGCTGCCAATGGCCGGCATCATGCCGGCCTCTTCGGCAACCCGCATGAACGTATCCGGCAGCATCAAGCCGTTCATCGGGCGCTCCCAGCGCAGCAACGCCTCAAGGCCAAGCAGCGCGCCACTGCACAGATTGACGATTGGCTGGTAGTGCATGACCAGCGTGCCAAGCTGCAACGCCTGGCGCAGCTCTATCTCGAGCTGCAATTGCGCCGTCGCCGCAGCATGCATAGCATCTTCAAACACAACGGTACGGGCGCGCCCGCGTGCCTTGGCCTGGTGCAATGCGGTATCGGCGTCGCGCAAGAGCGCTGCCGCATCGGTCGCGCGCCCATCGCCAATCGCAATACCGATACTGCCGCCAACCGTCAGCGAATGGTTCTGCACCGCCACCGGCTGGTTCAGTGCATACTGGACGCGTGTCGCCACGCGCCAGGCATCTTCGACCGTATTGATCACCTCAAGCGCAATCGCAAACTCGTCGCCGCTCAGACGCGCCACAACATCTCCAGGGCGCGTAATATGCTTGAGTCGCCCGGCAACTGCCACCAGCACCTCATCACCGATCGTATGCCCCAGGCTGTCATTGATCTGCTTGAAGCGATCCAGATCAAGCAGAAGTACCGCGCATGGCTGCGACCCGCGCCGGCTCCGACGATCGAGCGCCATCTGCAGCCGATCGAGCAGGAGCGCCCGGTTAGCGAGCCCGGTCAATGTGTCGTGCGACGAGAGATACGCCAGACGATCTTCGGTCAACTTACGCTGCGTAATATCGGTATGGACGGCCACCAGCGCAATGACCTGCTCCTCGGCGTCCAGCACGGCATCAACATTCAACAACACATTGAGAAACTGGCCACGGCTATCAACCAGGCGCATCTCACCCTGGAACGGCTGGCCGGTCCGCACAGCGGCCAGCACCGCCCGCCCGGCACCCAGGTCGCGGTACAGCCGCAACAGGCCACCGGCGGTGCGCAGGTCATCGAGCGTATAGCCAACCATGCGCTGGAACGCCGGGTTCTGGTAGTGCGGCATGCCATCAAGATCAGCAATCACAATGCCGTCGCTGGTGCTGGCGATTGCCGCCATCATGAGCCGTAGATCAACCTCCAGGCGACGCCGACGCGTCACATCGCGCAAAATCGCCAGGTAGGCATCATCATGCTCCTCACCGAGCACGCGTAACAGGAAGAGCTCGGCGGCGATAGGCGGGCCATCACGACGCGGAATGTCAATCGTTGTCGCCAGGTTGGAAACGATTGGCGTACCAAATGGCTGGCCGATGAGTGTCTCCGCCAGAACGCCAAACAGACTGGCAGCCGCGACATTTGCCTGGCTCACGCGCCCATCACGCCCGATCAACAACGCAGCATCACTGCTACGCAACACCAGTTCGGTCAACGCATGGGGGCGCCCATTCTGCCCGGCCAGCCGATGATCCACCGCGTTTCGCAACCGGTCAACTATCGAGCCGGCAGTAGCGGCTGAGCTCACAAAATCGTGCGCACCGGCAGCCAGCGCCGCCAGGGCACGCGGGTCAGTCTCGTTCACGACCAGCGCCAGGATCGGCACGCTCGGCGCGACCATGACGATCGCGGCTATCAACTCCAGCGGAACGCCAGGGAGAGAGCTTACATCCAGCAGAACGACATCCGTCTGGGAGATCGTCAATGCATAGAGCGCCTGGTCAGGCGAGACATAATCGAGAGTAACAGCCAGATCGCCAAACGTCGTGCGGAGCTTGCCTGCAACTTCATCATTCTGGGCGATGAGCAGCACGCTGAGGGGGGTGTCGTCATTCATGGCGTCTCGCTGTCACTGCCGGATAGGTGTGCCGGACAGATAGGAGTCAGTGTCCATCCGAAAAACGCTACGCCACGTGTCATTGCGAGCGAAGCGACGCAATCGAGCGGCGCGAGAAGACATCGCCTCGTCGCTGGCGCTCCGCGCAATGACAGGAGGCGATGGTTCCTCGGATAGGGACTTCGAGCAACATGCAACAACCTTACACTCCGATGAGGCGCGCGGCGCGCAGGAACGGCGGCGCGTCTGCGGATCACGGTTGCTGCTCGCCACGGTCGTGATGTCGAGTGATGCATCGCGACGACAATGCCCCTTTGCGATCACGATACTGTCAGCACACGGCGCCATGTTCGTTCCACTCATCGTGGAGCGCCAACGATCACCGACGATCATGGACCTCGCAGCAGGGCGATACGGGAGATAAAAGGTGAATCGGCACGACCGGCACCTGGCGCAGCGCGAGGCGCCAGGTGCCATCGCTGATCGTGACGCTGCCGGGTAGTGGACACATTATGGCGGTCCAGGAGGGACTCGAACCCCCAACACCCAGTTCCGAAGACTGGTGCTCTATCCATTGAGCTACTGGACCGGACCCCACGCTTAGTGTAGCATAGCGATACGTAGAATGCAATGTTCATTCATTCCGCATCTTTTGTCGCGTCTTTCCACTGGATCTCCATCATTGCCTGCTACACTACGCCCGTGATGTACAAATGAAACGGGCAGTGACCCGTACAGGAGCAAAACAATGACATCGCGAATCCTCTCGTTTCTGGCAGGTGCAGCTGTAGTTGCAGCGCTGGCATACGCAGTTCCAGCGGTAACGGCCCAGACCAACCCCGGCATATGCCCCGGCGGTATCGCTTGCCCGGCTGGCGGCCAGACCAATGCCAGTATGGCCATGGGGCACATGGGTGGTGCACAGGATATGAGCGGCGGGTTGATTGGCGTTGCCGCCGACAAGCTCGGTATGACGCGCCAGGCCTTGCTACTTGAATTGCAGAACGGTAAGACGATCGCCGACCTGGCGCTGGCGCGAGGTGTACCAACTGACGCGATTGTGGATGCCTTCGTTACACCGCACTTCGCTCGCTTCGACGCCCTGGTAAAGAGTGGTGCTATCACCCAGAAGCAGGCTGATGATGCTCGGGACAGCATGCGCACCCACATCGTCGTGCTCATCAACTCGCCAATGGATAGCTGGGTGCGCCAGGCACACGATCCCTTACTGGGCGTAGCAGTTCGCCAGGGTCCGCAGGCGCAGGCGGGTGCGGGGCGCGGGCAGTTGCAGCCTCCGCAACCCGCCACACCGCAGCCGGGCGGCCATGGTCCACGCTGGCGCCGTTAACTGTAGCAGGATGCGGGCAGCAACGCGCTTCACGCTGACAATCGTGCTCCAGTAGACAGGCGAGACGCCCGTACCCCCTACCCACATTCGACCAGCGACAACCGCTGCAAGGGCAACCGCAGGGTGAGCTCTTGCAGCGGTTCATAATGGTTCACCGTCGGGATAGATCGTTCCATCCGGAATGTGCCATCATGCGGTGTAGTACACAAGGAGATTTGCGCCTATGGCCCAGCGCATTCTGATTGTTGATGATGATCGCCAGATTGTGCGCCTGGTCGCCGCTTATCTCGAACAGGCAGGATTCCAGGCGTTGACAGCGTATGATGGCGTTACTGCGCTGCGTCTGGCGCGCAGCGAGCGTCCCGACCTGATCGTGCTTGACCTGATGCTGCCAGATAGCGACGGAACGGACCTCACACGTACGCTCCGCGCGGACCCTCATTGTGCCACCATTCCGATCATTATGCTTACCGCACGGGTTGATGACATGGACAAGATCATTGGCCTGGAGCTCGGCGCTGATGACTATATGACCAAGCCATTCAACCCGCGTGAGGTGGTGGCACGCGTACGAGCAGTGTTGCGGCGCGCCAGTGGCACAGCCTTGACTGTACCTGACGTGCTGGAGGCTGGTCGGCTACGGCTCGATCTCGATCGCCACGAAGCCAGCGTTGGCGGCGTACTCCTCAACCTGACACCCACTGAGTTCGATCTCCTGCGCCTGTTCCTGTCGCAACCCGGGCATGCATTCACCCGTCAGGAGTTGATCGAACACGGTCCCGGCTATCAGTATGAAGGTCTCGAACGCACGATTGATAGCCACATTAAGAACCTGCGTCGCAAGCTCGAATCCATGGATGCCGGGCTGAGGATCGAAACTATCTACGGGGTTGGTTACCGTCTGCGTGTGTCTGCTGAACACCGGGCAGGTGCATGATGCGTCGTCTTCAGGTTCAACTCGCACTCGCCTTTGCGATCGTCACGGCCCTCAGCGTGTTGACGGCGGCATCCCTGGCGCATCTACAGGCGGGTGCCGGTTTTCGGGTGTTCCTGGTTCAGGCACAACTCCAGCAGCTCGGTCTGGTTCCGCGCCTCACCGAATATTTTGCAGTGCATCACAGCTGGACAGGCGTAGCCACGGTCTTTGCCGATTCGCGTGGGATGGGTCCTGGCAGCATGGGGCCAGGCATAGGCAACCCGGGCATGATGCGCGGTCCACTCGAACTGACACTTGCCGATGCTGACGGCACGATCGTCTACCGTGCCGGCCTTCCAGGAGGCACCACAGCGACCCACGTGAGCGCGAGCGAACGAAACGCAGCGCTGCCAATCGTCGTGGACGGTGTCATCGCCGGTTATCTTACAGCCTCGACACCCCGCTACGCGGCACTCTCACTCGCGGCGCAACGCTTCCTCGATCAACTCAACCAGGCATTTCTGCAAGCCGGAGTGCTGGCCGGGATGCTCGGGTTGCTGCTCGGGGTAATCATCGCGCGTAGTCTGTCGGCGCCGCTGGATCGCCTCGCACAGGCGGCGCAACGTCTCGCTGCCGGCGATCTGGCACAGCGCGCACCCATAAGCGGCCCGATCGAGGTGGCGAGCGCTGCCGCGGCATTCAACACGATGGCCGCCAGCCTGGAACAATCAGAACTGGCACGCCGCCGGATGATAGCCGATATCGCCCACGAACTGCGCACACCGCTCACGGTCATCCAGGGCAATCTGCGCGCCTTGCTGGATGATGTGTTTCCATTACAGAAGGAAGAGATCGCAACGATCTATGACGAGACGCTGGTACTCCACCGCCTCGTCGCCGATCTGCGCGAACTGACGCTGGCTGAGTCCGGCCAGATCGATCTCCGCCGGGAGCCGATCGATCTGGCGGCATCCATCGCCCGAACCATGGCATCATTTGCTGCACCGGCTGCCGAGAAGGGCGTGGAGCTACGCGCCGAGTGTGCGCCCGACCTGCCACGGGCCATCGCCGATGGCGATCGCATCGTGCAGGTGCTGAACAACCTTGTTTCGAATGCACTGCGCCATACACCCTCCGGAGGTACCATCCAACTGCGTGCGACCGCCGATCCGCGTGCGTTTCCGGGTACAATAGAACCGGGTGCGCCTGCACTCTATGTCAGTGTCTGCGATACCGGCCCTGGCATCGCGCCTGCTGACGTGCCGTTCGTCTTCGAGCGCTTCTGGCGTGCCGATCGTGGTCGGGCGCGATCCCAGGGCGGTAGCGGCCTCGGGCTGGCGATTGCCCGCCAGCTGGTGCTGGCGCATGGTGGCCAGATCGGCGTGGTGAGCGAACCGGGCCAGGGTGCATGTTTCTGGTTCACGTTACCCATAGCGACGGTCGTGTAACCCCATGCCCCACTGGCGCATCACATAACCGGTGAGAACTGGCACAAAGTACATCAGGGGGTGAACAGGTGTTGTTGCAGCGTTTCTATCACGCCGGCCTGGCCCAGGCCAGCTATCTGGTCGGCTGTCAGGCATC
>Ga0272446_1001550_pt1 | contig 33207 bp, 23 predicted proteins | sample YNPCB0061_FD_194587 | JGI IMG/M metagenome (GOLD analysis project Ga0272446, IMG submission 194587) | Hot spring microbial mat communities from Yellowstone National Park, WY, United States - YNP-CB-006-1 | ecosystem: Environmental > Aquatic > Thermal springs > Hot (42-90C) > Sediment | place...
TTGCAGTGCGCCAGCGAAGCTGGCGCACTGCAACGCCAGATTCTGGCCCCCTCCCCTGCCAGGGGAGGGGGGAGGGGGGTGGGGTATGCGGGGCCTGGGGGCGCAACTCCCAAAAACTCTACACCTGAGAGGAGGTTGGGAGGGGGGCCGTGCCGCGCGCAGTACCGTATGTGCAAGGTATTGGATCCACGGGTGGGGGCAAGCGGCGTGCACCAGCTGCCCCCTACCCCGGCTAGCTACAACGGACGCCCAAGCCATTCTCGGTAGAACGTCTCCAGGTCGGGCTGGAAGCTATGCACGATCGGGTAGCCCGGTGGCACCGCTTCGACTTCGAGCAGCGTGCCATCGAGCGGGTCGATGTACTCGCGCAACTCCATCCAGCCGGGCGTGCAGTGCATCATCGCCGGGTACAACTCCTCCAGGCTGGCGTCGCTGTCGCGTACCCTGATCCGTGCCTGCAGCTTCCAGTTCTGGCGATAGTCACCAAACTCGTAGCCGCTGCGGCTCTTGGTGACGATGCTCCCGTCGGGCTTGCGCACGATGAACAGGTGCGGTCCCAGCGGCAACAGGATCGGATCGTCCCAGGATACCCGTTCCTGCAACACAGCGATGTAGGTCGCGAAGCGATCAGGATCCTTGAAGTTGCTCATCATCGCCTTGAGCTGCGGCCATTCCAGCTTCCCATCGACCAGGTCAGCGATGGTAGACATATCATAGTGGGTCATCACGCTCCTCCCTCAAGTGACCAGTCGGCGTCCAGGTTCCAGAAGGTGCGGAAGTGGGCTGCCCAGGTCGGGCTGAGGCTCATACTCTCCTGGTACATCTGGCGCACCGGAGCGATAAAGTCCTGTTGCACCACCCTGGCGCGCTGCTGGGCGATCCATTCCTCCACCGGCATGCTCTGTGCAATGCGCTCGCGTCGCATCGCCGCCCGCTGTTCGTCGGTCGCTGCCGTATCCAGCTCCCACTCGCCGGCAGCATTCTGGATCGCCACCACGCCGTAGGTGCTCACGGCAAACCGTGGCAGCAGGTAGCCCTCGTTCAGGTCGCGTACCACGGCGGCCGGATCACGCTCCAGCACATCGCCCAGACCATTGCCGCCCCGCAGCACGCTCAGATACAGATCGTGCTCGGCGTGCGGGTCGGGCAGGTGGATCGTGCGCTTGTCACGTTCGAGGACACCCTCGACGTGCGCGACCATCTGGCTGTTTTCCGGGTCTTCGTCGCTGATCGGGTACGGCAGCTGGTGTGCGATGCGGCGGGCCATGTCGGTCTGTTTGATGCTCTGACGATAGCCGGCGAAGGCCGGGTAGCCGCCGAAGAGGCCTGTGCCAAGGAAGACATTCCCTTCGCCGAGGTTGTAGAGCACCTGGCTCGGGGTATTGTAGACCATACGGATCGACTCGAAGCCGCTGCCGCCACGAAACTTGCCTGGCCCCGCCGAGTTGGGGCGGATGCGCCGGCCCAGGTAGAGCAGTGGCTCGAGGATCTCCCAGGCCTCGACATCACCCATATCGCCCTCGGGGTTCCACATTGCGGCGCAGGTATCCTCGCCATCCATCACGTAGCGCGCCGAGGTGCCGCACGAGCTCATCTCGAAGTTGGTCCAGGCGCCAGGTTGTCCATAGTGATTGAGGCCACCGCCCTGGGTCATGTTCCACGTACCGGGGTGTCCCGCCAGGACCTCTTCGAGGTAGCCCCGACCCACATAGGCCATGCTCAGGGCACGGAAGATACCCGAGTAGCCTGGAATGAGATAGACCCAGGCGATGCTCACCGAGCAGAAGGTATTGTCGGGGTTGGCCCATGAGCCATAGGGCAGGTTGTTCTGGATAGCGAAGTAGGCCCCGTCATTGACCTTGTCATTTGGCACGAGCGATTGGGTGAGCAGTACCCACAGGCCACCCTGCATCGCACTCGGTGGGGCGTTGAACGAGTGATAGCCCCACTTGCTTGCCCCCTCGAAACTGACCTTGAACTCGCCGGCTGCGCCGATCTCGACCTCCAGCGGCGCGTGCATGAGCGTATCTCTGGCCGCCTCGGGCGGCAGCCGGCCTGCCTCACCGCCAAAGGTGACGTCCATGAAACTCGGCACGACATACTTGCCGGGAATGGTCAGTTCCTTGACCCGCTGAATGAAGGACTGCCGTCCATCCTCGATCACCTCGCGGATGAAGCGCTTGTAGGTCTCGATACCCTCCTCGCGGATCACCCGGTAGACCGCCTCTTTGATCATCTGGCAGCCGGCGATGCGCGTCTGCTGGTCAAGCATCCAGTAGAAGGGCAGGCGCACGGCGGTCTGGCAGCGCAGTTCGTAGTCACGGTGCAAGCGGTTCTTCGAGCCGACCTTCTGTGCCGAGAGCATGAAGCCGTCTTCGTAGCGGTGGATCGGACCCATTGGCATGCCTGAGGGCAATGGTGCACCGACGTCGATCACGTGGGTAACGCCAGCCGCCCAGCCGATCAGTTCACCCTCCCAGAAGATCGGGAGGATGTCTTGCACATCGGCGTTATGTACATCGCCGATAAAGGCATCGTTGTTGCAGAAAATGTCGCCGTCCTCGATGCCGGGATTCTCCTCGTAGTTGTTGCGGATCATCCATTTGATCGCATCTGACATCGTATGCACATGAACCATGATCCCGGTTGAGAGGGTGATGCTATCGCCCTCAGGGGTGTAGAGGGCAAAGCAGAGCTCGCCGATCTCGCGCACAATTGGTGAGGCCGAGATGTTCAGTGCCGTTTCGCGGGCATTGACCATGCCGCCGCGCAGGCGCGAGAAGATCTTCTCATAGCGAATCGGGTCCGCCTCCTTCAGCGTGAGACGATCGATACCGTCGTAATGACCAGTCTCGCTGAAACGGCGCTCACTCTCCTCCAGCATCGTGCGCAGGGGCTGGCCACCCCAGCCAATCCCGGCGCCTCTGCTCTGGTCAGTGGTAATGGTCATCGTGGCTTGCTCCTTCTAAAGGCATTTAGTCACGGGTGTTGGCAGCACCGCAGTGTCTCACGCCTGCTGCATGTGGAAGATGTCGTGCTGGTCGAGCCAGACGAGCCGGCCAGGCGGTACCACCAGGGTGCAGGCCGGCGCCTCGATGATCGCCGGCCCGACGATCCGGTTATCTGCGTGCAGCCGATCCATGGCATAGATGGGTGTGGTCGCCCAGCTGCCTTTCCAGTAGACCTCGCGGGCACCGACCTGGGCCTCGGGGTCGGGGGTGGGGCTGCCCGCCGCGCGACGGGGGAGTGCGGGCTTCTCTACCTCCACCGCGCCGGTCATAATCGCGCGGGTCGCCAGGTAGCCAAAATCCGGTGTGCGCGCCGCGTTGTAGTAGATCTTGGCGTAGAGCTCGTCGAAGGCATGGACCAGCTGCGTCATATCGCCAGGTTCTTCGATCCGCCGCACCGGCGAGCGAAACTCGAGGTCATTCAGCTGGCCGTAGTACTGCATGCGGATGGCCGGCTTGAAGTGGATCTGCTCACGGGCGATGCCGCTCTTGGCAAACTCGGCGGCGACCTGGTCGGCCAGCGTATCCCAGGCGGCGTTGATCGCGCCGCCGAGCTGCAGCATGGTCGCCTCGTCGCTGCCGGGGAAGATCGGCAGGTCGATCGAACGGTCATAGCGATACTCGAAGTCGCCACAGGCGCAGCCGAAGGCTGAGAAGCCGGGCGCCCAGCTTGGGATGAGCACATCGGCGAAGTTGAGCCCGGCCGAGTAGCCGCTCACATGGAGCGGCCCGCCACCGCCGTAGGAGAGCAGGGTGTAGTTCTCAGGACCATAGCCCTTGCCGATGATCCGCCCGAGCAGGTCGTTCTTCAGACTATCCTCAAACAGTTCCACCACGCCGGCTGCGGCGGCGTAGACATCAAGGCCCAGGGGTGTGGCGATCTGCTGCTGCACGGCCGCGATCGCGCGCTGCCGCTCGAGTTTGATCTCGCCACCCAGGAAGTTGTCCGGGTTGATGTAGCCGAGTACCACGTTGCAGTCGGTGATCGTCACGGTATCGACCCCACCCTCGGGGTAGCAGATGCCCACCCGCGCGCCCGCGCTGTCGGGGCCTATCTCGATGCGCCGGTTGCTCGGGTTAACGCGCACGAAGGAGCCGGTGCCCGCGCCGACCGAGTCGATCTGTACCAGGGGAATGTTGAGCAGGAAGCGAGCCACATCGGGTACGTTCTTGATCTGGTACTCGCCGTCGGTGATCAGCGCGATGTCGAACGAGGTACCGCCGATATCGGTGCAGGCGACGTTCTGCGCGCCGATGCGCTCGGCCAGATACTTCGCGCCGATCACGCCGCCAATCGGGCCGGAGATCAGTGTGCGGGCCAGTTCGCGTGCGTCGATGGAGATCGTGCCGCCATGGCTGGCCATCACCCGCAGGTCGAAGTTCGCGCCGTGCGCACGGGTTACCGCGCGCACCCGCTGCAGTTGCTCGCGCGAGGGTTCGGCGGCGTAGGCTTCCAGGAGCGTCGCATTTAACCGCGGGAAGTCGGCCCGCAAGGGGTACAATTCCGACGAGAGATAGATCGGCACACTGCGGCCGGCGGCTGCCATCACCCCCTCGGCGATGGCGCGCACCCGCTGTTCGTGAGCCGGGTTTTTGAAGGAGTAGATCAGGTTGACGACGAGCGCGTCGATGTCCAGCGCCAGCAGTTCTTCTACCGCCGTTCGCGCCTCGTGCTCGTAGAGCGGGATGGCAACCTTGCCGAAGACGTCGATGCGCTCGCGTACGCCAACGATGCGCTTGCGCGGCACCAGTGGCGTATTATGGTGATGGGTCACGGTGTGCAACCGGTCGGAATACGAGTATCCCAGATAGGTCTGGATAGCGCGCTCGAGACGCAGGTAGTCTTCCATCCCGGCGGTGACGATCACGCCTACCCGCCGGCCCTTGCGCTCAAGCAGGCGGTTGAGCATCGCCGTCCCGGAGTAGATTCCGCTGACCATGCCGGCCAGGCTCTCCTCGACGGTGGTGTCCCAGTAGCTCAGTGCATCACGCGCCGAGTTGAGAAAGCCGATCGACTCGTCGTGCGGCGTCGTCTGAGCCTTGCCCACCACAAACTCGCCCCGTTCATTGATGATGAACGTGTCGGTCATGGTGCCCCCGGCGTCGATCGCCAGGATGCGCGGACGGTGCCCCGTGCCGTTGCTCATGCTGCGTGCTCCTTTGCTCACAACGTGCGGTATGTAATTGAGATCGTGGAGATCTCTGGTATCATGCCAGAAGTCCATGGTGCATTTTTGATCGTGAGTGAAGCGTTTCTTGCCTGTTCGTGAACCATCGTCGCGAACGGGCTGCCGACAATGGAGACGGCAGTGGACGGACACGCTGGTGTGGAGCCGGTGCTCTGGCGCTATGGGGTGGTCGAGGTTGCCTGGTTGGAGCACGGGACGTGGCTCACGCCGGCGCGTGCGCCCGAGCAGGCGGTGGGCTTGCTGCTGGCGTACGGGGGCACCGTGCAGGTTGGGCTTGAGGATCAGGGGCGGGCGCCAGCGCCGGTTTGCGCAGCGCCGAGGGGTCGTGAAGGGCCATTCGCACACGGTGAACGGTTTCGTGACCTGGTCGGTGACAGCGGCTGGCTCTGGGATGGACGTGCGCCTCTCGTGGTGTGGCCATGCCCCCCGGGCCGCGGTTTGCTCGTCCGCCTGCCTGTCGAGGTGCTCGCAGCGAGGCTGGGAGGGGTGGCAGTACATCACGGGCTGGTGCTGCGCGCCGATCAGGGCAGCGGCGCCGTCTGTGCCCAGATGCTCGCGGCGCTCGCCGCCCAGGCGCCCCTGCTGAGCCCGGCACAACGCCAGGCGCTGGGCGATAGCGCACTCGACACGCTCGTTGTGTGGCTGCGTGGCGAGCACCTGGCCCGTGCCCATCTGTCGCCGCGCCACAGTGAGCAACTTGCCGCCATCTGTGACTATATCGAGTGCTATCTCGACGATGACCAGCTCTGTCCACGTACGCTTGCCAATCGTTTCGGCATCTCGGTGCGCTACCTCCACCGCCTCTTTGCCCCGACCGGCACCAGCGTTGCACGCTGGATCGCGATCCGCCGCCTGGAGACCATCCGTGGCGAACTGCTGCAGCGCGGCGGTAGTCGTGGTACTATCCGTGATGTCGCAACACGCTGGGGCTTCCACGATATGGCTCACTTCAGCCGCGCGTTCCGACAACACTTTGGCGAGCCGCCCTGGAGCTACCTCCGCCGGCGCACAGGACGTGTGCCGCATGTGGAGCTGTAGCGCTATGGAGATGTGACAATGCGGTTGCTGACACGCCTGCTCGGTTGGGGCTTGCTGGGGCTGGTCCTGGTGCTCGTGCTCGGCGCTGGCGGTGGGTACCTCTGGCTGCGCCGCTCGCTGCCGCAGACCAGCGGGGAGCTTCGGGTGCGCGGTGTCAGCGCGCCGGTGACGATCGTCCGCGATAGCGATGGCGTGGCGCATATCACCGGCGCCACCGAGACCGATGCCGCATTCGGCCTGGGCTTTGTCCACGCCCAGGAGCGGCTCTGGCAGATGGAGGTACAGCGCCGTATCGGCACTGGCCGGCTCTCGGAGATCTTTGGCGCGGCGACGCTCAACACCGACCGCTTCCTGCGCACGCTTGGCGTGGACCGCGCTGCGCGCAGCGCCTTTGAGCGGCTCGATGCTGAGACGATCGCGATCCTGGATGCCTATGCGGCGGGCGTGAATGCCTTTCTGGCCACCAACCCGGCCCTGCCGCCGGAGTTTCTCATCCTCGGTGTGCAACCAGAGCCGTGGCAGCCGGTCGACTCGCTGATCTGGGCGAAGATGATGGCGTGGGACCTCGGCGGCAACTGGAGCGAAGAGGTGCTGCGCGCGCTGCTGATCGCGCAGATCGGTCCGGAAGACGCCGATCTGCTCTTGCCGGCCTATACCGCTGACGGGCCCGTGATCGTCCCGCACGGCGCGCTGAGCCAGCCCGCAGCGCCGGTCGCCGCCTCGCCGGCCGCTATCCAGCCGGCCACTGCGCAGGCAATGCTCGAACTGTGGCAGCACGTGCAACTGGCCACCGGTCTGGGTGACCGGCTGGCCGGCTCCAACAACTGGGTGATCGGTGGCGCGCGCACCGCCAGCGGGAAGCCGCTGCTGGTCAACGATCCCCACCTCAGCACGCGCATTCCCTCGATCTGGTATCTGGCCCACGTGCAAGGCGGCGCGATCAACGCCATCGGCGCGACCTTTCCTGGCCTGCCGGCGGTCGTGATTGGCCACAATGGGCAGATCGCCTGGGGCGTGACCAATACCGGCCCTGATGTGCAGGACCTCTATGTGGAGCGGATCGACGCGCAGAACTTCGTCGAGTATAACGGCCAGCGCGAGCCGGTGACGCTGATCAGCGAGACGATCGTGGTCAAAAACGATGAGCCGGTGACGCTGACGGTGCGTGTCACGCGCCACGGCCCGATCATCAGCGATGTCACCGACGGCACCGGTGAGACGCTGGCCTTCCGCTGGACGGTGCTCGACGCCGAGGATGCGACGATCCGCGCCTTCCTCAACATCAACCGGGCGCGCAACTGGACGGAGTTTACGGCGGCGCTGCGCGATTACAAGGCGCCAATGCAGAATTTCGTCTACGCCGATGTTGCGGGCAACATTGGTTACTATGCGCCGGGCGCGCTGCCAATCCGTCGCACTGGCGATGGGAGGCTGCCGGTGCCGGGGTGGACCGACGAGTACGAGTGGGTCGGCTATGTGCCGTTTGAGGAGTTGCCGCACGTCTACAACCCGCCGCAGGGCTATATTGCCACTGCGAATAACCGGGTGCTCGGCGACGATTATCCCTATCTGCTGAGCACTTCGTGGGCAGCACCCTACCGCGCCCAGCGCATCATCGAGCTCATCGAGCAGGGCAACCAGTTCACGGTCGCTGATATGCGCACCATGCTGGGCGATGTTGTTTCGGCGCAGGCGCGCGACCTGCTGCCGGTGATGCGTGCGGTTACGCCGGCCGGGCCGCGCGAAGCCGCCGCACTGGAGTTACTGCGCAGCTGGGACGGCGCCATGCACGGCGATAGCGCGGCCGCAGCACTCTATCAAGGCTACTACCACGCTGCCCTCGAGGCGGTCTTCGCCGATGAGCTGCGCGATCTCTTCGACGAGCAGTATCGGACCAGACGCGACTTTCCGGCCATGGCGCTACGCGCCGTGCTGCTCGATGGTCACAGCGAGTGGTGCGATGACGGGACGACGCTTGCCGTCACGGAAGACTGTGCGACCACGCTCGCCAGCGCGCTGACCCGGGGCCTGGAGGCGATGGCCGATGCGCAGGGCGAGCGCGATCCGGCGCGCTGGCGCTGGGATCGTGTCCATCAGGTGGTCTTCCCGCACAACCCGTTCAGCCAGGTCGGGCTGCTGCGGGGCTTGTTCGAGCGGCGTATTCCCAACGGCGGCGACAATTTTACGGTCAATGTCGGGCCGGTGCGCATCAGCGAGCCCTATCTCCAGTACAACGTGCCTTCATACCGCCAGATCATCGACCTTGGCGACCTGAGCGGCTCGCAGTTTATGCACACTACCGGCCAGTCGGGCAACGTGTTGAGCGGCCGCTACAGCGACTACCTCGAGCGCTGGCAACGGGTGGAAGATGTGCCGATGCGGTTTCATGGCGTGATTGAGGGTGAGCGGCTGGTACTGCGGGGCGAGTGATGGGCGCATTGCGTCACCATGACTGTCCGGAGGGCCGGGGCGCCTGGGTGGTGCGACTGGTATGCTGGTGGTCATGCTGAGCGAAGCGAAGCATCTGCTGCCTCATCAGGACGCGACCTTGCGCTGCGCTCAGTGTGACCCGCAAGGTGGTAGCTGCATCACTGAGCTCGCGCCCGGTCCTCAGCCAGAGGCGAGCCGTGTATGAATGAACATCCTGACTTCAATACCGCCCGGCGCCAGCTCGACGAGGCGTTGCAGCGCATCGAGTCGCTCGGCGAGCTGGCGCCTGCTACCGAGGCCCCGATCCCACCGCCGCGGCGTCGGAGCGTCGTCGCGGCGCCGGGGGGGCTACGCCGCCAGCGGCGGGCCAGCCGGCGCCCGGCGCCGGTCCCGCCCCACGGCGACCGGGCGCCGCTGCTGGTCGCGCCGCCTCCGCAGGAAACGATCCGCCTCGCTGCGGGCGAGCCCCCGGCGCCCGCTGCCTCGCCTGGCACGGCTGCCGTACCACCGCCGCCTGCGCCAGCGGGCGCCCCCGCCGACCACGCCACGCCCCCGACGACGGAGGTGCTGACCCGGCTGGTCGTCGGCGCGGCGCTGCTGGGCCTCGATGGCCTGGCCGCCCGCGCCAGCCGCTGGGAGGCCGCAGCTGGCATCATGCGGCGTCAGGCGGCCCCCGCCGCCGCCGTGGGCGAGATCGGCTCGGGGCGCTTCCGCCACGCGCTGATTGGCTGGATCTTCGAAAGCGAGGCCCAGCTCCGCCCACGTGGCAACCCGATCAGCTGGCTGCGGGCCGTCGTGGTCTATGTGTTCAGCACCGTTTTCTCGGTGGTGATCGATCTGCTGCCCCTGCCGCGCCTCGGCTTCCGTCGCAGCAAGAGCCCTGGCACCGAACCGAGCGATGAGGAGAGCCGACGCTGGATCGAGCGCGGCCTGGCTGAAGAGGCCCACAGCCGCCGCTTCGCCCAGGCGGCGGGTCCGCCACAATGGCCAGCCCCTCACGATGGCCAGGGCCGCGCTGCGCACCCTGGCCTACCTCGCCTCAATGCTGCCGGTCTATGTCGGCTTTCTCAACATCCTGGTCGATGACCGGCGCCGTGGCTGGCACGACCTGCTCGCGGGGACCGTGGTGGTCCATAGTTGGCGTGATTACCCGGCTGCGGCCGATGGTTCAGAAGCGGCCATTCCAATGTGATAAGGAGTAGCACCGATGAACGATGCTCAGCGCCTCGTGGCCCTCTTTGAGGCGATGACCCAGAACCTCGAGCGCGATCGCGACAATCTGAACCAGCTCGATCGCGATGACAACGACACCGGCGACAACATGGTCGCCAACTTCCGCCTGGTGACCTCGACCTTGCAGCAGGAGGTGAGCCGCACGGGGCAGACCGACCTGGGCGCGGCGCTGGGCCAGGCGGCTCAGGTGCTGCGCAGCGACGGTCGGGGCGGCACGGCGCCGATCTACGCCGATGGCCTCGAAGAGGCCGCCAGTCGCCTCGCCGGCAAGAGCAGCTTCACGCTCGATGACCTGCTGCCGCTGCTCGAGGGCCTGGCAGGCGGCGCGCAGCGCGCGGGCGGCCAGCCCGGCCAGGGCTCGCTGCTCGATGTGTTGCTGCCCGCCATCGGCAGCTACAGCCAGGCCAAGCGCCAGGGCCAGGGCGACCTGGAGGCCATCCTCGGCGCGTTGCTCGAGACCCGCCGCGGTGCCACCGGCACAGCCCGCTCGTCGACGGGCTACGGCCGCGATGCTGGCCGCGACACGCGCGGTGAGGTCGATCCGGGGGCCGCTGGCGCTGCCTCGCTGCTCGAAGGGCTGCTCGGGGCGCTGCTGCAGAGCGCGGTGCGCAGCCAGGCCGGCGGTACTGGAGCGCAGGGCAAGTATGGCGGCCCCTCAACCCTGCCGCAGGCCGGCGGCGCGCCCCCCCAGAGCCAGCAAGGCGCGGGCAATCCGATCCTCGATATCCTCGGCGGGCTCTTCGGCAGCGCTCGTTAGCAGGATCGTGCAACCTCCCCGGGGCTTTGCCCCGTACCCCGGGTTGTCAGGTGGTGGTGGCAGCAGCGCAGCCGTCACCACCACCTGACAACCGTCTCCTGGGGCGGCGACGTCGCCCATACGCATCACGTTACGGGCTGCGGCCGTGCCGCTCACCCACACGGAAGGAAGAAAGCGTTGTTGTGTTGGCAGTTTCTGCCAGCTTCGCTGGCAGAAACTGCCAACACAACGACATGTTCGCCTGTCGCGTGGCAGCCGCCGCCCTGCCAGGGGCGTAACGTGATGCGTATGGGCGATGTCGCCCCACACCCACTGCGGGAGGCGGACGTCGCCTACGGAGGGGCGTGGCCATGGCCACGCCCCTACTTGCGTGTTAGAAGACTTTACGGTAAAGTAAAGGAGATTGCTTTGCAAAGCATGTGCACTATTGGGTGACCGAGGAGACCGTGATGGCAACCGGGCCCCGCGCGCGTGATACGTTCAAAGGCCTCTGGATCTCCGACATGTCCATCCGCCAGCCGGTGTTCATCACCATGATCATGCTGGCGGTGATCACATTCGGTATCCTCGCCTTCCGCACCACCCCCGTCAACCTGCTGCCCGACATTGACGTCCCGATCATGACCGTCTCGCTGACCTACCCCGGCGCCGGCCCCGAGAGTGTGGCCGACCAGGTGGTCAAGCCGATCGAAGAGGCGGTCAATACGCTTGCCGGCCTCGATGAGATTACCGCCCAGGCCAGCGAGGGCGTAGCGCTGATCATCCTCCAGTTCCAGGCCGGGACCGATATCAAAGAGGTCGAACAACAGGTCCGCGAGAAGGTCAATGCCGTGCTCCCGACCCTGCCGCGCGATGTGCGCCAGCCGGTCTATGCGCGCTTTGACCCGAACCAGGACCCGATCATGTCGATCGCGGTGGCGGGCACCGCCGGCCAGTCGCCGCTCGAGTTGCGGAGCATCCTGGACAACGAGATCGTGCCCCTGCTCCAGCGTGCCCAGGGCGTCGGCTCGATCAGTGTGAGCGGTGGGCAGACCCGGCAGATCAACGTGCTGATGGACCTCGAGAAACTCCAGGCCTACGGCATCCTGCCGGTGCAGATCAGCAACTCACTGCGCCAGGCCAACGCGAACCTCGGCCTTGGCTCGATCGTCCAGGGCGACCAGGAGATCAACCTGCGCGCCCCCTCGCTGCTGCAGACCCCTGAGGACATCACCCGCATCCAGATCACCGGTACCCCCTACCGCATCGGTGACGTGGCTCGCGTCGAGGATGGGGTGGCCGATGTGGACCGCTTCTCGCGCCTCGACGGCAGCGACGCGATCGTCCTCCAGGTCCGGAAGCAGAGCGGTACTAATACGGTGGCGGTTGCCGCCAATGTGCGCGAGGCGCTCGCTGAGGTCTTCGCCGGGCGCCCCGAGTTGACCTACACCATCCCTCGCGATGACTCCGAGGCGGTGCGCTCCTCGATCACAAGCTCGATCGAAGAGCTGATCTTCGCCTCGATCGCCGCCTTTGTCGTCGTCTGGGCCTTCTTCCGCAACCTGCGCAGCACGATCATCACCATGACCGGTCTGCCGATCATCATGATCGGCACCTTCATCTTCATGCCGCTGTTCGGGCTGACGATCAACCTGATCACCCTGCTGGCGCTCTCGCTCTGCGTCGGCCTGGTGATCGACGATGCGATCGTCGTGCGCGAGAATATCTTCCGCCACATGGAGCGCGGCGAGACGCCCCGCCTGGCCTCCTCGCGCGGTACCTGGGAGGTCGGCCTCTCGGTGGTGGCGATGACGCTCACCATCGTGGCGGTGTTCGTCCCTGTTACCTTCGCCGAGGGCACCGCCGGGATCGTCTTCAAGTCCTTCGGCCTGGTGGTCTCGATCGCCATCCTGCTCTCGCTGGCCGAGGCGTTCACCCTCGCCCCGATGATGTCGGCCAATGTCTTCCCCGGCGTGAAGGTCAAGCCCCACGTCGCGAAGGGCCCCCATCACGATGCCGTGCCCGAGCTCAAGCTCGACCACCTCGAGGGGACGCACATCGACCGCGATGCCGGTCTCATCCACGAGGCTCAGGAGGACCCGGGCCGCATGGGCCGGGCCTATGGCTCGCTGCTGGCCTGGACGCTCCGCTCCACGCGCAATCGGCTGCTGGTGGTTGGCGTTGCGATCGGCGTGCTGGTGCTCAGCATGGTGGTCGCCAGCGGGCTCAAGTTCTCCTTCTTCCCCGAGCAGGACCCGCACCAGTTCCTGATGGGCTTCGAGGCGCCTCCCGGCACCACACTGGAGCAGACCAATCGCCTCGCGCTGCAGGCCGAGCAGATCCTCCTTGCCGACGAAGCGGTCGAGACTGTGATCACCAATGTGGGCTTTGCCGGTAACCCGGAGCGCGCCGAGTTTTTCATCAAGCTCAAGGGCCGCACGCCCACCGTGCCCGTCCAGGAACGATTGCGCGAACAGCTTGCCTTCCTGCCGCGCGCCTCGTTTGCGCTGCCGAGCTTCCAGCCGACCAGCACCGGCGTCGCCGGCCGCGAACTGCAGGTCAGTCTCCAGACGGCGCGCCCGATCAACGAGCTCGGCCCGGTGGTCGACGCGGTGATGGCCGCACTGCAGCAGACGCCCGGCCTGGTTGATGTTGACACGAACTTCCAGACCGGCAAGCCCGAGCTGCGCTTCATCGCCGATCCTGGCCGTATCGGCGAATTGGGGGTGACCAACGATGATATCGCGACCTCGGTGCGTGCGCTGATCAAGGGCGACCAGGCCACGGTGCTGCGCCAGAACGGCGTCGATACCGACGTGGTCGTACGGCTGGAGCCCGACGATCGCGCCGGCGTCGAGTCACTAGGCGCGATCAGCATCCCGACGCGCACCGGTAATGTGCCGCTGAGCGCGCTTGGCACGGTTGAACTCGCCTCCAGCCCGGTCACGATCCGCCGGCTTGACCGGCTCAACCAGGTGCTGATCGGCGCCAACCTGCAGGGTCGTAACCTGGGTGAGGTGCAGGCCGAGGTGGCCCCACGCATCGCGGCGCTCGGCATTCCCGCCGATGTTGTCGTAAGCTACGTCGGCACCCTGCAGCAGACCTCCGAGGGCTTCGACTCGCTGCTGCTGGCCATGGCCCTCTCGGTGCTCTTCGTCTACATGGTTCTTGCCTCGCAGTTCGGCTCCTTTGCCCAGCCGCTGGTGATCATGATGGCCATGCCGTTCAGCTTCATCGGCGCGTTTCTGGTGTTGCGCATCATCGGCATCGACCTCGACATCACCGGGATGATCGGTCTGATCATGCTGCTCGGTCTGGTGGTGAAGAACTCGATCCTGCTGGTTGATTTTACCAACCGGCTCCGCGAACTCGGCGTTGCCAAGCACGATGCGCTACGCCTGGCGGGCGCCATTCGCCTGCGCCCGATCCTGATGACGGCGCTTTCCCTGGTGGCCGGCGCCCTGCCCACCGCGCTCGGCATCCACGTCTTCGGCACCGGCCAGGGCAGCGAGTTTCGCAAGGGGCTGGCCTGGGTGATCATCGGCGGGATGCTGACTTCGACGTTGCTGACCCTGCTGGTGGTGCCTACTGTGTACAGCCTGATGGACTCGGCGACCACGCGGGCCTCGGCATGGGTGCGCCGGCGCTTCCCCGCCGCCGTGCCGGCTGCACCCGGCGAGCCACCGGCTCCACCTCCGGTTGCCAGCGCCGGGGCCACCAAGTCCGAGTCGGGCGCGGATTAGTTGATCGATTGATTGCAGATATTCAGGAGTCGATCCCGTGCGTCAGAAGATTCTTGCCTCTGCGCTGCTTGTCGCGGCGCTGAGCGCCTGCGCAACGACCACCCCTGCAGCGCAGCCGACCGCTGAGTCCCGGCCGACCATGGTGCTGCCTACGGCCGCGCCGATCGGCGCCGGTGCGGTGCCTGCCGGGCAGCCAGCGGCTACCCCCGTGCCGCTCCTTAACCTCGGTGTCACCGCCTCCGGTGAGATCGCCGCGCGCAGTTCGGCCGAACTGAGCTTCCGTGTACCGGGCACCGTCGCCACCGTGCTGGTCGAGGAGGGCGATCCGGTGCAGGCCGGCCAGGAGCTCGCCCGCCTCGATGTCGCCGACCTGGAGTTGCAGGTGCGCCAGGCCGAGGCAGGCCTGGCCCAGGCCCGCGCCGGCTACGAGCGTCTGATCGAGGGTGCCAGCGCCGAAGAGGTTGCTGCGGCCCGCGCCCAGGTGGCCCAGGCCCAGGCGGCGCTGCGCCAGGCCCGCGGCAGCGTCACCGACGCCGATATCGCCGCCGCCGAGCAGGCGCTCCAGTCGGCCCTGGCCCGCCAGGCCGAGATCGAGGCCGGCCCCAGGGCCACCGATCTCCAACAGGCCGAGGCCGCCGTGCAGCAGGCCGCCGCTAACCTCGAACTCCAGCGGGCCAACCTCTCCGCCGCGAAGACCAGCGCCCAGCTGCGCATGGACCAGGCCGCCAACCAGCTCCGTGATGTCCAGGATGCCTATAGCACGGTCTACTGGCGCAACCGCGAGCTCGAGAAGCTCCCCGGCGACCTGCCCCAGGAGGCCCGGGATCGCGAGGCCTCGGCGCTGCGCGCGGTGCAGAGCGCCGAGGCCCAGCTCGAGCAGGCGCGGGTCGCCTTTGAGCAGGCTCAGCAGGCCGAGATCGAGGGCCTGCAGGCTGCCGAGGCCCAGCTCAGCCAGGCGCGGGCCAGCCTGCAGCGCTTGCTCGACGGCGCCACGGCCGAGCAGCGCGCCGCTGTCGCCGCCCAGGTGGCCCAGGCCCGCGCCAACCTCGACAAGCTCCGTGGCGACCAGCGTGCCGGCGGGCTCCAGGCCGCCGAAGCGAGTGTCGCGGCCGCCCGCGCCAATTTCGAGCGCACCGTCAGCGACCCGAGCGCCGCGACCCTGGCTGGCTCGCTTGCCCAGGTGGCCGCCGCTGAGGCCGCGCTTGAAGCCGCCCGGCTCAACCTCGACAAGGCCACCCTGCGCGCGCCCTTCGCCGGCATCGTCGCCCGGGTCAATATCGACCCTGGCGATCTGGTGGGCTCCGGCGTGACGCCGGCTATGCAGATCGTCGATGTGAGCGAGTTGCGCGTCGAGGTCAATGTCAGCGATACCGATGTGGCCCGTGTGCGCAAGGGTATGCCCGCCGAGGTGACGGTCGACGCCATTCCCGGCAAGACCTTCGCTGGAACCGTCACCTTTGTCGCCCCGACCGCAACCGTGGTCGGCAATGTGCGCACCTACCTGGTGCGGATCACGCTTGACCGCCAGGAAGAAGGGCTGCGCGCTGGCATGAGCGCCCGGGTGAGTATCAAGACCGAGGGGTAGGCGATCAGGGGACCTATGAGCCAGTCACTGCGTGAGCGCCGACGCCAGCTCCTCCGCGACGAGATCCTCGAGGCTACCCATCAGCTGATGGCCGAGCGGGGCTATGCGGCTATGTCGATGGAGGAGTTGGCGGCGCGCGTGGGTGTCTCGAAGCCAACGCTCTACAACCAGTTTCCCACCAAGGAGGACCTGGTCGCGGCAATGGCCACGCAGCTGATGGAGCGCACCTTCGCTCATATGGCGAGTGAGAGCGCCGCCTCGCCGCTGGAGCGGCTGCTGCACTTTCTGCACACCAGTGTGCGCCTGCAGGTCGAGCGGCGCACCAGCGCCATGCAGCTCTGGTTGCCCGAGATCCTCGATCTCCTGGAGCGGCATCCCCGCTCACGCGAGTACCTCTGTCGCGTCGATGAGACGGTGGTGGCTATGATCCATGAGGCGATCAGCGCTGGCGAGATCGATCCCGCCATCGATGTCGCCAGCCTGGTGCGCGTCTTCTACGCCCTGAGCATCTCACCGAGCATTGGCCGGCTCAGTGTCACCGGCGAGCCCGACGCCGAGCGGCTCGCCGACACGGTGGTCGAGCTCTTCCGCCGCGGCCTGGCCCGCCCATAACGCTGTCCAGGCAGAACGTCTGCGCACCCGGGCCACCACGCCCAACGGGTTTCCAGCAAGCTGCACTACCCCGCCGCCAGCGACCACAGGGCGACGACCCCGAAGCCCAGGATGATCACCCCGGCCCCGCGGTTGATCCAGCGCAACGCCTGTGGCGTCAGCCGTGTGCGGAGCAAGCCGACTCCGCCGCTCAGCGTTAGCCACCAGAGGGCCGATCCCACGGCGACGCCGCTGGCGAGCAGCATGCCCTCGCCGTAGCTGTGCGCCGTGCTGCCCGCCCCCAGCCCGGCGAAGATCGCTGCAAAGGCGATGATCGTCGCCGGGTTGGTCAGGGTCAGCGCCAGGGTCGAGGCGTAGGCGCCGAGCAGGCCGCGCCCTCCCGCCGCTGCCGGTCGCTCGGCTGGAGGCTCACGCAGGGTGCGCAGCCCCAGGTAGCAGAGGAACAGCCCGCCCAGCAGGCGCGTCCAGAAACTCACGCCGACCAGCACACTGGCCAGCGCCGTCAGCCCGAGCACCGCCGTCGTCCCGTAGATCAGGTCGGCCGTGGCCGCGCCCAGGCCCGAGACAAAGCCGGCCATGCGCCCGTCCCGCAGCGTCCTGGTGATGCACAGCACCCCGATCGGCCCGACCGGCGCGGCGATCGCCAGCCCGATCAACGCCCCGCGCACGAATAGCCCGAGGTCCATTGCGGCTACGGGGCGAGTGCGCCGATGTCGCGCTCGGCCTGCAGCAGTTCACCGCGCGCGCCGCTGGCCGTGTCCCAGAGCCAGAGGCTGGCCGCGCCTCGTGGGGTGGTGGCCTGGGGGCCGCGTGAGCCGGGCGGGGCTTGCTCGGTGAGCACATAGACCAGCTGGTCATCAGCCAGACGGGCGTCGCCGATCCCGCCGAAGCTCTGGCCGGTGAGCAGCAGGTCGCTACGGCGCGCGCCGGCCCAGCGGAAGAGCTGGTAGTCCTGCACCACCTGGCTTGCGCACAGCGTGCTGAGGTAGAGCAGGCGGCCCTGCTCATCCCAGGCGAGCGGGCGCGTCCAGTACGGTCCAGCGAGCCGTGGTTCGGGCACGGGCTCAGGCTCGGGCGTGGGGGCGAGGGTCGCGGTTGCGGTGGGCGTGCCGTCGGGCTCCGTGGTGGGGCTGGGTGTTGCGGTGGGGCTCGCCGCTGGCGTGGCGGCAGTGCCGGCCGCGGTCGGGGTGCGCGTTGGCGCCGCGGTGCGTGTGGCGCTGGGCGAGGGCGAGGCGGTAGGCGTGGGTGTGGGCGCCACCTCACTGGCAGTGCCGATCCGTTCCAGCAGCTTGCCGCTGGCGTCGAGGATCACCAGGTCGGCGCCTGGCCCGTTGCCGCGCAGGGCCTCGACGGCGAAGCGGCTGCCGTCGCGGGCAGCGAGCGGGCGACCGAGCGCGCGGTAGGGTGGGGCGTCGCTATCAGGGACGAGGATGCTCGCACCCACGTCGCTGACCTCCCCCGTCGCGCTGCGCAGGAAGAGCGTGGTGCGGCCATCCGGGGCGCTGGCGGCAAAGACCAGCGCGCCGTTCGCCAGCCACTGCGGCGCGTAGCGGCTCCACTCATCATTGCCCTCGATGATACGCTCGGCCTGTCCCCCGTTGCGCGAGACGGTGTAGATCGTACGCTGAATGGGCGTCGCGCCAGTCTCATCGACGGCGAAGGCCACGCTGGCGCCATCGGGGCTGAAGGCCGGGTCGGCGCAGCTGAGGCCCACCTGGGTGAGCGGGCGTGCGTCGCCGCCATCGGCGTCCATGACCCACAGCGTGCTCGGGACGGGCAGTTCGCTATCGGCCGGGTCGAGACCGGGCGCAGCCCGGCAGAAGGCGATGCTGCTGCCATCGGGGCTGACGGCGAGGGCCGTCTCGGTCTCGGGCGAGTCGGTGAGGTTCTCGGCGCCAGCGGCGCCAGCGGTGAGCCCGTCGCCGGCCGCGCGCAGCCCGGGCGCAACCCGCCAGATATCGCCGTCGAAGATCACGAAGCGGGGCGTGGCGAGCTTCGGGGCGCCGCCACCCGCGGGCAGCCGCAGCTGGTCGCTGGAGCCAACGATCGGCGAGTTGCGCGCGACGGCGAGCGTCAGCCGGGTGGGGTTGCGCTCGAGGCTGAGGCGGAAGGGCAGTGGCTCGCTGAGCCCGATCAGCAGGTCGGCGCCGGCCTCGGGCGTTGTGGCGGGCACCAGCTGTGCGCTAATCAGCGTGCGCGTGCCACTGAAGCTGAGCGTCCCACTGATCGGCGAGCTGCGGAAAGCCTCGTCGCGCAGCCAGCCGGGCAGGCTGACCCGCACCGCGTAGGCCCCATCCAGTTCACTGACGCCAGTGGCGACGGCCAGGTCGGCGCTGCTGAGGCAGGCAGCCTCAGCGCCGAGCGGCCCGGAGCCCGGGGCGAGTTCAAAGCGCAGCACGACCTGCTCATAGGCGGGTGTGCCGCTGGCATCGGCAGCGAGCAGGCGCGCCGAGAAGCGCCCACCGCGCGCACCGGCCTGCTGGTCGCAGAAGCTGAAGCCGGCCAGGGCCGGGTTGGGCGTCGGCGTAGGCGGCAGCGGCGTTGGCGACGCCGTCGGGGTGGCGCTTGGCGTCGGCGACGGGCCGACGGTCGGCGTCAACGTGGCGGTGGGGGCGGGCGTATTCGTGACCGTGGGCGACGGCGTGGGCGACGGTGTCCCGGCGCGGATCGTCTCGACATTAGCGATCTGTTCCTGCTCGCCGATCGCGGTCAGGTCGCAGCCGGCCAGCAGCAGAAACAGCGCGAGCGGGATGCTGATCAGGGCGCGGACGGAGCTCTGCGGAAACGGCTTCACGGGTCGGTAGCCTTCTCCCCTTGACGGCGCCTCGGGCGAGGCGAAGGGGCAATGGGCGGCACAGGGACCGCCCGGAGCGAGCCGCGGGCGCGCTCAGTCGCCGGGCAGCACAACCTTGATCCAGCCGCGGCGCATCGCGTAGACGACGGCCTGGGTGCGGTCGTTCACGGCGAGCTTGCGCAGGATGGATGACACGTGGTTCTTCACCGTCTGGTTACTGATATCGAGCTGGTTGGCGATCTCCTTGTTGGTGCGTCCAGCGGCGACCAGTTCAAGGACCTCGAGCTCACGTGGTGAGAGCGGCGAATAAATACTCTGGGTATCCTCGTCCACCACCATCTGGCGGAAGGCGGCAAGCACCTGGGTGGCCACATCGGGCAGCGAGAGCACCAGTTCGTTGATCGGGTACTCGCCGCGGCGCACCTCATTCAGGGTGGCGAGCAGGGTGGCCCAGTCCACGTTGCGTGGCAGGTAGGCCGCCACCCCGGCGCGGATCGCCTTGACCACGTGCGCGCCATCCATCTCTGAGCTAAAGAGGACCACCCCCACGTGGGGATGGGTCCGCTTAATCGCCCGCGAGACCTCAAGCCCATTGACGCCCGGCAGGTCGACCTCCATCAGCACAATGTCGGGGTCAGTATAATCGACAAGCTGGATCGCCTGCTGGCCGTTGCTTGCCTCGCCCGTGATCCGAAACTCGGGGTGGGCGGAGAGATGGTGCCGTAGGCCCTCACGGAACAGGGCATGGGCATGAACCAGCACAATGGAGGTTACACTCACGGACGGCTCCCTCGATCCGGGCGGCCACGCATTGCAACACCGTCGCCACACACGGCGGGCCGGGGGGCACGAATCGCGTTACAGGTCACAATCTGGCCTATTATAGCCGATCGCGCCCCCTTCCACAAGGGTAACCCAGGGGGTAACTGTTCACACCCGGGGTCATACACGCGCCCGGGAGCGAGGGCGTCCCGCCCTCGTCGCGTCTCCGCGGGCAAGATGCCCGCGCTCCCGGGAGACATGTGGACACGTACCCCAGGGGCAAGGGCAACTGCAATGTCGGAAAGCGAACGCCTCCCGAGCCTTCGCCTTCGCCCCGCCGGTTCGCGAGCCTGTCGAGTGGCAGGCCAGGACGAGGGCGGCAGGCCGGGGTAGGCCGGAGCCCGTCCCTTCGGGCTGAGCCTCAAGGCGAAGCCTGAGCCCGTCCTGAGCGTAGCGAAGGGCGAAGCGGAGGCCGTATGGGGTGTTCGCACCCTGAGTAGCGCAAAGCGCGTAGCGAAGGGTGCGAACACCAGGACTTCGCAGTCGCCCTGTTAAGAGGCCGCCCCGTGGCCGCCGCCGCCCCCGCAAGGCCGAAGCATTGGCGCAGCCAATGCTTCGGCGCTAGCGAATGCTCATCGGCATAATAATGTGCAGATAACCCTCCTGGCCAATCGGCCGGAACACCCCGGGACTCTGGGGCGACTGGGTCTCGATCGCCAGCTGGGCCGTTTTGACCACCGCGAGCAGATCGGCGAGGTACTTGACATTCAGCGCAATCGGCCCGCCCTCACCCTGCACCAGACAGTCGAGCTCGCCGGTGTTGTCGCCCACCTCAGCCGCATTGGCGCTGATCACCAGCCGCCCGGGGCCAGCCTCGCCACCGGGTTCCATCACCAGCTTGACCACGTTCTGGCTGGCGGTGGCAAAGTACGAGGCGAGCTTGACCGCCTTGGCCAGTTCGAGCGTGTCGGCAACCACGCGGGTCGTGTACTGCTGCGGGATGATCCGCTCGATATCAGGGAACTTGCCCTCGATCAGCCGCGAGACGAGCTCGGTGCTCTCGGTGTGGAAGAGCACCTGGCCACCACCCGGGGTGACGATGATGCTCACATTGCCCTCGGTGTCAGCGGCGATGCGGGCCACTTCCGCGAGGGCGCGGGCCGGCACGATGAACTCCATGGGCTGGGCTACCGGCTCGGGCAGGTTGACGGTACGGGTGGCCAGGCGGAAGCCATCCGCGGCGGCGAGGTACATCCGGGTGTCGCGCAGGCGCACCAGGACACCGATCAGCACCGGGCGCGACTCGTCCGTAGCGGCGGCGAAGGCCACCTGGTCGATCGCCTCGCGCAGCACATCGGATGCCAGGCTGACTGCCGGCTCGCGGTCGGCGACGCCTGGAATGGTCGGGAACTCATCGGCCTCGATCCCCTTGATGTTGCTGGTGAAGCGTCCGCACTCGATCCGCACCGTCTGCGTGCGGGCGTCGAGGGTCAGCGTGATCCGGTCATTCGGCAGACTACCGACCACATCGGCCAGGAGGCGGGCCGGCACGGTGACGGCCCCCTCCTCGCTCACCTGGGCGCCGATCCAGTGCGTGATGCCGACCTCCAGATTGGTCGCGGCGAGCTTGAGCCGGCCGCCATCGGTGGCGAGCAGCACGTTGGCGAGGACGGGCAGCGTACTCTTGCCGGCCACCGCGTGGCTGACGGTCGCAAGGCCGCGCTTCAGGTTTTCTTGCAGGCAGGTCAGCTTCATCGCCTCGAATCCTCCTCCGCGACAGGCAGCGTTGCACCCGGGAAGCGGCGCTTCTCAGGTTGACAGAACATATCACGCACCACGGTCGTCTGCGCCTGGGGACAGTGGCGCGATTATAGCATACCCTCAGCCGGCAGATCGGCGATCGCGACCCCCAGGCCCAGCGTACCCCAGAGCAGCGCGCCCATATGGCTGAATTCGATATTGAAGAAGTAGTGATCGGCCAGGCCCACGGCCAGGGCGGCCACGACACCGGCCTGGCAGCCGAGCACCCAGCTGGCCCGCTCCTCATCGAGGGCGGGCAGGGTGCGGAGCGAGCCGGCGAACCACGCCGCGACGATGGCGAGGAAGGCGGCCAGCCCGATCAGGCCCATGCGCTGGGCGATCGCCAGGTAGATGCTGCTGACCCCGGCGGTCAAGTCGAGATCGGGGGCCTGGCCGAAGCCGATCCCGAAGGCGGGGTAGCGTTGAATGATCGCGATCGCGTTCTGGAACTCGGCCAGGCGCATCTGCTGGGCCTGGTCACGGAACTGCAGGCCGCTGATCAGCCGGCTGGCGAAGGCCTCGCCATAGCCGAGGCCCACCAGCAGGATGGTTGCGCCGAGACCGGCCGCCAGCATGATCCACCAGAGGCGGCGGTAGCGCACCGTGGCCAGGTAGGCCGCCGCGATGATCAGCCCGAGCAGGGCGGCCCGCGAGAAGGTGAGCAGCAGTGCCAGGGCCATCAGCGTGACGAGCGTGCCGAGCAGCCAGCGGCGCAGGAGGGGCTGGCGCGCCACCAGCTGGGCGGCCGTCAGGGCCAGCACCAGGGCCAGCATGCCCCCGAAGCTGTTCGGATCGACCCCGAAGCCGATCACCCGCTCCAGCCCATTGGGGTCATCCTCCACGAAGCGCAGCACGCGCCCGCTGGTGGGGTAGCCGATCCGTCCCAGGCTGAGCAGGATGCGCAGCGTGAGCTCGGCGTCGAGCGCCCAGAGCGCTAGCGCGATCAGGGCGGCCATACCACCGCTGAGGATCAGGCCGCGCAGGATGAGGCGGGCCTGGGTGCGGCTGCGCACGCAGTTGATCATGCTGAAGTAGAGCAGCACGCCGAGCACGAACTTGGCGTAGTTGTGCAGCGTTGCCGCGTCGGGCAGGCCCCGGGCGCCCAGGTAGAGCGAGAAGAAGGTCAGGCCGAGAAAGCCAGCAATCGGCAGGCCCAGGGCGCTGAGCCGCAGCTGGTAGCGATCGGGGCGGGCGAGCAGGCGCAGCAGCCACACACCAGGCACGGCCAGCAGCGCCAGGGTGAGGAAGTTGGGGGTGATGATCGCCTTGAAGGGCAGGGTACCGAAGGGCAGGATGGTGATGATTGCGAAGACCGTCAGCAGGCCGGCGCTAGTCGAGACGAGCATGGCGTAGCCGGCGAGCAGCCCGAGCAGCCCGGCGAGCGCGTAGAGCGGGCCGAGGGCGGCCATACCGCCCACCAGCCCGCCCAGCGCCAGGGCCAGCGCCGCCGCCACCGCCGGCGAGCGGACCAGCGTATCACGGGGGATCGCAACCAGAGACCGCACGATGTTCGTCCGTCGTTACCAGCCCGATCATCAACCGTAGGGCATATTCGAGATGCGCATCAGCTTGTCCCAGCGATGGGTCGCGTCGATGTAGCGGACCGTACCGGAGCGGGAGCGCATCACCACGCTGTGGGTACGGGCGCCACCGCCGAAGTACTCGGTGCCGCGCAGGAACTCGCCTGGCGTGATGCCCGTTGCCGCCAGGTAGACATTCTCGCCACTGACCAGGTCTTTGGTGGTGAAGACCTTGTTCACATCGAGCCCAAGCTCGGCGATCTTCGCCCGCTCGTCGTCGTTGCGCGGCCAGATCTTGCACTGGATCTCGCCGCCCATACACTTGAGCGCCGCGGCGGTGATCACTGCCTCCGGTGCGCCGCCGATGCCCATCAGGATGTCGGCCGGCGGATTCTCGATCGCGGTCATGATCCCGGCGCTTACATCGCCGTGGAGGATCAGCTTGATCCGCGCCCCGGTCTCGCGGATCTCCTTGATCAGATCCTTGTGGCGTGGCCGATCGAGCACCACCACGGTCACGTCCTCCAGTTGCTTGCCCAGCGTGCGCGCAACGGCGCGGATGTTGTAGGCCACCGGCGCATTGATGTCGATCACGCCTTTGGCCCGCTCACCGACCGCCAGTTTGTCCATGTAGGCGATGCCCTGCCAGTTGTAGAGCGCGCCCCGCTCGGCAATCGCCACCACCGCGATTGCGCCGGGCATACCCTCGGCCAGCAGGGTCGTCCCCTCCACTGGATCCACCGCCACGTCCATCTCAGGGCCATCGCCGCTGCCCACGCGCTCGCCCACGTAGAGCATCGGCGCTTCGTCCTTCTCGCCCTCGCCAATCACGACCACGCCGTTCATCGGTACGCTGTCGAGCGCGAGGCGCATCGCATCGACCGCGGCCTGGTCGGCGCCGATCTTGTCGCCGCGACCCATCCAGCGACCGCTGCGCAGGGCCGCGGCTTCCGTGGCGCGTACCAGGTCCATGCCCAGATTACGCTCGATCCGCATGGGTTCCTCCGTTGGCGTTCTGCGGCAGTATAGCCGTGAATTTTAGCACACCCCCCGGTCTCTGTCGAACCGCACCTGGCCCTGTTCGCGCCGCTGGCGAGTGGTAGTACAATAGAGAGGACCGCCCGTTTTGCACAGCGAAAGGACCTGTCCTATGGCGACCCTCGTGGCCACGTTCACCGACATGCGCGATGCCGCGCAGGCGGCTGCAATCCTGCAGGCCCGCGGCTTTAAGGGGACGAGCGTCGGCGCCAGCGATGCCGGGCCAGGCTCGTTGCTCGGCCTCGGCGAGACGGTGGATAGCTTCCGCAACCGGATCATGCTCGGCTCGACGATCGGCGGCGCGGCGACCGGCGCCGCGGCCCTTGGCTTCCTCGGCTTTGTCTCGATGGGCTTTACCGAGGTGCGCAATATGGCCACGCTCGCTGACTTGCCCGGCGTGATCGTCTGGGTCCTCACCTGGGCGATCGCCGGGCTAGTGCTTGGCCTGGTGGCCGGATTCCTGACGGGCGTCTTGCTCGCCAATCTGCTGACCAGCGCCACCGAGCGGGCCGTCGCCGAGGGCAAGGGCGTCGCGCGGCCCCAGGTGCTGGTGCCGGTCCAGAGTGCCGAGGCCGAGGATGCCGCCCGCCTGGTGCTGAAGGATATCGGTCCCTACGAGATCGCCTGGCGCCGCACCTAGTGCTGTACTACTCGACCGCGTCGGCGCCGAGCACCACGATCACCTCGGCCTCGCTCACCAGGCCATCCGGCGCTGGGCCGTTGACCAGCTCGGCGCCCAGGCTGCGCGCCACGCGCCGGCTGGTCGCGGGGTTGCCATAGGGGTTGTAGACGACAGTGCGCTCGACCCCGGCAGGGGCGTTTTCCGGCACGAGCACGCGGAAGCCGGCCCGCTCCAGGTCGAGGCTCACGCCACGGGCCAGGCCCGCTACCTCGGTACCGTTGAAGACCTGCACCGTGGCGTTCTCGGCTGCCTCGCTCGGCGGGCGCTGCCACTGCTCAAGCAGCGCCTGCACCGCCGCCGGGTCGAAGACCAGGTTGGAGCCGTTCTCGTCCTGGAGTTGCTCCGGGCCGAGCCGAAACTGGCCCAGCGTATCGGGCTCAACCGCGCCGGCAAGGCCCATGAGCCCGAGCAAGACGTCGAGCCGGTCGATCGGCAGTGTCGTTACCACCGGGGGCGGGCCGTCCTCCGTGCCGGCCACGGACCGCAGCAGCCCCGGCAGCGCCAGGGCGCGGCCCGCCCAGCCCCGCGCCTGGACCTCGGCCAGCACCGCCCGCACCACCTGCTGCTGCCGCTCGGCGCGCCCGAAGTCGCTGTCGGCATGACGTGTGCGGGCGTAGATCAGCGCCGTCTTGCCGTCCATGCGCTGTGGCCCGGGCTGGAACTCGACGCGCATAGTGCCGAAGTCCTCGGTCGGGTACTCCTCGTCGAGGATGTAGCGTGGCACGTCGATCGTCACTCCGCCCAGCGCATCGATGATCCCCTCGAAGCCGGCAAAATTGACCGTGGCCATAAAGTCCACCTGCATACCGCGCTCGCGCAGCTGCAGGAACTCGGCCACCGTCGTGCCGGCCAGCGCCATGCCGCCCTCCTGCGGCGTTGTGTCGGGACCGTAGAGCTCCGCGGCCCGGGCATAGCCCTGCCCGTAGGCGGTATTAATCTTGGTAACCCCGACCCCCGGCAGTTCGACCTGGGTGTCGCGCGGGATGGAGAGCAGCGAGACCCAGCCCTCAGCGGCGTCGAGGCGGGCGAGCAGCAGTGTATCGCCCCGCACGCCCTCCTGGGGGTAGCCGGGGCGCTCGTCCACGCCGATGATCAGCAGGTTGGCACCGATCAGCGGTGTGGCGATGGGCGGATTGCGACGCACATCACTCACCGTGATCGCGCTGGCCAGACGGTGCACCTGCCAGTAGAACAGCCCCAGACCCAGCGCCACCATCCCCAGCGTGAGCAGGAGCACCAGGCGCAGGCGCGCCCAGAAACGGTTGCGCGGGCGGGCTGCGGCCTGCGGCTCGTTCGCCGGCCCGGGTCGGCGCATCACCAGCGTCTCGTCGGTGTAGGGCTCGGCACCGCTTGCCCCCGGGCGGCGCGCAGGTCGTCCACGATGGCTCGACACGGTCGCGGCTCCTCAGTAATGGCCAGGGCAGAGACTACCTGTGCCAGGCGAACACCTGTCTTATTGTAGCAGATGCGCGTGGCGCCCGCCTGATGACGGTCTGATACCCGGGTTGAGGGACGCGCCCGATAGGCAGCCTACCCCGGGCTTGCCTTGTCGGCGGCGGGCAGCCAGACACTGACCTGCGTGCCCGCGCCGGGCCAGCTGCTCACGCTGATCGCCCCGTGGTGCGCGCGAACGATACCCAGCACGGTGGCGAGGCCCAGCCCGCGGCCGGTGAGCCGTGTTGAGAAGAAGGGGTCGAAGATCCGCCCCAGGTTGGCCGGGTCGATCCCGCAGCCGTTGTCCTCCACCGTCAGCTGCACATAGCGCCCCTCCGGCAGCCCCTCGCCGAGCAGCAGCCCGTCGAGCTCCGCCCGGCTCAGGGTCGTGTCGCGGAGCCGCACCACGATCCGGCCGCCCTGCTCGTGGCTGGCGATCGCCTCGCGCGCGTTGGCCGCCAGGTTGCTGATCAACTGGCGCAGCTGGGTTTCGTCGGCCTGCACCGGCGGTAGTTCCGCCGCCACCTCGAGGCTTATCTGGCCCGCCGGTGTCGCGCCATCGGCACCAAGACCGTCCATACTCCGGATCAGCTCGGCCAGGGCCAGCGGCCGCACCAGCACGCGATTTTTGCCCGTATAAGCCAGGACCTGCCGCGTCAGGGTCGCAGCCCGGTGCGTGCCATCGAGCACATACTGCAGCTGCTCGCGGGTATCCTCGTCGAGCGTGGGGGCGAGCAGGGCCAGCTCGGCGTGGCCCATGAGGGTCGTGATGATGTTGTTGAATTCGTGGGCGAAGCTGGCGGCCATCAACTCCAGGCTTGCCAGCCGCTGGGCTTCGAGCTGGCGGCGCTCGCCGGTCACGCGGGCGAGATCCCGCTCATGGTCGGTGCGATCCTCAACCAGGGCAAGCACGCGCTGCGGGCGCCTCGCGTCGTCGCGCACGAGCAGACCGGTGAGCAGCACGGGCACCGCGTGACCGTCCCGGTGCACCAGGCGCTGCTGGTGCTGAAACCAGTCGCGGCTGCCGGCCCGCAGCTCGCCAAACAGCCTCAGGGCGGCGTCCCGCTCGTCCGGGTAGGTGAGCGCCGGGAGCGTCTGGTGCTGCAGCTCCTCGGCGCGATAGCCGACGAGCGCCGCGAAGGCCGGGTTGGCGGCCAGGGCGGCGCCGTCCAGCAGCGTGATCACCAGCCCCAGCCTGCTCTGCTCGTACAGGGTCCGAAAGACCGCGCACTGTTCCTCCAGAGCAGCGTTGCGCCGCTCCAGTTCGGCGATGCGCGCCCGCAGGGCAACAAGTTCGTGCTCCAGCGGTGGCTGTGGCAGTGTTTCTGACATCGATGTGCCCCCGCGACTCTCGCTCCTTGGCATCAGGCCGGTCCGATTAATGTCTCTCATACGCGCCGTTAGCGCGCTTCTTATAGTTAAACGCTACAATCAGCCGCAGTGGGCGCCCATGGTGGCTGCGCCTACCTGAGAAAGCGCAACTAAAGGAGTGATGGACCAATGACCACCCTGATTGTACGGCGCGCCCCCCTGGGTGCTCCCCGCCAGCAACTCGCGACCGCCCGCGCTGCCCTGGGCGTGCCGCTGAACGTCGTTGAGGACACCGAGGGCTACACCGTGATAGCGCTGCTGCCTGGCCTGACCGCCGAGACGATCGACCTGCACCTGAACGACCGGACGCTGACGATCAGCGGCGAGCTCCGCCTGCCGGAGCCTGCCGAGGGCGCCACCTACCGCCTGCGCGAGCTGGCCGAGGGGCGCTTCGAGCGGAGCCTCCAGTTCGCCTCCCCGCTCGATGGCGGCGCGATCGATGCGCGCTACACCAATGGTGTTCTGCAGTTGCGCCTGCCGAAGGCGGCCTCGGCCCGGCTCCATCGGATCCCGGTCGCTGCACCGGCACTCATCGAGCAGTGACCATGAGCACCCTATTATAGCCGGTACGACATACCAGCGTAGCGCTGCCCCAGGGAACAGTTTTCTGGTTCTATTGGTGGCGCAGCCGCCAACAGAACCAGGAGGTTTGGAACGCAGTTCCAACGACGGTGCAAGCTACTGCTGGCAAACGCCGTTTTGCCCACGCCGGGTGCGCGGGCGTCCCGCCCGCATGCGGGCCGGAGGCCCGCGTACCCAGGTTTGCCAGCAGTATCGGTGCAACAGCCCTGGGGCTTGTTCCAGGGACGTTGCGTTCTTGATTCCCAGCTTACCCGGGGCGGCGCAGCACGGCCCCACTGTAGGCCGGCAGCGCCACCCTGCCTCGCCCGACCTGGGCGTCTGTCGTGGCCAGCACCAGTTCCCACTGGCCCTCGGGCAGTGCCAGGCGCCCTGCGACCGGGCCGTTGTTCAAGCTCACCAGCCAGTCGCCCGCCTCACCGCACAGGTAAGCGTAATACCCTCGCGCATCATCAAGCGCCGCGGTGCGCCGTGGCCCACGCCAGATCGTCGCGCTGGCCCGCCGCAGCGCCCCCAATTGCCGGTAGAAGTCCAGCAGCGCGCCGTCCTGCGCGGCGCCCCAGCGCATCGGCAGGCGTGACTCCTCGGGGTGGCCGCTGCCGTCGGCGTGGCGGACATCACGCTCCTGGCTCAGGCCCACCTCGGTGCCGTAGTACAGGATGGGCGGGTGGGGCAGGGTGTACTGGCAGAGCGCGGCCAGCTTCAGCCGGCGCACATCGCCACGGGCGATCCAGAGGAAACGGTTCATGTCGTGGTTGTCGAGGAAGCTCGGCATCACGAAGTCGGGCGGAAAGGCGTCCAGGTGGCGGCGCAGGAAGCTGTCGAACTGGCTGGGCTTCAGGTCGCCGAAGGCGAAGAAGCGCCGCAGTGCCTGGAGCAGCAGAAAGTCGAGACAGCCGTCCAGGCGCCCGTAGTAGGTGCGCAGCGCCTCGGCCGTATCCACCGCCTCACCCAGGCTGATCGCGTCGGGGCGCGCGGCCCGCGTGGCGGCACGGAATGCCGTCCAGAAGGCGTGCGACGGGCCGATCGTATAGTCGAGGCGGAAGCCGTCCACCCCCTGCTGCAGCCAGTAGACCGCCGGGTCGATCATGAAGCGGCGCGCCGCGGGGTGGTCGTTGTCGACCTGGGGCAGCTCGCGCACCCCGAAGAAGGCGACGTACTGCTCGGGGTAGTCGGTGAAGGTGAACCAGGCGCGGCGCGGGCTGGCGGGGTTGCGCAGCACTTCCTGGAAGACCGGGTGCCGATCGGAGATATGGTTGGCCACAAAGTCGAGCAGCACGCGCATACCCCGGGCGTGAGCGCCGGCGATCAGCGCCTGCAGATCGGCAGCAGTGCCCAGGCGTGGCTCAACGGCGTAGTAGTCAGTGGCGTTGTAGCCGTGGTGCGAGGGCGAGGGGAAGATCGGCGAGAGCCAGATAATACTGGCGCCAAGCGACTGGATGTGATCGAGTTGCTCGCTGACCCCGGCGAGCGTGCCGCCGTAGAACCCCATAGGGGTGGCAGGCTGGGCAAAGGGCCGGCCGCCGCCGGGGTTGAAGCGGTCGATGAACACCTGGTAGATCAGCCCGTCCTGCAGCCAGGCGGGCGCCCGTTCTGTATCGACGGCATAGGCGAAGCTGCGCGCGCGGCGCACAAAGCTCAGCTCGAACTCCTGGCCCAACTCACGCAGAAAGTGATCGCCCGGCCCCACATCGCCAAGCACCGTGCCATCGCCGGCGGTGCTGCCGATGAGCTCGCCCGCCCAGGCGCTCGGCGCGCCATAGGCCGACCAGGCCTCAATCCGGTAGCAGACGATCGTCCCGGCCGGCTGAGGCGGCAGCACCGCCTGCCACTCCTCGGCATAGCCCCAGAGGAAGGTGTTCCACTCACTGCCGGCGCGCGCAAAGGGCACAACCGCCGACCCGGGGGCCGGCACGCCGCGCGCGCCGCCCGGCTCCGTGCCGTCGCACGTGTAGTAGCAACTCACCTGGTCGGCAACAACCGCCGGGCCAAGCGTAACCCGGAGGGTGACTGACTGGCCGGGGGCGGGATCGAGCGGCGCGATGCGATGGCGGTGGCTCACGCCAGCCTGCTCGGCCTTGAGCACGCCCAGGCGCCGCGCATCGGTGGCCAGGGTGCCGAAGATAAAATCGGCGGAGATATCGTCCATCATGCGGAGCGCAGAGCGGAGAGCGCCGATCGTAGCTCCCGGGCTGCCTCCACTAGCCCTTTACCCCGCCCAGCGTCAGACCACCGACGATGTAGCGCTGGAGCAGCAGGTAGACGATCGCCACCGGCAGCGAGACCAGGATCGAGAAGGCGGCGAAGCGTGACCAGGGCACCGAGCCGGCGTACTGGCCGGTCATGTTGTAGAGCGCCATGGCCAGTGTGAAGTCCTTCGGGTTCGTGAGGAACTGCCACGAGAGGAAGAACTCGGTCCAGCCGCCGGCGAAGCTGAGGAAGCCGGTCACGGCCAGGGCGGGCACGGCCAGCGGCAGCACGATCTGGAAGAAGATCTGGTTGGGGCTGGCGCCGTCGATGATCGCGGCCTCCTCAAGCTCCTTGGGAATGGTATCGAGGTAGCCCTTGAGGTTCCAGATCGCGAAGGGCAGCGCGCCCGAAATCATAGCAATGCCCACGCCGAGCAGCGAGTTGCGCAGCACGAAGACGTCGCCGGCTGCCGGGTTGAGTGCGGCATAGACCAGCAGCAGGCCGAGCACCGTCGTGACGCCGCCGACAGCGTAAGTGCTGCCACTCGCGGTGCCGGCGCGCATGGCAGGGACCACGATCATCAGCCCGAAGCCGATCACCAGCGCCGCGGCGACCAGCAGGGCGACGCTCAGCAGGCCACTGCCGATGCGGATGCCGTTGAGCAGCGCGAAGAGCGGCGCGATCGTCGCCACGGCGGGCAGCACCGTGATCGCCAGCACCGCGATCATCATGTACTGGCGGCCGGGGAACTTGAAGCGCGAGAAGGCGTAGGCCGCGCTGACGCCGATCAGCAGCGCGAAGAGCGCAACCCCGCCGGCCAGTTTCAGGCTATTCAACGCCAGTTCGGTGAAGGTCACCGGATTGGCCGTCGGCCGATCGAGCACGGCGCGGTAGGCCTCGAGCGAAGCGCCGGGCGGAATGAGCCGCAGCTCGGTGGGCCGGGCGATGTTGCGCGGGTCGAGCGACATGCTCACGATCCACATGATCGGGAAGAGCACGGTTGCCGCGATGAACAGGCAGAGGGCCTGGAAGAGCAGCTGCTGCCACCACTTGAGCTGGCGACCGGCGGCCGTGCTGCCCTTGCGCGTCCGTGTGGCGGTGGTTGTGGCGACACTAGACATCGTAGCTCTCCGTTGCGCGCGAGATGCGGTTGGTGATCAGGAAGATCGGGATCAGCACCAGGGCGATGATGACCGAGAAGGCCGCGGCCACGCCAAAGAGTTGCTGGGCATTAACCAGCTTAAAGGCCTGGGTGACCATAATCTCGGTCTGGCCGAGCGGGCCGCCGCCGCTCATAAAGTAGATGATATGGAACAGGTTAAAGGTGGTGACGATGCCGACCATCGCGGCTGGCACCATAGCCGGGCGCAGCAGCGGCAGGGTGATGTTCCAGAACTGCTGCGAACCGGTGGCGCCGTCAATCGCGGCGGCCTCGTACATCTCCTTCGGGATGGACTGCAGCGCGCCGGTGGCCACGATGGTCATAAATGGCCAGCCCAGCCAGATATTGGCGATCAGCATGGCGTAGTAGCTCAGCGGCAGCGGCACGCCAGCGATGGGCGGCTCGATCTGGTTGAACCAGCGGATACCGACCGGCGCGCCCGAGATCATGCTCAGCAGCTGGTTGATCGCGCCGTACTGATCGTCGAACATGTTGCGCCAGACGGTGGCGATCACGATGTTCGGCAGCACCATAGGCAGGATGTACAGCGCGCGATAGATCTTGCGCCCCCAGAGCCCCTCGACATTGAGCAGCACCGCGATTAGAATGCCCAGCGCCACGTGGAACGCGACGTTCGAGAAGGTCCACCAGAGGTTAAAGCCGAGCAGGCGCCAGAAGTTGAACGTACCGCCGAGTTTGGCGACGAACTGCGGATTATTGGTCAGGATGTCACTGTAGTTCTTGAAGCCGACGCCCTGGGCCGGGCGGTAGTTGGGCGGGGGTTGCCCATCGGGGCCGAAGCGGTTGAGGGTCTGCTTGCCCTCCTCCTTGATCACCCCGTAGTCAGTGAACGACATCCAGACCTGGTAGGCCAGCGGGTAGAAGGTGACCAGCGCCATGATCAGCGCGGCCGGGATCAGGTAGACCAGCGGGATTCGCAGTTGACGCCAGGCCTCGCCCGTCGGCGATCGGGCCGCCCTCGGCTCGAGCGTGGCCATACCCGGATTCGTCGCAGCCATAAGGCTTCCTCCATTGGACGTATGCTACGCGCAACACTGACGCAAGAGGACAAGAACGGAGTGTGCTTAACTATACCAGAATCTGGGGTGGTTGGCTTTGTTCGAGGAGATACCCAGGTTATCCGAAGCTTCTGAGGCAGGGGATGGGGAAACCTGGTTTCCCCATCCCCTCAGGTGTAGGGTTTTTGGCGGATAGCGTCCTGATGCGCTGCTTGCCCTCACCTCCCTCCCCCCCTCTCCCAGCCTGGGAGAGGGGGGGATGTTGTTGGCGTTGGGGGGGGG
>Ga0272446_1001551_pt1 | contig 33196 bp, 26 predicted proteins | sample YNPCB0061_FD_194587 | JGI IMG/M metagenome (GOLD analysis project Ga0272446, IMG submission 194587) | Hot spring microbial mat communities from Yellowstone National Park, WY, United States - YNP-CB-006-1 | ecosystem: Environmental > Aquatic > Thermal springs > Hot (42-90C) > Sediment | place...
ACGTGAACCCCGTTATTGCTCCAGCGGTTCCTCCGAATGGGGCCCTTATCCGAACCAGCTATATGGCTGTCCATACGGACGACGATCTGGATATGATTTTGCAAATTTCTAAAGAAGAGGGGCAACAGCTGGGGATTATTTAAAACCCCCAGAAACCTATTCCCGATAGTAGGGCTTGCCGATAGACGCGGGGTATTCGATGGTTTTTTTGGAAAGGATCATGATGGCTATGACCGCGAAGAAGGGAAGCATCATAAAAAATTGGTAGGGGATGGGGCTGGAAAGCATCTGAAGCTGGAAGCTTAACACTTCGATGGCCGAAAAGAGCAGGCCCCCCAAAATGGCCCGTTGGGGTTTCCAACTGGCGAAAATGGCTATACCGATGGACATGAAGCCCCGGCCCGCGGATATGTCCGGGGTGTAGGTTTCGGTGATCACCAGGGGAATGTAGGCCCCCGCAAGACCGATAATCGCCGCCCCTACGATCGTGGCGGTGTACCGAATCCGCCGGACGGGGATTCCTGCCACGTCGGCGGAGCGGGGGTTTTCGCCGATAGCCCGGGTTTCCAGGCCCCACTGGGTGCGGTAAAAAAACCACCAGGCTCCAAAGGTTAAAAGGTACATAAGCCAGACGATGGCGTTGGCGGAAAAAAGGGCCCGCAGAATCGGGATGTTTGACAGCAGGGGCACCGACAGAATGGGGGTGTGGGGCGCCTTGGGGGCGTCCAGACGGATACCCATAATTACTTTATACCCCATGTCGGCGAGTCCCGATCCAAGGATCACCAGACAGATGCTCAGGATAAATTGGTTAACCCGAAACTGCTCGTGTAGAAAAGCTAAAATCAGCCCGAAGGCCGCACCCATCAGGGCCCCTACCAGGAATCCCACGGCCCAGCTTCCGGAGAAAAAGGCGGCCATGAACCCAAAGGATGCCGCAGAGAGCATGATGCCCTCGGCGGCCACGTTAAAAATCCCCGTTCGCCCGGTAATTACAATGCCAAGGCTGGCGAGGGTGTAGATGGTGGCGTACACTATCATTTGGTTGGCAAAGGTTGAAATAAACTCCACGATTTCCCCCTATTTCTTTTTCGCGTTCATAAATTCTCGGAACGAGACGATGAGCAGAACGATAATCCCCTGGGCCAGAAAAACCAGTTCCACGGGGATCTGCATGGTCCTCTGTAAAGAATCGGCTCCCACCAGGAGGACGGACATAAAAAACGCCGCGAAGGGAATGCCGATGGGGTTCCCCTGGACGATAAGGCAGGTCAGAATTCCAAAAATACCGTACTGGGCTCCGCTGGTGGTGGCAAAGCCTTCTATCAATTTTCCCTGGATATTTACGATTTCCAGGGTTCCTCCCAGGCCCGCCAAAGCCCCGCCCAGGAAGAAGCTCGTTAGGATGGTCCGGGAAAAGGGGATCCCGTAGGTTTCCGCGGCCATCTGGTTGTACCCCACCGCCCTGATCTCGTACCCCGATCGGGTGTAGTTCAGGAAGAAAATCATAAAGGCGATGGCGGCGAGGGCAAAGGTAAATGAAACAGGGAATCCGCCGATAAAGCCCAAGGTCGCCTGGGGCGGCAGGGGTATGGTGATGGGGTATCCCTCGGCGGGGTCCTTAAAGGGCTTGGCTGTGGCGATAAAGTTCAGGAAATACTGGGCCACAAAATTGAGCATGATCGTGGAAATGATGGGGTTTATGTCCCACCGGGCCTTTAGGGCCCCCGCGGCGGTACCGTACAGGCCCCCCGCTAAAACGCCAGCGATAATAACGAGGGGTAACAGAACCCCCAGGGGCAGTCCAAAGGGGGCCAGCGAAAGACCTACCACGGCGGCGATCGTGCCGCCCATCATCATCTGTCCCCAGCCGCCGATATTAAAAAATTTGATCATAAAGGGAATAGCAAAGGCGTAGGTTGTAAAAATAAGGGGAATGGTTTTTTTTATGGTTTCCTGAAAACCAAAGAGGGATTTAAAGGAAGCGCTTAAAAGGTACCCAAAGGCTTTTAGAACGTCGAAGCCCATGAGGGCGACGATGAGGGCCAAAACCGCGAAGGCTATCCCCAGGGCTCCCAGGTAGATGAGAACTTGCCGTCCGGTTTCCCGAAGTTTCACCGATGAGGTTTTCACGCCGCACCCCCTATCATCGCCAATCCAAGGCGATATTTATCAAAGTCCTTCCGTTCGAAAATCCCCGTAAGCTGTCCTTCGTGCAGGGTGGCTATCCGGTCGCACAGGAGCATTAGCTCGTCCAAATCCTCGTGGATCCAAAGGATGGCCCCTCCGGCGTTCCGAATCTGAACCAGCTTGTTAAAGATAAACTCCACCGTGGCGATATCTACCCCCGACGTGGGGTTGTGGGTTACCAACACCTTGGGTTGGGAAGCGAAGGCCCGACCCAGAATTACCTTTTGGATATTTCCCCCCGAAAGGCGGCGGATTTGCAATTCCGTATCCGGGGTGGCCACCGAAAATTCCCGGATGGCCTCTTGGGTAGAATCCCGAAGGGTTTTCCAATTGATCGTCCCCAGGGGGCTGTAGAAACGGGATTCCCCCTGGTGCCCCAAAAGGAGGTTCTCCACCAGACTTCCATCGTTCAGAATGCCCTCCTGAATCCGGTCCTCGGGGGTATAGGATATGCCCATAGCGAAAACCTCGAGGGTGCTTTTATGGAGGATACTCTTTCCTTCTACCAAGACGTCACCCGATTGGATACGGGAGGATTTAAAGAGGAGTTCCGCCATATCCTTTTCTCCGTTTCCGGAAATAGCGGCCACCCCCACAATTTCTCCCCGTCGTACCGAAAAGGATACGTCCCGAAGTCCCCGGCCCTTTTTCCCCGCCGCCGGCCGGGTTGTGACGTTCCGTAGTTCTAAAATCGGCTCTCCGAAGGCGGGGGAGGTTCCCAGATTGATGATGGGAAGGGCGTTTTCCGTGACGGCTATGTTTTTTTCCATAAACATTAGCTTCACAAGGCCCTCCATGGTCATTTGGTCCTTCTCCAGCCGACCCTGAAATTGACCATGCCGGAGAACGGTGGCCGAATCGCAGGCCTCCAGGACTTCTTTTATCTTGTGGGTAATAAAGATTACCGTCATCCCCCGTCCGGTCAACTTTTTTAGGGACTGCAAAAGGCTCCGAAATTCGCTTTCCACCAGGGATGTGGTGGGTTCGTCTAAAATAAGCAGATTAATACCCCGGCGTAGGGCCCGTAGAATTTCGATTTTTTGTTTTAGTCCGGCGCTTAGTTCCTTGACCTTCCGGTCTAAGGGTACGTCAAAGCCAATATCCCGGGCCAAAGTCAGGATCCTTTCCCGTTCCTCCGAAAGCGGAAGCTTCCATCGAGCCTTCCCGGAACCCAACAGGATATTTTCCACCGCGTTAAATTCCCCCACCAGGGTAGAAACCTGGTGGACCATCCCGATCCCGTGGGCGATTCCGTCGGCGGGGGACTTAATGGTAATTTTTTTACCTTCCAGAAAAATCTCCCCCGAATCGGGGGCGTACAACCCGTAGAGGATATTCATGAGGGTCGTTTTTCCCGCCCCATTTTCTCCTAACAACCCGTGGATTGAACCCCTTTGAACTTGGAAATTGACGTTATCCAAGGCCGTGACGGCGCCAAATTGTTTGTGTACTCCCCGTACTTCTAAAAGGAGATTTTCCATACCCTATCCTACTGAATTTCTTTTAGGTTCTTTACGACTTTGATTTTACCGGAAGCCACAGCGTCGGCGATTTTTTTGACCTCCGTATTGATGGAAGGATCCACGTTAGAAATGGGGAAGTCCGCGTGCCGGGCGTTCCCATCGCCGTATTCCATAGTCAGGTCGCCACCCCGTTCTCCCGCCGCTAAGCGGTCCATAATTTTAGACATGACCACGTTAAAGTCAAAAATATCGGCGGTTAGGTAATTCGCCGGCGCTTGATCCTTTTTGGACGTATAGGTGGTGGTAAAGTACACCTTGGTTTTTGCTTCTTTAACCGCCGTATAGAGGCCAAAGTTCCCCAGGTTGACGGCGCTGATAATCACGTCTATCCCTTTGGATATCAGCCCTTCGGCTCCCTGGCGGGCCTTGACCGCGTCGTTAAAGTCCCCCACGTACACATACTCAAAGGAAACGTTTTTCCCCGAATCCCGGATCGCCTGTTTTACCGCGTTCACTTCGCCCCGGGTAAAGGGCAACTCTAGGCCCCCAAGCCACCCGATCTTTCCGGTTTTGGTAGCTAAGACCGCTAACCTTCCCAGAACATAGAAGCCCGTGTAGTAGTTCCGGTCCACGTACCATAGGTTGGGTTTTGCGTTGTCGGGCTTCCCATCCCCCTCGACGATGAAGGATACCTTGGGGTACTGGTCCGCCACCTTATCCGCGGCGCTGTTGAACTGGTTCCCGTGGACCCAGATGACGTTAAACCCTTCGTTCACGTATTCTGTCATGACCCGTTGGGCGTCCGGAACGGCGACCCGTTCGGAAAAGGCCGTTTCGACCTTAAATTTTGATTTTACCTGCTGTAATGCCACGTACCCCAGGGCGTTATAGTCCGCGTCCTGGATAGAACCGGGGAAAATGGCCGCCAGCTTTATTTTAGAAGTCTGGGCGGAAAGGGACGAGAGCGCCAAAAGGGCGCATACGGCGGTAGCCATAAGTTTACGAATCATATTTCGACTCTCCTTACCGGAATTTTCCGGCAGACCTATAGTAGTCCAATTGTAAAGCCCTTGTCAAATTGTAATTGAGGCTGTCTGATAACTTTGCTAGTTATCAGATAACCTTGACAAAGCCCCAATTTGCTCTAATACTTCAAGTAGGTAAAAAGCTATAGATTTAATATTTGAGACAATTCTAAAAACATCAGTTTTTAGAATTTTTCCGCTGAAATCGCAATTCCTGTAAGGAATTGCTTAAGTCCCCTCTAAAAACAATTGGTTTTTAGAGGGGATTCATATTTTAAATCAAAGAAGTTTCTCTTGAAAATTCGCCTGACCCTAGCTTATCGAATCGCCATCGTTTTTAGCGTTTTTGTAGCCCTCCTTATGGCCCTTCTTTTCGCCATATTGGCTCCAAACTTGGGGAGCAACATCCGCGCAATTATCGAAAAGGATAACCTGGAAATTGCCCGGGCCCGGGGGGATCAGTTAGGGGAAATAAGCGATAAAATTGGCATGCAAATGACCCTTTTCTCTAATCTGGATTTGATCAAAAATTCGGATATCGAAGTTGCCCGGTATATGTTGGACGGTATAAAAGGGCAGTTGAGCGATGAGATCGACAATGTCTTCCTGGTAGATCCGGATGGAAATTATGCCTACGGTTCAAAAACCGGTTCTTTTGCCAAAACGGATTTTTATACCAATATCACCCGGTTTAACAAAGAAAGCTCTATCGGTGACTCCTTCGTTTCACCCCTTAACGACGCGCCCTCTATCACCTTTGCCCGGGCGGTTCGGGATTCCTCGGGAACCCTCAAGGCGATAATCGCGTGCCAGGTAAAGGTGGATAAGCTGTCCCAAGTGGTGGGGAACATCAAGGTGGGGGAAAAGGGCTTTGCGTGGCTCGTTCAAAAGAACGGTGTCGTCATTGCCCATACGGACCCCTCCATGGTAATGAAGCTGAACCTCCTGGATTCTAAAAAGGATGGATACGGGGACTTGGATACCTTCGCTCAAAAAATGGTAACCCAGGATTTGGGAGTGGGGGAATGGAAGGACCCGAAGGGAAAGGCCATGGTTACCTACTACGCCAAGGTTACGGATACCGAAGGTTGGGTCCTGGGGCTAACGCTTCCTAAAGGGGAAATCGACGCCATCCCTAACCGGGTTTTGGGACTCCTCGGCCTGTTGCTCATCCTGGGTATCGTGGCTTCCTTCTTCATCTCCATGCAAATAGCCCGTTCGGTAACTGGTCCCCTACGAAAGGCCGGCCAGGGCTTTAAGACCCTTGCCCAGGGTGACGCGGACCTGACCGTGCGGGTGAACGTCCATTCCAGCGATGAGGTGGGAGATCTGGTTCGGGATTTTAACGCCTTTATCGATAAACTTCGGGAAATTGTGGGATCCCTAAAGCAATCCCAGGCCGAAATGGCCCGCATCGGTAACGAGTTAAGCTCCAGCGTGGTGGACACCGAACGGATGGTGGGTGGTATTACCGAATCGGTAAAGGAAGTGTACGAACGGACCCGGTCCCAGGGGGCCAGCGTAGCCGAATCCTCCAGCGCGGTGGAAGAGATCGCTAAAAATATCGAAAGCTTGGACCGACTGATCGTGGATCAGGCTTCGAGTATCACGCAGGCATCCTCCTCCATAGAGGAAATGGTGGGCAACAACGGTGCGATCGGTACTTCTATCGATAGGATGGCCCAAAGTTTTGCTTCCCTTTTAAAGGACGCGGATCAGGGAAAGGCTCTTCAAACCCTTTCTTCGGAGAAGATCAAGCAGATCGCCGAACGATCCCATACCCTTTTGGAGGCCAACGGTGTTATTGCCGGTATCGCTTCCCAAACCAATCTGTTGGCCATGAACGCGGCCATAGAGGCGGCCCACGCGGGCGAAGCGGGGAAGGGCTTTTCTGTGGTGGCCGACGAAATCCGGCGCTTGGCCGAAACATCGGCCGAGCAATCCCGATCGATTACCGCAGAACTTACCATGGTCCAAGGGGCTATCACCGAAATGGTAAAAACCTCGGAGGATTCGGAAAAATCCTTTGATCAGGTGGGGGCGAAGATCCAGGAAACCGACGCACTGGTCCGGGAAATTCGCCAGGCCATGGACGAACAGCAGGAAGGTTCCCGTCAAATTTTGGAAGCCCTAAGAACCATGAACGATGTGACCGCCCAGGTCCGGCAGGGTTCTTCGGAAATGACCAACGGGAACGCTACCCTTTTAGCGGAAATGGGTAAGTTGCGGAACTTGAGCAGTGATATAGAAGAAAGTATCGATACGGTTTCCAAGGCCAGCGAGGAAATTCGGCAGAACGCCCAAAAAGTGGCCTCCATGGCGGAGGGTACGAGAAAAACCATCCAATCCATGGAGCAGGTAATCGGGCGCTTTAAAGTATAGGGCAGGGACGCGGCTGACCGCGGATTCCCTAGGCCGACCGCGGGGCAAGGGCCGCGTAGACTCCCCAAAAAAAAGACCGTGGAGCCCTGTTCACGGAAGGGCTCCACGGTCTTACATTTAACGCCCCCTTAGGACTTTTTCTTTATGATCTCGAATCCGCAGTAGGGAACCAGGGCCGGGGGCAGTTTTACGGTCCCATCGGCCTGTTGGTAGTTTTCCAGAATAGCTATAATTCCCCGGCTGATGGCGATGGCCGTCCCGTTGAGCATGTGGACGTACTTGTTTTTTCCGTCGTCGTCCTTGTATTTAATGTTTAACCTGCGGGCCTGAAAATCGGTGCAGTTGGAGGTGGAGGTAACCTCGCCCCATTCGCCGTCATTTCGGCCGGGCATCCAGGCTTCCAGGTCCCACTTGCGGTACGCCGGGGCTCCTAAATCGCCGGTACAGGTATCGACGACTCGGAAGGGTAGTCCTAGGCCGGTGAAAATTTCCTCCTCCACCGAACGGAGTTCCTCGTGGAGTTTTTCCGATTCCTCGGGTAAACAGTAGGCGAACATTTCTAGTTTCGTAAATTGGTGAACCCGGTAGAGGCCCTTGGAGAACTGGCCCGCGGCTCCCGCTTCCCGGCGGAAACAGTGGGAAAGTCCGGCCAAGCGTAGGGGGAGCTGTTCCTTGGGAATAATGGTCCCCGAATAGTACCCCCCCAGGGTGATTTCGGCGGTACCCACCAGACAGGTTCCCTCTCCCTCCACGGTATAAACGTTGGATTCCGAACCCCGGGGGTTAAACCCTATGCCTTCCAAAATCTCTTCTTTCGCCACGTCGGGGGTGATAAAGGGGGTAAAGCCCCGTTTTTGTAGGATATCCAGGGCGTAACGGATCAGGCCCAACTCCAGGAATACCCCTTCGTTCTTTAAATAGTAAAATTTGGTCCCCGAAACCTTGGTGGCCGAATCGAAGTCGATGATATCCAATTCCTGGCCCAACTGAACGTGGTCCTTGGGTTCAAAGTTGAATTTGGTGGGCTCTCCTACCCGTTTGACCTCCAGGTTATCCTTATCTTCCTTTCCGACAGGAGCCTCCGGATGGGCCATGTTGGGAATACGGCGCCCCTGGACGTCCAGTTCTTTTTCCACAGCGGCCAGTTCGGCCTCCATGGAAGCGATATCGTCCTTGAGCTTTTTCCCCTCGTCGATAAGCCGGGCGCGAACGTCGGCCTCCAATTTACCCTTCATGGCCTGGGCGTTGGCGTTCCGCTGTTGCTGAAGGGCCTGTAGAGCCGTGGTAAGCTCGTTTTTACGGTCAAAAAGCCGTACCACCGCGTCGGCGTCGGCCTTCATATTCCGGTCGGCGATGTTCTTTTTCACCGCCTCTAGGTTTTCTTTGATAAAACGATAATCAAGCATGATATCCCCAGTGTACCCAGGTCCGGGACTCGGTACAAGGGGTTTCCATTGGTTTTTTGTCCACCCTTGATTATATTTAGGGAATGTTCAGGAGGAAAAAATGAAACGATTATGGTTCATGGTTTGTTTTACGGCCCTCGGTTTTTCGGTCTTTGCCCAAGGATCGTTCCGAAGTACCAGTTCCAGGGAAAACTCCCTGTGGGGGCAAGGGGGCTTTTTTGATATTCCCTATACCCGGTCTGAGCTAGCGGCGGTGAACAAAGAATTGGGGGATAAGCCCTTTGGGGAGCTTACGTTAAACCAGCTATACCCTGCTTGGAACCGTATAGGGACGGCGTATCAAAAGGACGAGTATCTTCGCTCCACAACCTGGATGTCCCTTGTGTTTCCCGGAGCTGGTCAGTTTCGTAACGGCGATACCCCCGCTGGCTTAGCTTTTACGGCCCTCCATCTCGGCCTCCTCGCGGGAACCCTGGTAGGGGTTTACGCCTTCCTTCCCGGGGATCTCAAATTCGATCGGATGGATTATCTGAACAATTCCATCAGTTCTATCGGTACCACCTGGAGGAATCATAGTATTATGGACTATCTGCCCTCCTTTGGCACCCTGTTAGCGGGTATGGTGATCGATGGGGGCGTGCGAATTTGGTCCGGCCGCTCGGCTTACCTGGGGGCTCGTACCGTAATAGACAGCGGAAAGGCAAAGCTAGAACCCCTTCTGGGACCGGGTTTTATGGGGATGGGCTTGGCGTATTAGATTCCCAGGGGGGGCGTGTCGGCTTTCTGCCCCCACGAGAGTTCCCCCGCCACGAAGGACCGTTCTTCCCCCGCTTCGCCACAGCGGAGCCGCAAAGCTCCCCCATCCCCGACGCCCAGGAGGATCCCCTCCACGGGCTTTCCTTGGTCGGCCCTGCCATCCAAAAAGAGAACCCCCTGCCCCCGTTTAAAGAGCCGTTGCTCCAGGGGCTCTTTCCAGGGGGCTCCTTTTTCCAGCAGGTCGTAAAGACGCCGGAGGATGGCGGCAAGGAGCTTCCACCGATCAAAGGGATCCGTGGCCAGTTGAGCCTTTTTCCCGGGAATTCCCTCGGTGCGGTCTCCGAATCTTACAAAAGAATCGGCCCTTTTGGCCTCTTCCACTTCCAGGACCAGGGAACTAGCCCTATCCTGGATTTCCGGAGGAAAGTTCCGTTGCAGGATATTAAGGCCGATGCCCGCAAAGACCCGTTTTCCATCCCCTTCGGTCAGGATACCGCAGACCTTTTTCCCCCGTATAAGAATATCGTTGGGCCATTTTACGGTTCCCAACCCCGCAAGCTCGGGAAATTGTTCCTCGATGGCCAGAGCCACCGCGAGGCCAATTTTAAGCGTCAATGCGCGGGGAATGGTTTCGATGGACGAATAGGACAGGATGACGGTGCAGAGGAGGTTCATCCCCCGCTCGGATACCCAACGTCGCCCTTCTCCCCGGCCCTTACCGTGGGTTTGTTCGTCCACCACGACCACCGTCCCCGGGACAAGACGGTCATCCGGTAGTTTGCGGGCCTCCTCCATGGTGCTGGTGGTGGATTCCAGGTGGAACACGGGGGCTTGAAAGGGACTGGAAATCGGCAGAATGGTCATGGAAGGAGCATACTAGGACTGGAAAGGGAGGTCAATTGAGGCTGTCGTGTGGGGGCCTTCCTTGACCGCCCTTCTTTCATAATGATACAGTACCGGGGATTCTTGCAAAGGTCTGCCGCTTTTGTAGGAATCGAACCGGAAACGAATAAAACGGAGTGTGCCTTGTTTCTTAAAAGTCTAGAGGTTTTTGGTTTTAAATCCTTTGCCGACCGTACACGCATAGAATTCGCCGATGGGATCACCGCTCTTTTAGGACCCAATGGGTGTGGAAAGTCCAACGTGGTGGACGCCATTAAATGGGTTTTGGGAGAACAGGCGTCCAAGGCCATGCGGGCGGAAAAAATGGAAGACGTTATCTTTAACGGGTCGGAAAACCGGAAGGCCTTGAACGTAGCGGAGGTTACCCTTACGTTGGTGAACGAAGCGGGGCTTCTTCCCATCGATGTTCCGGAAATTCAAATAAAGAGACGCCTGTATCGGTCCGGGGAAAGCGAATATTATATCAATTCCACGCCGGTAAAATTAAAAAATGTTCGGGAGCTGTTCTGGGATACTGGGGTGGGTAAGGGTGCCTATTCGGTGATGGAACAGGGGGAAATTGACCAGGTTCTTTCGTCTAAGCCCGACGAGCGGCGTTATCTTTTTGAGGAAGCCGCGGGAATTACCCGGTTTAAGGCCCGGGGCGCCGAAGCGGAACGAAAATTAGAAAAAACCGAAGAAAATATACGCCAGGTGGAAGGGATTTTAGGGGAAGTTAAGCGATCCTACGAATCCCTTAAGATCCAGGCCGATAAAACGTTACAGTACCGTACTCTACGGGAAGAAATATTTCAGTTTGAATTGGATATTCAACTATTACGGCTTAAGCAGTTCAAATACGAACGGGATAGAAGAGCGGAAGAGCTGACTACCCGAACCAAGGAGCGGGATCGGATCCGTTCCGAAATGGACGCGCTGAACAAGGCCATGGAAGAAAACATGGACGTGGTCAACTCCATGGAAGAGAAGCTGGTTCAGCATCAAAAGGAAATTTACGGACTGGCGGTGGAAAAAAACGCCAAAGAGAAGGAAGCCAAGCTCTTGGTGGAACAGCGGCAGGAGTTAAAAACCAAGATACAACAGAACCAAGGACGGGAAAAGGTTTTACAGACCAAGATCGAGGAACTGATCGACGACGCGGAAGAGCAGGATTCGGTGGTTTTGGATCTGAAAAAACGCGGGGAGGCTATTGAAAACAATATCCATTCCTTCGAGGAAAATATCCAACTCGCCGCGTCCCAAATTGGGGAAAACGATACCCTGGTTAAACGGGCGGAAGAGGAGATCCGGGATTTTGAAAAAGAGCGGTCCTCCTACGAAGGGGAGCTGGAAACCATAACCGACGATATCGTTGCGGCGCTGGACGCGGGTTTAAAGGACGCGGGGTATTCGTCCGCCGAACGTCGGCGTATCGAGGAAGCCCTGGACCACGTGTTGGGCCGACTGCGGACCCTCTTTTCGGGGCGGGAACAGTTAGTTCAGGATCTGGCCGCCATGGCTGATCGGGCCCAGGGCGGCGGGGGGGAGCTTTCACCCCAGGATCTAAAAACGGTGGCTGAACGGATCGCCGCGGCCCTGGGCGAGGGGGCCCAGCAGGCGGAAAAGGCTCGGGAACTCTTTCAGGATTATCAAAAGGTCGTTCCTTCTTTTATTGATGATTTTTTGGCCCCCGAGGGGATTATAACCAAGAAACGGAATTTGGACGCCAAAATTCGTTCCGCCAAGGACCTGGTTCTGCAACGACGGGAACGGATAGCAAAACTCCGGGGGGAGAACGAGGAGTTATCGGTCAAAATCGACGAGTACCGTAAAACCCTGGAGGACCTGCGGCTTAGCCGTGTTCGAATGGCTACCCAAGCCCAGGCGGCGGAAGAGCAGGGGCGGTTGATCCGACGGGAATTGGCGGGCCAGGAAGCCCAGTTAAAAAACCTTCGGGACGAACTTTTTTTGGACCGGAAACGGTTCGACGAAATCGCCGAACGACTGGAAGATACAGAATCGGAGTTGGCGGATATAGAACGGCGGGGACGCAAACTTACCGAAGAACTGGAAAATCTTGAACGGGATATAGAGCTCCGCAACGGGGACGTGGCGGGGAAGCAGGACCGGATCAAACAACGGATGACCGAACTTACCAAAATTCAACAGGTTTTGGAAAAAATCCATCTGGATTTGGTACAATCGGAGACGGAAATAAAGAATATCCAGGATAATTTTAGGGAAACCCATTCCCGGGATCTGATGGAATTCGAGGAGCGGATGTTCACGATTACCACCCCCACCGCAGAGATCCGGGAAAAATTGGGCGCCGCTCGAACAAAGTTAAAGGACCTGGGTTCGATTAACCTGATGGCCCCGGAGGAATTTGAGGAAGCTAAGTCCCGCTACGATTTTCTGAATAGCCAATTGCAGGATCTGTTAAAAGCCCAGGAGGATTTGGAACGGATTACCGCCGAAATCCGAACCGAGTCATCGGAATTATTTTTATCCACCTACAACAGGATCAAGAAAAATTTTCACAATATGTTCCGCCGTCTGTTCGGCGGGGGACGGGCGGAATTGCACCTTTCGGACCCCAACCACGTGTTGGAGTCGGGAATAGAAATCTACGCCCAACCCCCGGGAAAAAAATTGGAAAATATCGCCCTGCTGTCGGGGGGGGAGCGTTCCATGACCGCAGTGGCCCTCCTCTTTGCCACCTACATGGTAAAGCCCTCGCCCTTCTGTTTGTTGGACGAAATCGACGCGGCCATGGACGAGCAAAACGTGTTCCGATTTATCCAGCTTCTGCGGGAGTTTGGCAGTGTCAGCCAATTTATCATTATCAGCCATAATAAGAAAACCGTTACCGGCGCCCGTACCCTGTTGGGGGTAACGATGGAAGAGTCGGGGGTTACCAAGGTCATTTCCGTGCGTTTGGAAAACGATGGGGACCTGGTCACGGAAGCCATACCGCCGACCGAACCGATAGAGGAAGAGGACGTGCCCACCGAATCGGGCCGGGAACTTCCCCCTGGTATCGATGACCCCTCCCGGGTAACCGAAGCGGACCTGCGCCCTATCACCGCGGCCCGCAGAAACAGCTCCCGGCCTCTCAAATCAATCGACGCCTCCACCCCCATCGATCCTATGGCTGACCCTTCTTCCGACCCTTCCGTTGAAGTTACCGTCCCCGAGGTTTCCGAGGCCGACAGCGAAGCGGTTCCCCCGGTACGTTAGCTGGGCAGTTTTCGGGACCCCGGTTTGACAACCTCGATGCCCCGTTGGCAGAGGGCGCAGGAATCGGCGGGCCAGTCGGATACCTGGACCTGGCAGGCGCTGTAGAATGGCCAGGGAAGCTCGATGCCGGGGGCTCGACGATCGACTATCCCCGCCAGGGCGACCACCCGGGCTCCCAGGGCTTCTACAATTTTCGCGCTTTCGCCGGAGGACTTCCCCGTGGTTACCACGTCCTCGGCTATGAGGATCCGTTCCCCCTGCCGTACTTCAAAGCCCCGGCGAAGGGTCATGGCCCCCGTATCGTCCCGTTCGGTAAAGAGGGCCCGGAGGCCCAACTGGCGCCCCAGTTCGTAGGCCACGATAATGCCCCCCAGGGCGGGTCCTACGATGGCGTCGATGGCCAGGGCCCCCGAAGCCATATCGATTTTAAGCTTTTTCACCAGGGGTTCCAACGCCGCGGCGGCACGATCGCCGTATTGGAGTAGCCGGGCACACTGAAAGTATCGATCCGAATGGCGGCCCGAAGAGAGCAGAAAGTGGCCCTCCAGCAGGGCCCCCGATTCTTTTAAAAGTTCAATGGTCGTTTTCATAGTTCCTCCCGGGGTATCCACAGTTCCCGTATCGTAGGGATACGGTTTTCACGCATAAAAGACCCAATACCATCGATTATCTCTGCCATGGCGCTGGGCCTGGGAAAGGTCGCGGACCCCACCTGGATCGCCGTCGCGCCGGCCATAAAAAACTCCAGGGCGTCCTGGGCCGAGGCGATTCCCCCTAATCCAACCACGGGAACCCTGACGGCTCCGCAGACCTCCCACACCATTCTCAGGGCGATGGGTCGAATCGCTGGACCAGACAGCCCCGCGCTCAGGTTGTCAAAAACGGGTTTTCGTTTTTGAATATCGATAGCCATGGCCGTAAAGGTATTGACCAGCGAAAGGGCGTCGGCCCCCTGGTCTACGCACGCCCGGGCCACGTCGACTAACTGGGGCGCGTTGGGAGAAAGTTTTACCATCAGAGGTTTTTGAAGCACCCGCCGTACTCGGCGGACCACCTCCGAAGCATCCCGGGGGTAGAGGCCAAAGGCCATCCCCCCCGCCTTTACGTTGGGGCAAGAAATGTTGAGTTCCACCAGGTCCACGGAGACCCCTTGCAACAGTTCCGCTCCCCTCTCGTAATCTTCTTCCGATTCCCCCGACAGGTTGGCGATGACCGCGGGGCCCAGACCCCGCAGGGGGGGCAATTCCTTCTCTATAAACGAAGGGATTCCCGGATTTTCTAGGCCGATGGAGTTCATCAAGCCCGAGGGGGTTTCGTACAATCGAACGCCCCGGTTTCCCTCCCGGCCGCGAAGGGTAAGCCCCTTGGTACAGATACCCCCCAGGGCGGAAACGTCTATGAGTCCCCCGTATTCTCTCCCGTAGCCAAAGGTTCCCGAAGCGGCGATGACCGGGTTTTTTAGGAGAACCCCACCGATCCGTACCGATAGGTCCGGAGTAAATTTCCGATCATGGGTTCCCAAAAAGCACCTCCTGGGCCGAAAAAATGGGCCCATCAACGCAACAACGTCGGTTCCCCCCCGTTGTCCTGACCGTACAGCCTAAACAGGCCCCCACTCCGCAGGCCATTCGGCGTTCCATACTCACGTAGCAGGGAACGGACGAGCGATGACAGAGTTCTGCCACCACCTTGAGCAGGGCCTCGGGGCCGCAGGCGTACACCCCCCCGTAGGGGCGGGGGTCAAAAAATTGGGCGATGGTTCCCCGGGAGCCTCCGAGGCCCTTTTCGCTGGCGATAACTACCCGGGACGCGTCAACCCCGTCCATTCCGTAGGGCTGGGACCGGAAGCCCGCGTAAAAATCGAAGGTTTTTGGTTTTAAGGTCCGGGCCAAGAATAAAAGGGGGGCGATACCGATTCCCCCGCCGATAAGGGCCACGGGGCCCCGGTTCTCCTTCTGGACCTCCCGGGGCCACGAATTGCCCAGGGGCCCCGATAATTCCACCGAATCCCCCGCCCGCAGTTCCGTCAATTCCGCCGTTCCCCGGCCTCGACGGGCCACGAGGAAACGGAGGGTTTCTCCCCGGTGGTCCAGGACGCTGATGGGCCGACCGAGAAAGACGGAGGACCGTTGGGGGCGGAGCATGAAAAATTGTCCTGCCTCGCTCAGCGGTCCGGGCCAGGAAAACTGGAGTTCAAAGATATCCCTTTCCCATGGTTGGATGGTTTTAAGAGGTAGGGTGATGAAGCGCCTTTGTTCCGATCCCTGTTCCATTATTCCTTACCCTGGTTTTGATTGGCCCCGGCGGTCCGGATCGCCTGGGCCATTTCGATGACCCCCGCGCGGGCCGCCTGGGCGGCGTCCTGGTACGTGATTTCCCCGGGTAGGCGCCCTTCGAAGCCGCTAGATAGCTCCCGTATTCCCTGGGTCCAGGCTTTCAAAATGGATCGGGAAGCGTTTACTACCCCGCCGTTGCCTGCCCTTAGCAGGAGGGCCGCGTCTTCCGCCGCCCCTCCCTGGGCTCCGTACCCGGGGATAAGGAAAAAGAGGTGGGGCCATTGGCGCCGAAGCTCCGCGGCCTCGTCCTTTTCCGTGCAACCGACCACCGCTCCGAGGGCGCTAAAGCCCGAGGCGCCCATAAATTGGAGGGCCAGCTCGCTCAGCCGGTTCCCGACCTCGTGGTACAACCGGCCCCCGCTTTTTAATTCCCGGTATTCAAAATCCCGCATCCCCGCGTTGGAGGTCCGCAGGAGTACAAAAACCCCCTTCCCCTGGTCTTCTACGTAGGGTAGCCAGGGGGTAAGGGTATCCATTCCCATATAGGGGGAAAGGGTTACAAAGTCGGCTTCCAAATCCCCCGAAAAATGGGCCCTGGCGTATTGGGCCGCCGTATCGGCAATATCCCCCCGTTTTACATCGGCGATCACCAGGGCTCCCCGTTCTCGGATGTACCGGAGCGTTTGGGCGTAGACCCGCAGTCCCCCCAGTCCCAGGGCTTCGTAGTAGGCAATCTGTACCTTAAAACAGGCGCAAACATCGATGGTCCCGTCGATAATTGCCCGGTTAAACGATAAAACCGCCTCCGCGTCGTCCAAGGCCCGTCTCCGTTCCCGGGGGGGAACGTAATCGCTCAGGGTGTCCAGGCCCACACAGACGGGGCCCCGTTGGGCGACCCTTTCGTACAACTGTTCCATGCCGTGTATCATCTTTTCTCCCATAATTTTTTAGAGGCCCCCGTATACAATCCGGCCTCCGTGGATGGTCATAAGAACGCGGCCCCTGAGTTCGCGGTTTGCGAAGGGCGAATTTTTTCCCCGGGATAGAAACAGGTTGGGCCTTACGGTCCACCGTTTTTCCGGGTCGATCAACGTCACGTCCCCCCGCAGTCCCACCTCCAGGCGTCCCCGGTCCAGAAGCCCAAGGATACGGGCCGGTTGGGCGCCCATCAGGGCCGAAAGCTTTTTTAGCCCCATCCGTCGTTCCCCCACCAGGACGGAAAAACAGACAGCGAAGGCGGTCTCTAGTCCCGTAAACCCCGGGGCTCCTCCTTCCTTGTCCGCCCCCCTGTGGGGCGCGTGGTCCGTGGCTATGGCATCGACGGTCCCGTCCTCCAGGGCCCGCAGGATCTCCTGTCGGTCCGCCTCCTGCCGAAGGGGCGGGTTCACCCGTCCCTGGGTTTGGGCGCCCAACGTTTCGGCGTCCTGGGCCGTAAGGGCTAGGTGGTGGGGGGTAACTTCGCAGGTTAGGGGAAATTTTCCCCCCGCCTTGGCCCTCCGGATGGCCTCCAGCGCCCCGGTGGTGGATACGTGGGCCACGTGCACCGAAGCCCCGGTTTCTCTCCCCAGGTCAAGGACCCGTTGGGTCGCCCGATCCTCCCCCTCCCAGTCGCAGTGGCACGAAACGGGAAGGCCCAGGTGCCGGGCCATCCGAAGGGCCCGTTGAAAAACGAGGGGATCCTTCACGTCCCGGCCATCCTCGGAAAGTAGGCGGGGAAGGTCCCGGGGACCTGAACCCCCTTCCAGGGCTTCCAGGGGGGCGGTACTTTTTCCTTCCATCCCCTGGGTAAGGGAGAGGACCGGGTATAGGTCGATAAGGCCCAGGGCTTGAGCCCGTGTTTGAAGTGCCTGGGCCGCTTCCAGGGTATCGATCACCGGCCTGGTGTTGGCCATACAGACCACGGTCCCGTAACCCCCCGCCGCCGCAGCAAGACAGCCCGATTCCAGGGTTTCCTTTTCGGGAAATCCGGGGTCGCGAAAGTGGGCGTGCAGATCGACAAAGGCTGGCAAAAGTAGGGGAGGGTTTCCGGAAGCGGTTAGTTCCGGACCTTCGATGGTAAGGCCCGGTCGTTTCCCCTCCCTCCGGAGGGCCGGTTCGGGATCTTCCTGGTAAAAAATAGCGGCGATCCGTTGGTCCTCAATCCAGAGGGAACCCAGGGTATCGGTCCTTTCATCCACCATCCGAACGTGGCGAATCAGCATGCTCATCTAAAATCCTCGGCGCTCCGACGTTCGTCGCAGTATTCACACCGGTAGACCCCCCGTTCCCGGTCCACCAGGTGAAAGATATGGGGCGCGTATTTTTCCGTGGAGGTAACACAGCGGGGATTTCGGCAGATCAGGACCTTCTCTACCCGTTCGGGAAGTTTTAGGCTGATTTTTTCGGTTATCCGTTCGTTTTCTATGATGTTCACGGTGATATTCGGGTCAATAAGGCCGAGAACCGCGAAATCGATAGAAATAACATTATCGATTTTGATGATGTCTTTTTTACCCATTCGTTGTGAGCTGGCGTTCACCACAAAGGCCACGGTGTAGGGAACCTTACCCAGGCCTAACCAGTTGAAAATCCGAATACCCTGTTCCGCCTTGATATGATCGATGACGATTCCGTTCTTGATTTTTGCGATGTTGAGCATTACCGTACTCCTAAAAGCTGGGCGATCAACGCCATCCGGACAAACATACCGTACCGGGCCTGCTTAAAGTAGACCGCCCGGGGATCCGCGTCCACTTCCATGGCGATTTCGTTTACCCGGGGTAGGGGATGGAGGACGATCAGGTCTTTTTTACCCAGGGTCATTTTATTCTGATCCAGAATATAACTGTCCTTTAACCGAATATAATCTTCTTCGTTAAAAAACCGTTCCTTCTGCACCCGGGTCATGTACAGGACGTCCAGGTCTCCCATCACTTTTTCCAGCTTATCCGTTTCCCGATACTCGATTCCCTGGGGCACCAGAATATCCTGGACTATATACTCGGGGATCCGTAATTCCGGTGGTGAAACAAAGACCATCCGGTTCCCTGGGTACCGGGCTAAACCCTGGGCTAGGGAATGGACCGTCCGGCCGAATTTTAGGTCCCCGCAAAAGCCCACCGTTAGACCCGATAGGGTCCCCCGGAGCCGGCGTATGGTGGCCAGGTCGGTTAAGGTTTGGGTTGGATGATGGTGTCCCCCATCCCCCGCGTTGATCACCGGAATATCCGCGTACTGGGAAGCCAGCTTGGCCGCCCCCTCCTTGGGGTTCCTCATGACGATAAGGTCGGCGTAGCAGGCCACCGTGCGGACCGTATCGGCCAAACTTTCCCCCTTGGCCACCGAACTGGAACCGGGTTCGGCAAAGCCTAGGCACGATCCCCCCAGGCGGAGCATGGCCGCCTCAAAACTCAAACGGGTTCGGGTACTGGGTTCAAAGAAAAGGGTGGCCAGGATCTTTCCTTCGCAGGCGGTCCTAAGATAGTTCGGTTCCCCCTCTATCCGCTCTTGGAGGGTAAAGAGTTCTTCCATCTCCTGTACCGTCAGATCCCCCGGTTCGATCACGTGGCGGGGCTGTTTCATAGATCCTCCTCTGGGTATAAAAAAAAAGCCGCCCGAAGGGCGGCTTACACTACAAAATCAAAAACGCTGGAAAAGGGAACAGCACCATTCCCCTCTGTTCGTGGATGAACCGGCGGCCGGGTCTGTTTTTTTTGGACCATGGGATCTATCCCCTTCTTTAATTATTGAGTCTCATCTAAAAACATCAGTTTTTAGATGAGACACATAATTGGCGGGATACTATCATAGGAAGCGGGTCCTTGCAAGGGGGTGCCCCCTTAGGCGTAGCGGATCGAGTAATTTTTCCCCCGAATTCCAGGGAAGGCTCCCTTTTCTATCAAAGCCTCCCGTTCCCTGTGGACGATGAGCCATTTGTTTCGGGAAAAGAGCAACCGTCGCTCCCCCTTCGTTGTGGGGTCAATGCCCAGGTTGTCGGGAAGACCCTCGTTGGTACCCCTGGGAAGGGCGATAAGGCTCTTAAAGCCCGAATCGGCCACGGTACAGGGGGAATAGTGAAGGACCAGGGGTTTCAATTCCAAAGCCCGTCCCCGAGGGACGTAGAGACAGACCAGTTTGGAGCTATCGAAGGAAAAATCCGGCCCCAGATCCTCAAACCGGCCTAGCAGTAGGGCCTGGTCCGTCAGGGCGACCAAAATTTCCGGGGATTTATGGTACTCCAACCCATTCATACGGTCGTTCGGCCCCGCCACAAAACCTACTTGGGGGGCTATGCCCCCAAAAAATTCGGCCAAGGGGGCACTTTCTTCCAGGGCCTCCAATTCCTTTACCGAGGCCACGTATCGGTTGGCGGAAAGATCGATGGGAACCAGGTCGAAGGCCCGGTCCACCAACCGAGGGAGGCCTGGAAAATCCACCGCTCTCCCGTATTCAGAAAATTCCCGGTCCTCGGTTTCTATAAACCGTAGTTCCGCGTTCAAGCGCCGAAGGGTCTGTACGTCCATGTTCGTTTCCTTTGCGATCCCCTGGGGGTTCGCCGATTAGAGTGGCCTCAACAAGTACGGGCCTTAGACATGAAAGGCCCCAGAAAAAAAATCCGCCCAGGTCGAGGGGGCCCAGTAAAATACCGGCGGTTTTCCCAGGGGCGCGGCCACCGAAATCTCCAAGCCCCGGGGATCCTCCACCGACCATTCCCTGCCCGTCCACAATTCGATCCACGTCCCCCGAGGAAGGTGCAGGTCCCGGGTCGTGGCCCCTTCCCGCAGTACCGGGGCAACCAAGAGATCCGGCCCCAGCAGGTACTGATCCTTCAGGTCCCACGCCAAGGGATCATCCTCAAAACGGAGGAAAAGGGGCGCCATGACGGGCTTTCCATGGAGGGCGTTTTCCCGGACCGCCGCCTTAAGGTAGTCCTTGAGCAGGACGTGGATCCGGGTCATCCGGGCCAGATGGTCCAGGGTTTCCCTGTCTCCGTCGAATTGCCAATTATCCCGGGGCCGGTTTCCCTCGTGGGTTCGCATCAGGGGACTAAAGGCGGCCTGCTCGGCCCACCGCATAAACAGCTCCTTGGTTCGCTTAAGCCCAAAGAGGGTCGTGTACCCCCCGATATCGCTATGGTGAAGCCCGTGGCCCGAAAGGGCCAGGGAGAGGGCGGCGGGGATGACCGAAGGAAGCCCATCATCCTCGGACCAGTCTACGTTCTGATCCCCCGCCCACATCAGGGGACACCAGCGCTGGGACCCCGGCCCGCCGGCCCGCATAAAAAACAACAGATCCCCTTGCTTCCCCGCTTCTTCAATCGCCTCGTAATTACACCGGGCCCAGAGGGCCGGCCATTGGTTGTGGAGCAATTCCGCGCTTTCTCCGCTGTAAAGTACCGCGTCGGTGGGTAAATATTCCCCAAAATCCGCCATCCAACCGGAAAGGCCAAAATCTATGAGGTTTTGTTTAATAATCCCCCGGTACCAGGAAAAGGCCCGGGGGTTGGTTAGGTCCACGATCCCCGCTTCAAATTCCCCAAAATCCACCAGGTAGGGTCCCCCCTGGGTGTTCAGGGCCAGGAAGGCCTTTTCCAGCGCCTCTTGGTACAGGCTGTGGTCCCGCAAAACGTAGGGGTTGATATACCCCAGGAACCGAATCCCTCCCCGCTTCCACTGGGGAATTTTCACATCCAACTGGGGGTACCGTTCCGTATCCCAAAGCCAGTTCCACCGGAGCCGTTGGCCAAAACTGGTAATCCGTATGCCCTCCCAATCCTGGGCCCAAATACCCGCCACCGGGACCCCCGCCTCCTGGGCTGCCTTTAGTTTGGTTTCGCAGACCTCCGTACCCCCTTGGATACCCAGGATTATCCCATCGTAACACCAGTCGGGGAGTTCCCCCTGCCGTCCAAAAAAATCGTACAGGTCCGCAGTGGTGTCAGCCATGGAGGACCCAAAGCCCATAATCATACGGGATGGTAGATCCCAAGTGTAGAGGATATGCCGGTGGGGCTCAGAAAAATCGAAGATGCTATAGGCGCTGGTTTCCAAATAGGTCCAGATTCGACGGGAAGAGACAAAACTCGTCTGGGGGAAAAAGGTCCAAAAATAATCACCCCCCGCACCCTCGGCCGCGTCGGCTTGCCAGGTTACCAGGGTCTTTTTATTTCTTCCCACCCCCTGTTCGCTGGTCCAGAGGGGAAACTTTTTCCCCCGTAGGTTAAGGTAGCTAAACTGCTCTCCGCATCCGTACACCCGTTCCTCTTCCTCCGCCGCCAGACTGAAGCGCCAGCGGTTTAGGTCCTTAAAGGGGGTGGAAAAGGAAAATATCAGCCGTCCCTGGTGTACCGAAATTCGTACAACCAATTCGTAGGTAAGGGGCCTAGAGAATTTAAGGGTAACCGAATCGCTCTGGCTATCCAAAAGCTCCACCTTCCGCAGGGCCACCAATTCTTCCAGCTGTTCGCTGACCTGGAAATTCCCCCGGAACATCTCAAAGATTCCCCTGCCGATACCCGCGCTGACAAAGGGTTCGGAAGGGGAATGGCGGAACACCCGGATCCCCTTAAAATAGAGGGATAAAACATCCCCCTTAAACTCTACCCCCAAGACGTTGGATGAACGGTCCAGCATACGATCCCCTTGTTAATTGAGGCTGTTCCGTAACTTAGAAAGTTATGGGAAAGCTTCTTTAATGTCGTGTTTTCGTAGGATTTTAGCGATTTTACCTGGTTTTAATACATCAAAATGGTTAAAAAGCTAAAATCCGAGAAAATACAAGGGCTGTCTGATAATTAACAGAGTTATCAGACAGCCTAAATTACTTACTAGAAGTAAGTAAAACACAGGGGCTCCTCTTCGTCAAGATCCATGGGATGATTTTAATCGAGGGGCTTGGGCCTTGCTGGACCTTGAGCGGCCTTTACGGGCTCTGGGTTGGGGATTTCATCGTAGCGGCCCCCGTTGTTCCAAAAGGTTAGGCCCCCGTCTCCCGCGTCTCGAACCCCGTCGACCTCTTTTCGTACGTAGTCGGCGTTGTAGTACTTTCGGTCGTACGCCACGTTCATGTAAAAAGATTGAACGTAGGGCCGCACGATAATTTTTCCCCGGGCGATATGGTTGGTCCTCCGGATCCCCTGGTAGTAGATCCGGTAGGGGCGCTGGTCCTCCGGGGGATTGGCCAAAAAGGTCTGTTCGAAGTGGCTGGGATAGTACATGGGGCAGATGACGTCCACGTAACGGGAAAGAACCTCCACCTCTTGCCCCGTTCGGGCTCCCGTACGGTACCACCCGTTGGCCCCGTAGATATCGATAGAGATGGGGGCCGATACGTGGGAACGGACATGGTTCATAAACGAAATAATGGCGCTTTCCATATCCATCCCCGGATCTCTCCAACGGTACCGGGCGTCGGAAAGGTTTATCCCGTCGGTGGGAAAACGGATATAGTCGAATTGGATTTCGTCAAAACCCCGTTCGCGCAGTTCCTGGGCTATGGAGGCGATGTAGTCCCATACCTCTTCCGAGTAGGGATCCACCCACCGCTCGTCGTAGTAGGTCCGCTGGATATCCACGGTGGGGGTGACGGCGGAAGCGCCGTTGGCGGTCCCGGTGGGGCTACTACTGGAGGTTCCGGCGGAACCAACACCAGAGGTTCCGGCGCTTCCACTGCTGGGAGCCCCGTAGGTGACGGGATCGTCGGTCTGCACGGCGGTGGGTGGACCTTCCGGAACACCGCTGTGGGGCCCCAGGATTGAAAGTGATGGAGGGGCTTCGACCTTTTTTTTGGTTTCATAGTACCCCGCCCAGGGGATATTTTTCGTTCCGTCCCAGACGGCGTACTTTCCCCCATCCTTTTTCGCCAGTTCGGGGTCCTTAAATACCACGATCCGGGCTACCAGGTACACCCCGTGGGCCTTTAGGGTGGACACCAGGGTCTCCACATCCACCGGATTAAAGACCCGCCCCTTCGCGGTGATGGCCGGATTTTTCGGGGTAAACCGTAAGCGGCCATAGTCATCCTTCATATCGATGACCGCCATGTTCAGCTTTTTTTCGTCGATTAGGGACAGATAGGGGGCCAAAAGTTTTGGACTCAAGGTATGGTTGACCGGAAGGTACAACCCCCTCTTTCCCTCCGCCATGGATCGGTAGGGCCCTTCGGTACTGGGGCCCTGGTTGATCTGCCACAGTTCCGACAGGCCCGATGGATTGGTCGCGGAAGATCGAAAATAGGTAACCCCTTGGCCTAATTTCGCGGCAAGGGCCCTGATTTGGTCGCTTAGATCCGTTCTATCCTGGAAGGTGCTGGGTTTTGGTCCCCCCGTCGGGGGGATATTCGATAGTTCGGAAAGGTCTATCTGGGTTACCCGATTTTCTTGAACGAATTGGAGGGTCTGGCGGCCCTGGGCGCTTAGGGATTCAACGGTTCCAAAGGGTTCCCCATCCGACCAGAGGGGGATAAAGGTTTTTGATTTCCAGTCGAGACGGTAAATCCGGCCCCGAAAGGATTGGCCCGCCAAGACCTGCGCGCCCTGATCTTCCGGGGCGCTGGGGTCCGACGGCTGTACGGCAAAGCAGGAAACCTCATCGGGATTTTCTGTGGTTTCCAGGTTTTCAAGCCCCCGATTAAGGGTCGTCCATTTTGCCCCCGGCGTGTCAGCCTCCAGGTAGTAGACCCCGTAAATGGCGTGGGACACGAAAACGGTCAAGGAAGGAAGCTCCGTCACGGCCACGGCCCGAATCCCGTTGGTTTTAGCGGGGGGGAAGCCCAGGCTTTTCCAGGTTTTTCCCCCATCCCGGGAAAGAAACACCGCGTCCTTGGTGGCGGTAACCAGAATCAGAGGTCTTTGGGGATCCCTGGCCAGGTCCTTCAGATCCTGGGTGACCTTTACAAAGGATTTTTTCCCATTTTCATAAATTTTGATCACCTTAACCGGAAGGCCTTGGTTGGCGGTTTCCCAGGTTTGTAAATCGGCGGAGTAAAAAATTCCCCGATCGCTCAGGATGGTATACGAAGCCTCCGGAGAAAAACCTTCCCGAGGAAGAACTTTTTTTATGGCTCCCCCCGTCCAAAGGGGTGTCACGGTCCCGTCGGCGGCAAGACCGTACAAACCCCGATCGGTACCCACCAGGGAGACGGGGGCCTGGGTCTGCGCAAAAGCGAAACTAGCGATGAATACAATAGGGAAGAAAAAAGGTATTCGCATAAGCATACCCTTACCCTACCGTACTGTCTAAATTTTGAAAAGCCTTTGAGCAGTGGCGTCGGCAAACTTCCCGCAAAATACAAAGGCTGTCGGAAAAATAATCGATTTATCCGACAGCCTCAATTCCGGTATACAGAGGATTTTTTTCCGCGTATAATTGAGGCTGTCCCGTAAGTATACCAGGAGGGTTCGTGGATGGGAAACTCGAAAAGCGCTACCAAAACCTTTGGAATTTTAACCTCCGGGGGAGATTGCCCGGGCCTGAATGCCGCCATACGGGGGGTCTGTCGGGCGGCCCACGATCGGTACAACATGACGGTTATCGGGATCGCCAACGGATACCGGGGGCTTATCGACGCCGACGCTCGGCTCCTAAGACCGGAGGATTTTTCCGGCATTTTGACCCGGGGGGGAACCATTTTGGGAACCAGCCGGGAAAAGCCCTTTAAAACCAAGGATGGGGAATACGACGCCGATGTGGGAAAGGATAAGGTCGAAGTAATAAAGGAAAATTATAGGAAACTAAACCTGGATTGCCTGGTGGTTTTAGGGGGGAACGGGACCAATACTACGGGGTACCTCCTTTCCCAGGAGGGGCTTAATGTGGTGGGGCTTCCAAAAACCATCGATAACGATATTGTGGGTACCGATATGACCTTTGGCTTTCATTCCGCCGTTTCCATCGCCACGGAAGCCATCGATAGGCTCCATTCCACCGCCCACAGCCACAATCGGGTTATGGTGATCGAATTAATGGGCCATAAAGCGGGATGGCTTTCCCTGTACGCGGGTGTCGCCGGCGGGGGAGATATCATTTTAATACCCGAAATTCCCTACGACATGGAATCTATTTCCCGGCACCTATTAAAACGAGCCCGGGATGGAAAGAGTTTTTCCATTGTCGTGGTCGCCGAAGGGGCCCTTTCGGTGGAAGAATCAAAAATGGATAAAAAGGATAGGAAGAAATTCCGGGAACGGACGGCGAAACCCTCCATAGGGTACCGGGTGGCCCGGGAGATTGAGGGGGCCACGGGGATGGAAACCCGGGTAACGGTCCTGGGCTATTTACAGCGGGGGGGCATCCCCAGTCCCTGGGATCGAGTTTTGGCTACCACCTTTGGGACCGCTGCGGCGGACCTTCTAAGTCGGGGGGAATACGGAAAAATGGTGTGTCTCCGAGGAAACGACGTGGGATCCGTGGACCTGAGCGAGCCCGCCGGTCGGGTTAAATCGGTCCCCGCCGACCACTTTATGATCGACACAGCCCGATCGGTGGGAACCTGCATGGGAACCGAGTAGGGGATCCCGGCGGTCCGTTGTATATTCCTCAATTAAAGGGGAAACCGGGCCCTAAAGTACCCCCAGGATGTATCCCGATCGGTTCTTATGCCCCGACTTCGGTTCAAAAGCTCCGAAATGATGGATAAGCCCGAACCCGAAGACCCATACTCCTGGGAATCCTCGGCGGCCACTTCGATGGTATCCTTCCCATCCCTCGTATCCCTATATTCCAACACCAGGTCTCCCTCTTGAATCGTTAGGACGATGCGCAGGGTCAAGGGTCCAGTGGAGGAATGTTTGATAGAATTGGCCACCAATTCGTGGAGAATCATGGCGATGCTATGGGCCCGTTCCTGGGCGATTTTTTTAGTTTCTTCCACATCCATATCCAGAATGAGGGTTCCAATGCCGTTGGTGGTCATTATCCTGATATTTTCTACCAATGTAGAAAAATAGCGGGATATGAGGGGAGCGTTTTTGTCCTTACCCATATCCACCATGTCGTACAGGGACATAAGAGCGGCGATCCGCTGGGTGATATCGTATCGAACATCCCCATGGAGCGACGGTAGGGGCGGAATGAGGGTAGGAAGCAGGTTGTACAACATCTGAAGGGAATTCTTGTTCCGATGTTTCAACTCCCGGAGTAATAATTCCTTATCCTTTTTAGCGGTGGACAATTTATGGGTAGTTTCCAGGCGCCGAAGGTTCTGGGAAAGGAGGAGACACGAAAATTGGAGAAACGCGGTCTCCAGCGAAGTGGGTCGATCGGCAAAAATAACGGCCAGAAAACCCCGCCCCCCAAGGATATCCCCAAAGGGTTGGTAAAAATACACTTCCTTCAGTTCCACCCGAGGGGTGTTTAGGGCGTTTTGGATGATCCAGTGGGCATCCTCTCCCTTCGGGCCCCGATGTTGAATCAGATCCCCCAGGGGACTCAGAATTACAAACGCCAGACCCTCAAAGGAGCATACGTCCTCTACCGCCGAAATGACGATTTGAACGGCCTCCTGGGGGGACTCGCAATTTCCTAATCCTATGGCCAGATTTCGTTCAACCTCCAGGGATCGAAAATATTCGAGCATCTCAACGTTTAAAAGGGAAGCGGTTTGGGTTCCGACAGGGCGTAACCCTGGGCGTAATCGACCCCTATTTTTTTAAGTCCATCCACAATCGCCTGGTTTCGGGCGAATTCTCCGACGGTTTTTAATCCAATCACATGGCTCATGGCGTTAATCGATTCGACCATGGTATAGTTGACCAGACTTTCGTCGATATTCTGTACGATGGACCCGTCTATCTTCAGATAATCCACCGGAAGGTTTTTAAGGTAATTGAACGAAGAAAATCCCGAACCAAAATCGTCTAAGGAAAAGGTAAAGCCCAGATCCTTTAACCGGCCGATAAACCGGGACGCATAGGATAAATTCTGGATTGCCGCAGTTTCGGTAATCTCAAAACAGAAATGCTGGGACGAAGCTTCGTATTTGTTCATGGTCATAATCACAAAGTCGATGAACGTTTCGTCCAACAGGGTGGGCCCAGAAAGGTTGATCGTAAGAAGCCGTTCCACCAGGGGGTTGTTCTTTTCTTTTAAACGTTTCCAGGATTTTATCGTATTTTCAAAAACCCACCGGTCTACGGACGCCATGAGCCCATACCGTTCCGCCGAGGGAATAAAGGAGCCGGGACCGGAGATGGATCCGTCGCTATTTTCAAGACGGATTAAAATTTCCGCCTTCCCCGGAGATGTAGAATCCTTTTGTAGGGGGTCGATGATTTGATACCACAGCCTAAACTGGTTGTTTTCCAGGGCATGGTTTATTTTTCCTATCCACTCCATCTGTCCCCGCCGGAGGACGTACTTTTCATCGCTTTTTTGGAAAACGTTGATCCGGTTCCCCCCTTCTTCCTTGGCGATATAACAGGCGTCATCCGCGGCGGCCAATACGGCATGGATATCCCCCTCTTCCCCCGAAAGGGGAACCATACCGATACTGAGGGTGATGGGGAAAATATTCTGTTGCCAAATGAACTTATGGCCCTGAACCGCTGTCTGAAGGCGCTTCGCGACTTGGGTAGCGTCGTCTAAATCACAATCCCGAAGAATTATGGCAAACTCGTCTCCCCCTAGGCGGGCGGTAAAATCGTGCCGCTGGGTAAGGGTCTGAATAAAATTCGCGATTTGGCGAAGCAATTCATCCCCCGCTATGGGACCGCAGGTATCGTTGACCACCTTAAAGCGGTCCACGTCCAACTCTACCAGGGTATGGTTTCCCCCGTGCCGTTTTAGGCTATCTAGGATCTCCCCCAACTTAAGGGTAAACTCCTCCCGGTTCGACAGGCCCGTCAAACCATCGTGGCTAGCCTGATAATCGATCTTGGCGGACATTCGTTTTATTTCGCTGATATCCCGGAACGCGATCACGTACCCTTCGGTTTCGTTTTCCGCCTGGTGGATTTTTGTCATGGCCCCGTCGATGATATAGTTTTGTCCGTGGCGGCTTTTCATGATAACGTCCCGGAAAAATGTGGGGGCCTCCCCGGCAAGGGGTAAAGAATCTGGAATAATAGAAGAAAGATTCCTCGATTCTATCATGGAAAAAATATGCTGAATCGGTTTACCCTTGGCTTCATCCTCGGACCAACCGCTCATGGTCGCGGCGATGGGATTTAAAAATAGGATATTTAAATCGATGTCAATGGCCACGATCCCATCGTTAACGCTATGGAGGATGGCTGAAAAGAGCCGTTCCTGTTTTTTAAGGTTCCTGTCCACCCGATATTTGTACAAAGCAATATCGATGGTGGTGTACAGTTCCCGTTCTTTAAAGGGTTTTAAAATATAACCAAAGGGTTCCGCTGCCTTAGCCCGTTCAAGGGTCCGCTCGTCCGCGTAGGCGGTCAAAAAAATCACCGGAATTTGTAGCTCTTTTTTTATTATTTGCGCCGCCTCAATCCCGTCCAAGGAACCGGCCAGCATAATGTCCATAAGAATGATATCGGGTTTATGTTGTCGAGCCTTGGCCACCGCGTCTTCCCCGTCCGCGGAGGTAGCGCAGATAACGTATCCAAAACGTTCCAGCCGACGTTGGAGATCCAGGGCGATTATTTTTTCATCTTCGACGATTAAAATCCGTTCGCTATTCATATCTTTAACTCAGTATAACCTATTATAAAAACGGGTCAAGAAAAATTGTGTTTTATCATCGATAAAACCCTATCCAATTCCTCGGCGATAAGGGTTGGACTTTTATGTTCCGTGGAAATAGTGTAATTCGCCACCTTTTTATACCCCAGGGTTCTCCGCTCGTGCAAGAGCCGGTGGGTTTTTTCAGGGTCTTCGGTCCTCAGAAAGGGGGGAAGGGACAGCGAACCTTGGGCGTTCCGCCGTATCCGTTCCCAGGCGGTCGCCGCGTCCACCTCCAAACTTACCAGGAGCGCCCTGGATTTTAAAACTTCGAGGGCCCCCGGGTTGTCAATAAGGCCGCCCCCCGCAGCCACGATAAGGGGTTTGGGGCCGGGCCGACTCGTCGCTTGGGTTACCAGCTCCTCTGCGGCCTGCTGTTCGGCCTCTAGAAACATCTCCCGCCCCTCTTCGTACAGGGCTCGGGGGGTCTTCCCTGTCCTTTGGGTGATTTTTTCGTCCAAATCGATAAAATCACAGCCCCAGAGCTGGGCTAACGCCCTACCCACGCTGGATTTTCCCGAGTGTTTGGGCCCCACGAGGACTATAAATGAATATAATTTTTCCTTTCCCATAGACGTTAGTTTATCCAAACCGGTACTATAGGGCTAGGAGCCGACGGGGCCTATTCCCATCGGTCTATCAAAATCGCGATTCCCGCGATTTTTCCTTTCGACAAACCGCAAGCTCCCATGGAAACGGTATGAACGGTATGAACGGTATAATGGTCCTAGGTATTTTAACCCTCCTATCCCTTATTCCCCTGACGGTCGCTTTTTTTTGGCTTCGATCGTTACAAAAGGGGATGACAAGCCTCCTTTTTGTTGCCTCCATCGGCGCGGGGCTTCTTTCTTTAGCCCTAGCTGCGGTACTCCAGGCCCTTTTTCCGCCCTTTCAGGGAAACACTCTTTTGGCGTTGGGAATAAGAATATTCGGAAACGTGGCCGCCCTTGAGGAAGTCAGCCGCTTTGCGATTTTTTGGGCTTTTTTTTCCGTACTAAGCAGAAAAACAGTCCCCTCTCCCTTTATAATCAGCGCCCTTGGGTTAAGCGCCGGGCTTACCTTTTCGGCCATAGAAACCGCGACCTACAGCTCCACCAACCTTACCCTAACGATCCTCCGGGCCCTTACTGCGGCGCCCCTTCACGGCGCCTGCGGAGAACGGATCGCCCGAGGCACCGCTCAACTAAAGAAAAAGCCAAAAATGGGACTATTCCTATTAGCTAACGCCATAGCAATCCACGGCATGTACGATTTTCTTTTGATCGTCCCCTCGAGCCCCGCCATCCTCCCCATCGCCCTAGCTCTGGTGGCCCTAGCCGCTTCGGTGGTTATTATTCGGAACGCCCCCGCCTCCACGGAAGTTCAATAAAGTCCAGAGACGAAAATTGAGACAATTCTAAAAACATCAGTTTTTAGAATTGTTCCGCTGAAATCACAATTCCTGTAAGGAATTGAGGCTGTCTGATAACTCTGTTAGTTATCAGACAGCCTCAATTAAGGAGTAGCAAAATGAGAACGAAGCTATTCTTTTTTTGAACATTTACGCCAAATTCGCAAGACTGTTGCTGAACAACAAGGCGTACCGGTGTATGCCGTTTTTACCAATGAACATCTGGCCGGTATGGCTAAGACAAAGAACAAAGTGTTCAAACTGACTCGGGCTATGTCACGATTCTTGCTTGTGGTCCCTTCGGACCTCGGCAAGAATCACGCCATTACGCCTCGCTGGTTAAGGCCAAGTTGGGCCGAAACCCTTTGGATTTCCAACTATATTGTCCTGTTTTATCGGTAAAAGCCTACCCGGTATATGCGCATGTAGGCGTTAAAGTCTTCAAACGCGGCGACCAAGGCCACACTGGTTAAAAATTCTGGTCGGATGATTTTTTTGCCGGTACTCGCGGCTTGGAAAGCGCTCCAGGGGATTCGTATGGTCGATCGTTTGGTGTCAGGTTTGAACTGGGCTGAATAATAGCTCCAAGGAAAAAAGTTGTCCTTGGTACGCAGGAAAACAAACCATGATGTGGCGGTGCGGGCATCGACCTCGATCTCGACGCCGGAATAGGTAGAGGCGTCAAATCTTTCCGTGCCGTGCCGCAAGCGTACCTGAATAAACCCTCCCCCCTTGGTTATGACACGGCCAGCCAGTAGCAGGGCCTTGGTCCCGTCTGCGTCAATAACCGCAGGGGGGACTAGCTCCGATTTGCCGCCCATGACCCGGTCGGCAAAGGACTCCCATATCCAGCCGGAAGTTTCCGATGGCGATGCGGCAAGGTTCGATATCGTATAGCCCTGGGCCGATACCCCCGATATGACCATTGGCATAGCCAGTAAAAGCATCATTGTTTTCATGATACCAATATACTGAATTTTTAGTCCCCGTTACCGTTTACTAATCACATAGCTCGCCAAGGCTTCCGCCGTATCAAAAGAACCGGCCTTGGCGTCTTTTTGCGGAGCGTTGCCAGCCACCAATAAGCCCCGGGAGATCACCGATCGGGCATCGCCGGTCAGGGTCGCAAAGTCCTCCTCTTTCTGGGCGAAGGGTACGGTAGACGCCACGGCCTTAATGAACTCGGTCCCGTAGGGTGCCCCTAAAAGGAAGGTAAAGGGATCGTTCGAACCAGGGATACGGACCGGTGAACCGGCGATGATACGGCCATTGCCGCCGCTAAATCGGTTGGGCCAAATGAGCTGGGTCTTGCCCGTGGCGTCAATGCTGTACAGTTTGACGTAGGCATCCCGGTTTACCGAAACAAAGACAATCATGGTCTCGCCGTCGTAGTAGGCCGCCCCCGCGCCCCGGTCGGTGCTGACCGAGACCGCGAGTCCTCCGGGCGCGGCGGGACTCCCGGCCAGAGACGCCAGAGCCTTAGCCCTATCCATGATATCCGATGCGGGGGCGAGGGAAATCGTCGCTGGTATCGCGGATGACGGGATGATGATGTCCCGCGCGTCGATCAGGTCTCCGTTGCGGAGGCTTGTCAGCTCCAGTTGGAGCCGCACCCCCGGGCCATCCGTAAAAAATTTACCCGATAAGAGCCCATCAACCTGGTTTGTCGCGAAAAAATCGCCGTACATAGTCTTAAAGGCCGGGTCCATGGCCGCCGCAGCGCTCCGGTTAAAAAGGGTCAAACGATCGGTCCGTGACGCAGCCTTACTTAGCTGGTCCTCCAACCACCGTGAAAAGGGAGTGGCCAGCCCCGTGTACTCGTAGGTAAAGGTCCCAAAAGCCGCCTGTAGCCGGGAATCCCAGTATTTCGCCGCCATGGCATCCAGGTTTCCCGCTAAATCATCGATAAGCGGCACCGCATTGACGGTGCAGGGAACAAACAGAAGTATCAAAAACAAGAGGTTGATGATATAAAATCGGGACCGATTCATAGTGTGGGGTCCTACAGCTACAACTTTTGTATTTCTTCGATACCCAGTCCGGTCACCTCAGCGATTTCGACAATGCTCATGCCCTTCTGTTTTAGTTTCAGGGCAGTCTCAATTTTACCCTTTATAATACCTTCTTGCAAACCTTCGCGTTTGCCTTTGAATACACCCTGTTGTAGCCCCTGTTGGACTCCTTGTTGAAGCCCCCGTTGCAATCCCTGTTGGACACCCTGTTGTAGCCCCTGTTGGACCAGTTCTTGTTCCCATTTTTTTATGGTCGTAGCCAGCATGGTCGGTACCTCCGTAAGCTGGGATAGCTCCCTTACCCATTCGGGTACGGGGTCAGAAAAAAAGCTATACAGCCAAGATATAAAGGCTTTGTGTACTTCCGGCTGTTCGTGCTGAAGTATCTGTACGATCTGCTGAACCACCGGTACCAGCTGTTGGCGGTCCGTGGTCTCCACCAAAAACAGCGACCCGATCAGGTTCTTCAGCGATAAGAGCTGTTCCTTGCTAAACTCATTCTCCGCTATTTTAAAA
>Ga0272446_1001552_pt1 | contig 33194 bp, 21 predicted proteins | sample YNPCB0061_FD_194587 | JGI IMG/M metagenome (GOLD analysis project Ga0272446, IMG submission 194587) | Hot spring microbial mat communities from Yellowstone National Park, WY, United States - YNP-CB-006-1 | ecosystem: Environmental > Aquatic > Thermal springs > Hot (42-90C) > Sediment | place...
TTTTATTTGCCTGGGCACGTATGGCTGTGATCCAAACAGGTTCTATTGCTCTCCTTGCCTTTGTATTTGGTGATTACGCCAGTCAAATCTTAAACTTAGGCCCCGTTTCTACCTCCCTATATGCGGCTACAGCCATCATTTTATTAACAGCCCTCAATATTATCGGATTGCAGCAAAGTAAATGGACCCAAAATTGGCTGACCGCGGCTAAGGTTTTGGGCCTGTTGCTGGTTGTCGGGATGGGGCTATTTCTGGCGGGGGCAAGCCCAGCGGTAGCAGCGGCAGCACCGACCAATCATTCCTTTGGGCTGGCCATGGTGTTTGTTTTACTCTCCTATGGCGGTTGGAATGAGGCAGCTTATATTTCCGCTGAGATTCGCCATGGGGAACGCAACATTGTGCGATCGCTGCTCTGGAGCATCAGTATCATTACCGCGATTTACCTGCTCATTAACCTTGCCTATTTGCAGGGTTTAGGGCTAGCAGGAATGGCGAACTCTCAAGCAGTTGCCGCCGATTTGATGCGGCGAGCTTTGGGCGCACCGGGGGGCTGGCTTATTAGTCTGCTGGTCGCTGTGTCGGCCTTAGGCGCAGTTAATGCCACCATCTTTACTGGAGCGCGAACCAACTATGCCTTTGGCCAAGACGTGACGCTGTTTCGATTTATGGGAAACTGGCGATCGCGCTCGAATGCACCGACGGCTGCCCTGCTCTTGCAAGGGGCGATCGCTCTGGCATTGGTTTTTCTAGGGACTCTGACCCGCCGAGGGTTCAGCACCATGGTCGATTACACAGCACCAGTGTTTTGGTTTTTCTTTCTCCTCAGTGGTCTCGCCCTATTCATCTTTCGACTACGCGAACCTAATCGTGCCCGGCCCTTTGCCGTGCCCCTTTACCCGCTCGTCCCCCTGCTATTTTGTGCCGCCTGTGGCTACTTACTCTACTCCAGTCTGGACTACACCAAAGTTGGAGCATTGCTAGGAGTTGCAGTTGTCGTTGCGGGCATCCCCGTCTTGCTATTGAGTCGACAACAGCAAAAAAAATGAGGGAAATGTTTCACAAAAAGCTTGACAAACCACTAGTCTGGAAACGGCATTGCTGATTAGCCAGATAACAAAGGGGATTAACCTAGTCACTTTTGGAAGCTTGGTTTAATCCTGGGTGTCATTCTCATTACTTTTAATGCTTTTAGTAGATGAAGTTTACCCGGCCATTCGTTCAAACTGGAGGTTAATGGTCGTCAAGATTTGGGTAGCTTCCATCCACAAAGCCCTTGAACCCCCGTCTACTGTTTCAGAGTAGCCTGGGTTCTTTAACTTCCTTAAACAACGCTGGCAACAACCCCAAAATTTACTTCCAGTCCTGCAAATCATGCTTAAGGTTTTGTTGCCCTATTCTACTGAGCACTCATCGCAACCCACTGAGACATTAGGACATTTGCAAGGGAGAGACTGAAGCAGTTGTGAGCCAGATCATCCCTGCTCTCTGGCATGTCAGAAACAAATGTCTTAACTCGGCGAGCTCAAGCTGTATTTGTTAGCTCAGTGGTTGCACGGTTCAAGGTGAGTGAGCTTAGCCCCTAGCTAAATTGACCAATAACGTAGTGAAGGAAAAATCTGATATGCAACCAAAGAAACTCTTGATTATTGCCCTCACAGGGATCGGCCTAACCAGCTTAGGAATGTCTGGCTGTTCACAAGCCGTTAGTTCTGGGAGTAAGGACACGGCCTCGACAGAATCCCCTCTAGCGGAAACGGCTCCAACCGTTGCCGAATCTCCACTAGACCTGACCACAACCGCGCAGGCCACTAATCTAGATGTACCCTACGTTCCGACTCCGCCCGCCGTCGTAGATAAAATGCTGGAATTAGCCAACGTTGGTAAGGACGATATTCTGTATGACTTGGGCAGTGGAGATGGCCGGATTGTGATTACAGCTGCACAAAAATTTGGAACGCGGGGCATTGGTATTGATATTGACCCAGAGCGGATTCGAGAAGCCAATGCAAATGCCAAAAGAGCCGGGGTCGAAGATCGCGTCCGATTTATTGAGCAAGATCTGTTTCAGTCAGATTTTAGCGAAGCAACGGTTGTGACTCTTTATCTGCTAGAAAGCTTGAATATCCGTTTACGTCCACAGCTTTTGAGACAACTTAAACCCAGAACACGTATTGTTTCTCATGCCTTTAGCATGGGCGATTGGGAGCCTGAGAAAGTCGTGGAAGTTTCCGGCAGAACGGTTTATTACTGGGTGGTACCAGAGAAAATTCCTGAGAATTTGAAGTAGCCAGGGTATGGCTACAGTCGGTGAGGTGAGGGTGGGTACGACATCTATACTTTTCTCTTTTTAGTTTGTCCCAAGCAAACTGTGCTTAGAAGCATCAGAAAGCCCTTAACTATAGCACCACGAAATTGCGTTAGGACATTCAAAAAAGATAGGCATAGAGGATTTGGCCCCGCCAAGAACTTCCACCTCTACACTTCGTCCTGACTTTAGCCTGTACTGCCATAGCTGATTAACGAGGTAATTAGCGAGCAAACTATAGCCATAGTCACCAGACTTAGGGCGGGGTGCAGGGGTGGAACCCCTGGCTGGGGACGAAGCCCACACACTCCCTTAAACCCAGTGTCCTAAGCAACCTGGCGATAGCTCTAAATGGTTAGAGGGCATGACAAACGTAGAAATCAGTTCCCGTGCGCCATGCCCTTTATGGAATAGATGAGTTGATAGGGTTCATGGACAGATAACTCCTGTTCTTGACTGGAAAGCTTGCTGGTTATAAGAGGAACCAGATGTAGGGAACGGGTATAAGGGTTCAGAACCGCAAGAATTTGACTTTTGGTGAAGGGTGCAGAATTTTCTTTAGATAAAAATTGGTTGTAGATAAAGCATGGAATGGTCGGGTGGAGTAGTCATCGTCTACAAAAAGCACTTAAGAGCTTTATGAACGAGTTTTATGAACAAAGAGCACTGCTTGTAATCGTAGATAGCATCAGCTTAGCCTCCTTGCTGAGGAAGCAGGAACGCCGCAGCCATAACCATGGCCCGACTGGTATGAAGTTTTATTAGCTGTCTAGTTTTTGTTTAAGAGTTTTTTCAAAATAACGTGGCTGGGAGACTGGTATAGCGGGTTCCTCCCCCCGTACGTCTGCCAGGCAACCCGTCTTGGTTGGCAACTGCAGCACTGCTAAACTCAAGCACAATGAGCAAAACAGGTAATATCGCAGCTTTAGCTGACATGATAGACACCCCGCAAAAGTGAACTGCGCCTTAATTTTATCCCTAAGGTTTGAGTAACCTTATAAGTAAATGTGCCAATTGTTTTAGCGCAGTAAAAACACAATTATGTAGACACTTACGAAATATCACTGAGTTAACAATGTGCCAGCTACATATATACGAAAGCGGGATTAATAGGTTGGGTTTTTGTTAGGCAATCTTTCCAATCTATTTAAGAGGGTGTTTGAAAAGGGTTGGCGGTTAAAACCGCAACGACGCAAACCAAGTCCGTCGCCGCGGACTCAAGCCAATGAGGGATTTCTGTCACCTGCATTGGCAGGTTGTGTCCGTATAGCCGCGACTTTAGTCGCCAAGGCGACAGGGGGATAGGCTTTTAAAGCATCCTCTAAGGAGGATACCTTAAGGAAGTAATTGGTTAACTTTAGTTAGGTTTAGTGTAGTTTTGCTGCTTTCTACTTTATCCAAGGCCAAGCTGGTCATTTTAACTGCGGAGAAACGACCGATGAGGACTTTACAGCAGTATGATCCCAGCTCAAGTAAGGGTTAAACCCAGGTGTCTTAGCCTGCATTATTCATGACCCCTTCTGAAAAATGCAGGCTAACTAGGCATTGGCGGTAGAGCGCTTGTTTTTCCCTAAGTTTTCTGATTAAAGCAATGTTTCACCTACGCTCCTTAGGTAAACTGCACAGAGCGAACAGACTGATCCCTACGCGTTGAATACTGGTCTTGGGGTTCTGTTCCTAGAGAGGGAATTTGACTGGGTTTTTCCTCCTTGTTTCAGTCAATAGGCAGGGGTCGGAGTCACTGAGATTGCCGCATTCTGGATAGTTTGCAAAATCCGCTCCGCCATTTGAGGTGGAGTCAACCCCAAATCTGCTTTAGATTCATCGGGTTTCGCATGATCGACCAGACGATCAGGAACGCCGATGCGGTAGATTGGTACGGTTATATTGGCATCTATCAAGGCTTCGGCGATCGCCGAGCCAAAGCCGCCTGGCAGACAGCCTTCCTCTAGGGTAACCACGCGACCAATCTGCTGAGCTAGCGGCAGAATCAGCTCAGTATCGAGGGGTTTGGCGAAGCGCGCGTTTACCACTGTCGCTTCGAGACTGTGCTCATGCAAAATCTCCGCCACCTGTAAAGCCGGGTAAACCATGGAGCCATAGGCCACCAGTAAAATGTCGTCTCCCTGCCGGAGGACTTCACCCTTACCAATTTCCAACGGCTCCCAGCCTTCTTCCATCAGGGGAGCACCATAGCCATTTCCTCTGGGGTAGCGCATGGCAATCGGGCCATCGTGCTGCAGGCCTGTTACCAGCATGCGCTGAAGCTCGGCTTCATCCTTGGGAGCCATTAGCACCATATTGGGAATGCAGCGGAGATAGGCGATATCATACATGCCCTGGTGGGTAGGGCCATCGGCACCAACAATGCCGGCGCGATCGAGGCAGAAAAATACTGGCAGATTTTGAATACAGACATCATGGACGATCTGGTCAAAGGCTCGCTGCAAAAAAGTTGAGTAGATCGCGGCCACCGGGCGCATGCCTTCGCAGGCCAACCCTGCTGCCAGTGTAACGGCATGTTGCTCGGCAATACCCACGTCAATATATTGATTGGGGACTCTCTTTTGCAAAATATCGAGGCCAGTGCCGGTGGCCATAGCTGCGGTAATACCAATCACCCGTGGGTTATTTTCGGCAAGGGTTGACAGGGTCTCGCCAAACACTTTTGAGTAGCTGGGTGGCTTGGGTTTACTAGAGGGGATTGCTTTGCCTGTGGCCAGATTAAACGGCGACTGCGCGTGGTAACCGACCTGATCCTTTTCGGCTACTTCATAGCCTTTGCCCTTGATCGTTGCCACATGTACTAAAACTGGCCCTGGTGTTTTATGGGCCTGCTGGAAGGTATGGATTAACTCCTCTAAATTGTGACCATCAACTGGGCCGACATAGGTAAAGCCCAGTTCTTCAAACACTGCCCCCACTTTGGGAACAGCCAACCGCTTCATGCCTTCCTTAATCCGACCCAGCTCAGGAGAGAAGGACTCACCCACAAAGGGCAGATGCTTAATTTGCTCTTCGAGATTGTCGGAGAGAAACTGCATCGGAGGGCTAAGGCGGAGTTTGTTAAGGTAGCGAGGAATTGCGCCGACATTGGGCGAAATCGACATTTCATTATCATTTAGCACTACCAGCAGGTTGGTCTTGGGCAAGTGCCCTGCGTGGTTGATCGCCTCCAGGGCCATGCCGCCGGTGAGGGCACCATCTCCAATCACGGCAACAACTTTGTATTTTTCACCCTGGAGGTCACGGGCGATCGCCATACCCAGAGCCGCCGAAATACTGGTGGATGCATGCCCTGCACCAAAATGGTCAAATTTACTTTCACAACGCTTGAGATAACCGGCCACTCCATCCTTTTGACGCAGGGTGTGAAAGCGATGGTAACGACCCGTAATGAGCTTATGCGGATAGGCCTGATGTCCTACATCCCAAACGACCTTGTCGTGGTCTAAGTCAAGCGTCTGGTAAAGAGCCAGGGTTAACTCAACAACCCCCAGACCGGGGCCAAGATGCCCGCCACTGGCAGCAATGGTCTCTAGATGCTTTTCGCGAATTTGGCGAGCAATCTGTTGAAGCTGGTAGATTGACAGGCCATGGAGTTGGTTCGGATGAGTAATTTCACTCAGGTGCATACGGGGGGTATCCTCTGCTGTTCGATCGGATAGTTGATACCTTTCCAATGTAGTGAATTTCAGTCCTCAATATTTTTTAAGAACCATTGAGCAAACTGGAAAAAGAGTGAGAATTCTTTACCCATCAAGGATTCCGGAGTTTCAGATTTTTTACGAGCGCTGGCTGCCCAAGCGTCTACGGACGATGGAGCTTTGCCGTATCGGCGATATGAGTCGGTCTCAGTCCCTGGGCAAAGGAGCTGATACCGCTACGCGGAATCTAAAATGCAACACGCAAAATGCTGAGTAGGGCTGTGTTGCAATCAACTTGAACAGCAGAAGTCAGTCTGCTGTGGTGTACTGGTGATCAGGGCTGGTTTGAGGAGAAACGGGCGATCGCGGTGTACCAACAATGACACAAACCCCATCCCAATGGGATAATTGCAAAGAATCAAATCGCCACAGGGCATGCATGCCTTTTGTTAGCCTGAGTTTTTAACACCTCAGTCCAAAGAACTTGAAGGAGCCAACGTTGATTACTACCAGTTTAAAGACAACAAAATCAGAAGAAGTTTTTGCGGCTGCTCAAAAGCTGATGCCCGGTGGGGTCAGTTCCCCGGTGCGGGCTTTTAAGTCTGTGGGTGGGCAGCCAATCGTATTTGATCGGGTACAGGGTGCCTATGCCTGGGACATAGATGGCAACCAGTACATTGACTACATCGGCACCTGGGGGCCTGCCATTTGCGGTCATGCCCATCCTGAGGTGATTAAAGCACTCCACGAAGCCCTGGAAAAAGGCACGAGCTTTGGCGCTCCCTGCCAGTTAGAAAATGTGCTGGCCGAAATGGTGATTGATGCGGTGCCCAGCATTGAGATGGTTCGCTTTGTTAACTCCGGTACAGAAGCCTGTATGGCAGTGTTGCGCCTGATGCGGGCCTTTACCGAACGGGAAAAGGTGATCAAGTTCGAGGGGTGCTACCACGGCCATGCTGACATGTTTTTGGTCAAGGCTGGTTCTGGGGTGGCAACCCTGGGGTTACCCGATTCACCAGGAGTGCCCAAATCGGTCACGGCAAATACCCTCACCGCTCCTTTCAATAACCTAGAGGCAGTGAAAGCGTTGTTTGAAGAACATCCGGAGCAAATTGCCGGTGTGATCTTAGAACCGATTGTCGGAAATGCTGGGTTTATTCCCCCTGATGCGGGCTTTTTAGCAGGTTTGCGCGAGTTAACCCAAGAGCATGGAGCCTTGCTGGTGTTTGACGAGGTCATGACTGGCTTTCGGATTGCCTATGGAGGGGCTCAAGAAAAGTTTGGGATTACCCCTGATTTGACCACCCTGGGTAAAATCATTGGCGGTGGTCTGCCGGTGGGAGCCTATGGGGGACGGCGTGACATTATGCAGATGGTGGCTCCGGCTGGCCCTATGTATCAGGCCGGAACACTATCCGGAAATCCCCTAGCGATGACCGCTGGGATCAAGACTTTGGAACTGCTGCGCCAACCCGGTACCTATGATTATCTGGAACGCATTACCCAGCGATTGGCCAATGGCCTGTTGCAGATTGCGCAAGCAACTGGGCATTCTGCCTGCGGTGGCTCGATTAGCGGAATGTTTGGCTTTTTCTTTAACCCAGGGCCGGTTCATAACTACGAAGATGCGAAAAAGTCAGACCTGCCAAAATTTAGCCGCTTCCACCGGGGAATGTTAGAGCATGGGGTGTATCTGGCACCCTCACAGTTTGAGGCTGGTTTTACCTCCCTGGCTCATACGGATGCTGACATTGACAAGACCCTGGAGGCGGCCCGGGCGGTATTATCTACCCTGTAAAGACGGCCTCTAGGGGCAGCGGCGATCGCAGTCGTGCTTCTATCCCCTGTGTTTGAAATCTGCTTTGAAGCAAGCTCCTGGTCTTAGCCGTGGACTGGGAGCTTGTTGCTGTTGAGCCAGATTCTGCGGATAGGATGCCAGCCGATCTTGAAGAACGGCACGCAAAACCTAAAATATAAGGAAATCTTCCAATTCCTCTCCCAATCCCAGCTAACGTGTGTTAGAGCCTGCTCACGCCCTGCGATCGCTCCAGGGAAGCCACTCTTTTCGTCCATTTTGAGACTGAAAATCCCGTTTAGAGTGATGGAATGTACATTGGTGACTTGGTAAGACGCGATACAGTCAACACGGTAGTCGCTCTTACAATCAGAGCAAACCTCCATTCAACCCTGTCCTGATCCAGGCGATTCACCTGACCGATGGCAAATGCCTCGTTTCGAGTCTTGCTATCGCCTGCGACCGGGTGTTTCTAGCAGTGCTCAAGCATCAGGCATTATCCTTGCTTGTTTCAACTCCCCTCCGACAACGCAACCCCCACCCGTTTGAGTCATTAACTTACCGCCCCCTATTGGATTGCCTATGGTTGCCCTGATCGAAAACCCATTCCGCGTTGGTCTCCAGCAAGACCGCATCCCAGAGCCTCAAATTCTCGTCATTTTTGGAGCCTCTGGTGATCTAACCCAGCGCAAACTGGTTCCAGCGCTCTACCAGATGAAGCGAGAGCGTCGTTTGCCACCCGAAATGACTATCGTCGGTGTTGCTCGTCGTGATTGGAGCCACGACTACTTCCGTGAGCAAATGCGAGAAGGTGTTGAGCAATATGGCAGTGGTTTAGGAAATGAAGCAACCTGGAATGAGTTTGCAAAGGGGTTGTACTATTGCTCGGCAGATATGGATAACCCTGACAGTTACCAAAAACTCAAAGGTTTTCTAGAAACTCTGGATGAGCAACGCCATACCCGTGGCAATCGAGTGTTTTATCTTTCGGTCGCGCCCCGCTTTTTTGCCGAAGCCATTCTGCAGTTGGGAGCAGCTGGCATGATTGAAAACCCCAAAAAGCAGCGCCTAGTGATTGAAAAACCCTTTGGTCGGGATCTGAACTCGGCTCAGGCTCTGAATCGGGTTGTGCAAAAAGCCTGTGACGAAAAGCAGGTTTACCGGATTGATCACTATCTCGGCAAAGAAACCGTTCAAAATTTGATGGTGTTTCGGTTTGCCAATGCGATTTTTGAACCCTTGTGGAACCGCCAGTTTGTTGATCATATCCAAATCACTGTGGCGGAAACCGTGGGCCTGGAAGGGCGTGCAGGTTACTATGAAACCTCTGGCGCCCTGCGGGATATGGTGCAAAACCATCTGATGCAGCTTTTTTGCCTGACGGCCATGGAACCCCCCATTTCCCTGGATGCCGATAGCATTCGAAGTGAAAAGGTTAAGGTGCTGCAGGCCACTCGCCTGGCTGATCTGGAGGATCTGCTTAATTCCGCCATTCGGGGACAATATACAGCAGGTTGGATGAAAGGCAAGTCGATTCCAGGATATCGGGAAGAGGAGGGAGCCTCTCCTAACTCCACCACACCGACCTATGCTGCCTTGAAGTTTTACATCGATAACTGGCGCTGGCAGGGAGTGCCGATCTATTTACGCACTGGCAAACGGATGCCCAAAAAGGTTTCAGAAATTGCCATTCAGTTCAAGGATGTGCCATTTCTCATGTTCCAATCAGCGGCCAAGCAGGTGAATCCAAATGTATTAGCGCTACGATTACAGCCTGACGAGGGGATCTCCCTTCGATTTGATGTGAAGACACCTGGTAGCTCGCTCCGCACCCGCCCTGTTGATATGAATTTTGCCTATGAGACGGCCTTTGGCCAACCCAATACCGATGCCTATGCGAGGTTGCTGGTGGACTGTATGTTGGGCGACCAGACCCTATTTACCCGAGGAGATGAGGTGGAAGCATCCTGGCGAATCTTGACACCCCTGCTGCAGGTGTGGGATGCCCCCACTAGCCCGGAGGCGATTCCTCTCTACGAAGCCGGCACCTGGGGGCCTGTGGAGGCAGAACTCCTATTGAATCGCGATGGCCGAAAGTGGCGGCGGCTCTGAGGTTCCCTGGTTAGAATCAAAATAACTGGGGGATGAACTTGGTGTCTGGATGCCAACGATCGCACGAAATGACCTGCATTTGTTATCTCACTCACAACCACAGCACAGCATTGACCTATGACTACGACACCCGTTGTTGCGCTCCAAAAGCCAAAGGATGTTTCGCTGCACGAAATTGAAGAAGAGTTGAATGCTATCTGGAATAGCCAAAGCGGTGATATGGCCAGTCTAGTGGCGACCCGTGCGGCAACTTTTTGTATGGTCGTTTACGAACCAGAAGAATTTCAGCAATTGCTCGCTATTTTGGGGTTTTATACTGGCCCAGTGGATGGCATCCATGGCCCGCTCACCAAGGCGGCTGTGAATGATGCCCAACGGAAGTATGGGCTACCCATTACTGGGCGCGTTGACCCGGAAACGCTGGCAAAACTGCGAGAAGAAGTGGCAAAGTTGCCGCCGGAGCGGATGAAGGTGACCAACCCGAATCTGCGGGGGTTTAGTATCAACGACGCGATCGCCGCCCAAAATCCTCGACGAATTATTACCCTTTGCCCTAATTTGGGAGAAGACAAGGGCGTCACAGCGGAAGTCTCGGCCTATTGCCCCGTACAAAAAACCGTTGGAGATCACTTAATCTGCTCTGAATACATTACTTTACGGGGCACGAAGGAAGCTCTCAACCGGGTGGGAGATCTAGTTGTTTCTCTCTACATCCAGAATTTGCCCAAGTTTCTCTGGTGGAAGGCGACCCCTAACCCCGATCAGGAGCTGTTTAGCAAGGTTGTAGCGGCATGCCAATGCCTGATTATGGACTCCTCTTACTTCAGCGATCCAGAGTCGGAGTTTCTCAAAATCCAGGACTTGATTGATTCCGGAATTTCAGTCGCAGACTTAAATTGGCATCGCTTACTGCCCTGGCAAGAGCTGACCGCAGAGACCTTTGATCCACCCGAACGGCGTGTCGCCATTACTGAAATCGATCGCATCACGATTGACTATGAAAAGGGGAATGCCGCCCAGGCGCTGATGTTTCTGGGGTGGGTTGCAAGTCGCTTAGGCTGGGAACCCGTTTCCTACACGGAAGAAAATGATGTCTATGAACTCAAACATGTCCAATTTGTTGACTCTCATCAGCGCGAAATCAAAGCAGAGCTGGCGGCAATTCCAACGGCTGACTCTGGGGAAATTGTGGGCGATTTGATTGGGTTGCGCTTGGCCTCCACCAACATGGAGGCAAATTGTGGTACGATTCTCTGCTCTGAGACAACTGGTTGCATGCGAATGGAAGCCGGAGGTGCTGCCCAAGCAATTCGCACCGAGATGGTTACCGCAATCAACGACCAAAAAGCGGAGTTTCTGCTGAGTCAGCAGCTTCAACGCTATGGCCGTGAGGTGTTGTACGAAGAGAGTCTAGCCGTTGCCGTCAAAATCCTGCGCCTATTCAAGTCGGCTTAGTTCGCATTGGGCTGGCAGCGGCCTCGTTTGCTCGCTCAGGACGGTTCATGTATGACTTTAATGATTGCCGGGGAGCGCAGTGGAGTCGGCAAGACCACGCTGACTCTGGCGATTTTGGCCTATCTAAAAAAGCAGGGTTTAGCGGTTCAATCGTTTAAGGTGGGACCAGACTATATTGATGCGATGTTCCATCGGGATGTAACCGGGCGACCCTGCCGGAATCTGGATCCGGTACTGACTTCTGAGTCCTATGTCAGGCAGTGTTTTCATCAGCATACTCAGACCGTTTCCTATGCCCTAGTGGAAGGGGTTATGGGGCTATTTGATGGGGCCGCGCCAGAGATTCAGCAGGCAAAGAAACAGGCAAGCCTAAATGACTCAGTGATTTGGGGGAGCACGGCCCATGTGGCTCGCCTCTTGCAAATTCCAGTTGTGCTGGTGGTGGATTGCAGCCGCTTTTCATACTCGGTGGCGGCTTTAGTGCAGGGGTACCGCACCTTTGACCCCCAACTCAAGCTGGCTGGAGTTTTGCTCAATCGGGTTGGGAGCGATCGCCATCGGGCCATGCTCAAGGCTGCTCTAGAACCGCTGAATCTGCCAATTTTGGGGATTTTGGAGCGGCAAAGCCAGATTACAATTCCTGATCGCCATCTCGGTCTGGTGCCTACCAACGAGTTAAGCAACTGGCAGAATCTTTTGGAGCATTTGACAAACCTGGCTGCCACCAGTTTTGACTGGGAACGCTTACTGCCACTATTCCAGGTGGAAGAGCGCCAGCAAGAACCATCAGTCCAGCAGGATTTCCCTTTTCCCTCACGGGAGAAACCTTCTGTCTCTCCATTGGAACGGTGCGTGACGCCAACTCAGGCAGGGGAGCGATGGGCTGATCCTATACCAACGGCAGATCAGGGGTTAAGGGGTGTCGAAACCGGATCTGCCAATCTTTCATTCCCTGACAATGCTCCTAAGGTAGTAGACCGACCTTTTTCCTCTGCACTGGTAAAAGTGGCGATCGCCTGGGATGCAGCCTTTAACTTCTACTATGCAGACAATTTTGATCTGCTACAAGAATTGGGAGCAACGCTGGTGTTTTGGAGTCCGTTGCGGGATGCCCACTTACCAGAAGGGGTACAGGGACTGTACCTAGGGGGCGGTTTTCCAGAAATGTTTGCTGCCCAACTCGGGGCTAACAGCGCAGCCCGACAGGCTGTGAAAACCAAAATTCTGGCTGGCATGCCAACCTATGCGGAGTGTGGTGGTCTAATGTATCTCTGCCAACAGATTACAACCTTCGAGGGGCAGTGCTTTCCTATGGTGGGCGTGTTGCCCACAGAAGCACGGATGGGGCAAAGACTAACCCTGGGGTATCGACGGGCGATCGCCCAACGCCATTCTCCCAGCGTTAGGCGGGGGCAACCTGTCTGGGGCCATGAGTTTCATCGTTCCTACCTGACGAGGCCACCATCAACACCAGTTCTGGCCTGGGAAGGAATTGAGATGGAGAGCCGGGACATTCTCAGTCCGCTTGACTCTGCCTTTGATGCATCCCTTCAAGGTGAGGCCAGTTCCTCCCAGAATGGTGACTCAGAAGTCGCCCCTCCCCCCTTAGACCAGGCCTGGAATTTGCCCAATCTCCATGCTTCGTACTTGCATTTGCACTGGGGCGCAACCCCTGAAATCGCCCAACGCTTTCTCGATTGCTGTCGCCAGTTCCAAGGGGAGTCGTTGTTGGGGACATGACCTCACCCTGGTGCAATAGTGCCAAATGCATGCCCTCGACAGATGGGTTTTTCTAGCATGTTGCAGAATAGCCTGATAGATACCAGGCAGGATTAGCCCCAAACAAACTCCAATAGGCCAAAGATAAGCGCGCCCAAAGCAGCAGCTACTGGAATCGTCACTCCCCAAGCCAAGGCGATGTTCGCCAGGGTGGCCCACTGGAGCGATTGCCCCGTCGGTCGCGCTGGCCCAGATCGCCATGCTTGCACCAAGCCAACCCCGACAACAGCCCCCACCAGAGCATGGGAGGTTGATACAGGAAAGCTTAAACGAGAAGCCAGTAAAACTGTGATCGCCGTGGCTAACTCAGCACAGAAGCCACTACTGGCTTGGAGCGACATGATTCCTACCCCAATGGTGCGAATGACTCTGGCCCCACCAATCGCTAGCCCGAGAACAATGCCGCCCCCTCCCAATAGCAAGATCCAGAGGGGAACTTGCAAGTCCATTAGGGGAACCCTGCCAGTCGATTGAATCTGGATAATGACTGCCAGGGGGGCGACGGCATTTCCCACATCATTAGAGCCGTGGGCAAAAGCTACACCACAGGCACTCAACACTTGCCAACGGGCAAAGCTACGCTCTACCAGAGGGCGTTGCTCCGCTGATGAAGCCAGGTTTTGCTGTTGGGTAAGCCATTGCAGGGTGGTCAAAGTCATGCCAATTGTGGCAATACCAAACAAAATGAGGGCAATGTTTTGAGAAGGAAACGGCCAGCCCAGGCGGTCGCCAAAAAAATGGGTCAAAGGTTGGCTGATGGGGGGTAAAATCAACACGCCAAACACCGTGCATACCCCTGCACTGAGCCAAGGAGTCCATTCTTCTAGGTACTGTAAAGCATTCGGTTGGGCCAAAATACCCTGATCAATCAGGTAATAAAAGAGAGCGGCGATTGCCCCACTGGCCATCGGCGTTAGCACCCAGGTCAGAGAAATCAAGCCGAGACTTTGCCAATGCACCGCCTGTCCACCTGCCGCCAACGTACCAAAGCCTGTCAGCGCCCCCACAATAGCATGGGACGAGGAAACCGGCAGGCCAAAAACGGTAGCTAGATTGAGCCAGATGCCTACAGTCAGGAGAATGGCCAGCATCCCCAGCAACAAAACTCGAGGGTGTTCCGTGAATAGCGCTGGATTTACCACCCCTGTTGCCAGCTTTTGAGCCACGTTTTGACCAAACCCAACAGCTCCTAAAAACTCCAACCCTCCAGCTATCATCAGCGCCTGCCGCAGGCTAACAGCCCCTGACCCAACAGAGGTGCCCATGGAATTTGCCACATCATTTGCACCGAGGTTTGCGGCCAAGTAGAGGGCTAACAAGCAGACAACGATGAAAAACCCAACTTCTGCTTCCATGCTTTGGTTATCTGCCAATCAAAAGCTAGATTTATTCATCTAAATCTTCATCATCTAAATCTTCATCATCTAGCTCATCATCCATATCATCTAGATCTTCATCATCTATGATGTCTTCGTCATCAATATCGTCCTCGTCGTCTAGGTCGTCTAAATCATCCTCATCACCTATATCATCTATATCGTCTAAATCATCTAGGTCGTCTTCATCATCTAAGGATTCTACAATCGGATTGTCACCTTTATCAAACTCATCAGCCTCCGGCAATAGACCCTCTAAGTCAGTGGCTATTTCGACCTCATCCTCACCATTGAGAAGGAGAACTGGCCGTTCTTGCCGCTCATCCAGATTAACTTCTTCAGTCGCTTCACTGCCCGCACTCAGGGCAACCAGGTCAATTTGCTGACGATAATAATCGACATCCTTTACCTGAACTTCGATGCGATCGCCCAGACGGTATTGCTTACGGTTTTTGCGCCCGACCAGTGTTTGTTGGCGAGAGCGATATTCATACCAATCATCCTTTAAGGAACTGACATGCACCAGACCCTCAACCAGCAATTCCTCCAATTCCACAAACAACCCGTAGGATTGCACTCCAATAATCAGGCCGTGGAATATTTCACCCGTGCGTTCTCGCATCAGTTGCACCTTGCGGAGTTCATCCAGGTCATCCTCTGCTTCTTTTGCGACCTTTTCTCGCTCACTCAGATGAATCACCACAGAGCCAAAATACCGCTCAAGTTCCTGATGAATTTCCGGCGGTAGGACGTTCCAGGCAATATTGCCATGGCAGGAACTATGGCGAAGATTGACCGATTCCTTAGAACGCACCGATTTGCGATCGCGGCCATGCTCAAATACAGCATGAAGCACCCGTTGCACCAACAGATCGGGATAACGCCTTACTGGCGAAGTAAAGTGGGTGTAACCTTGGTCTAAAGCCAAACCAAAATGTGCCTTAGGTTCCAGGCTATAGGCTGCTGGTTTCAGCGTTTCGAGTAGCAGATAGGTTAACACTCGCTCGGCATCTGATTCGGCAAACTTCTGGGTAAACCGGCGATAGTCACGCGAATGCACCCCCTCCGCTTCATCTATTTGCAACTCAATTCCCATATTTAGCACCAGCTTGGTCAGTTCTTCGACATCCTTAGGGTTAGGTGTAGGATGAACTCGATAAATGCAGGGTACTTCTAAGGCCCGGAGATGAGCAGCAACCAACTGATTGGCTAACACCATCAACTCCACAATCATGGTGTGAATGGGTTCCGAGGGTAACTCTACGATGGCACTGAGTGCCCCTTCGTCATCATAATGAAACCTTGGACGAAAGCTCACCTGGCTCCCCTCAGAGTTGTCGGGAGAGTTGCTCAGGGAGCGATCAGGAAGATTTAGCTCAAAAGCTCCTCGCTGGTGGCGTTGTTCGCGCAGAGCCTGGCTGAGCCGTACCAACTGATCTAAGGTGGCAAAGATATCGGCAAAGGGGGCAATTGCTGCATCGGGCTTTTGATTGTCCGGACGTTCTAAAATTGCATGGGCTTGTTCGTAGCTCAACTGATAATCAACGTTCACCACCGTTGGGTGAATTTCGTACTCCAGCACCTGGCCCTCAGAGTCTAGTAAAACCAGCACCGACACGGCTAGGCGATCTTTTCCAACCTGGAAAGAACAAAGATCATTGGTGATCTCATCCGGCAACATCGGGATGACCAGATCCCCTAGATAAACAGAAGTGCCTCGTTTTCTGGCTTCTCGATCAATCGATGAATCAGCGGTCACGTAATAGGCGACATCGGCAATATGAATGCCCAAGCGCCAATTACCCTCTTTTGTCTGCTCTAAGGTAATGGCATCATCGAGACTATCGATGCCAGTGGCATCTTCTGGTTTTAACGTAAACGTCGGAATTTTGCGCAGGTCAAGCCGATTTTTAATTTCTGCTTTGCTGATTTTAGTGGGTAGTCCCTTAACCGCTTCCTGCACCGTGGCCGAAAAACCCTGGGGCAGGTCATACTTGCAGCAAACAATATCAATTTCTGAAATGGCGCTATCTTTACCTAAGATTTTGGCAATCCGGCCAATGGGGGGATTTTTGCCCAGGGGATAGCGCAGCACCTCAATGTGGACAAGCTGATCCATTGCCTGTGTTGGTTCAATGCCGTTGGGTTGCAGAGCTAACTGAAACCGGAGTCGATCATCCAAGGGCTTGGCAAAATACTCTCCTTTTTCAGTCGGCATGACTTTTGCCAGTACCGAAGGGTTCGAGCGCTCCAGAATCAGCTTGACTTCTCCCTCAGGACTACGTTTTTGGTTGCCCTCTTTAGTAACCTTGACTAGAACGCGATCGCCATTCCAGGCATTGTTAAGCTGACTTGGTGGAATATAAACGTCTTCGACACCATCAATATCTTGAATCGCAAAGCAAAACCCCTTGCTAGAGCAGCGTAAACGCCCCTCCACCAACCCTTCCTGCGGTAGACGACGATAGCGACCTCGATCTTTTTCGAGAATGCCAATTTTCTCTAGCGCGTCCAGGGCAATTTGCAGTCGCCGCAGACTAGCTTCGTCATTACACTCCAGTTTTTTCTCTAAAACTTTAGGAGCGAGCAGTTTGTCATCAATGAAATTGGTCAATAGTTCGGCAATCGAAAATTCCATGTAGCGCGTCTTCCTCTACCCTAAGTTCTATTACTTAACCCTTACCAGTCGCGATTCTCGAAGGTTTTACCAGCAGCAACACCCGCTCTAGTCATACCTTAATAGCGAATATTCACCCAGAAGCGATCGCGCCTGCCAGCCTCTTGGCTCTCCCACAATTTGGGTACTCAAAAAGCCAATAGATGTACACCATTTTGTCATCACTCGTTGCGAATAGCGCAAAACTCAGCGAATTTTTGTATCTTCAACCAAGTCCAGATCGAAACCGGCTGGTTTTCCACAGGCAAACCTCTCGTTTGAGACTGAGAGGATGTTTTAGAGACCTGTCTCTTTGTCACCCTGGCGACTGAAGTCGCGGCTATTGGGAGAAAACCTGCCGACGCAGGTTACTGAAAACCTTGAGCTTATTGAATCTGCATCGGCAGACTGGGGAGTGTCGTCGCGGTTTTCACCGCCGAATACTTTTCAAACACCCTCTTAGACAAGCTTGCCTCTGGTTTGTCCAGGCAACTCTCTATCGCTTGCCCGTGTTGGCCGTGAGAAAAGTCGCTTTCGCTATTCTCAGCAAACCATCCAGAAGGTTTGTGTTTTTGAGAATCAGCCTCACCCACAGAACTCCGCAAGCATGTTCGGGCATTTAGATGACAAACAGGTGTGGGGAATTTTGCTTCAGCCAGGCTTAAAAGCACTGAATTTCGTCCTAACCTGAGCTTGTGCCGCGATCGCACCAAGAACGCAGAAAATCCATCCCTATGGGCTATAAAAATGGAGAACCAGTCCCTAACGACTCTGGGTCAGGCGGTATTGCGATCGCGGTTCCTAGACACCGCAGCGACTGTAAGAATCATTTTTGATTTTGCATTGGAGCCGGCTGTTAACCTGATAATCAGACCCTAGTAGGACGTGGCTCAGTGTAGCCACTTAATCCTGCTAGAAAAAAAGATCGCGGTGGTTTGACGGAGCGAATTCATAAGTGGGTTTGCCCTTTTTCTGGAACTTTGAAATGACAGAAAATCCGGCCTACGCCCCAAAAAATTCTTTCACCTGTGCGGAACAATGAGGTGTAGATCTGATGGACTGACAAAACGACTGAAACCTCTGATACTTCGTGCTCACGGCTGGCGACTAAAATCGCGCCTAGACCACCGAAGTTCGCCGCCGCGGATCCGGGGTATCCAAGGGGCATCACCCGCCAAGGCGGGTTTTGGTGACCTAGCTGTGGTTTTAACCGCCTGGGAGAAAAGATTTATCAGTCAACCAGGGTGTAGATTCCGGTGTTGGTGGTTGAATCCAGCCATTAAAAGTTTTGTATTGATCTCTGGGATGAGCGCTATTTGTCTTGGAGTGTAGCTATGGCAAATGATTTGGTGAATTTATGAATTATTCTTTCCCTGCTTCTAAAATACTTCTGGGCTTTGGTCTTGGCCTTTTACTAGTGGGTTGTGGCCCCACTAAAGTAGCGCAGTGTAACAAGCTGTCCCAGACCTTTCAAAAAGGTGTGCAATTAGGCAATAAGTTTCAACAAGAGGGACAAACCTTTCAAACCCGAATGCAGACTGCCAGCAAAGAGCAGAGACTAAAGGGTTTTAAGAGTGCAATTGCGGACACCAGTAAAAGTTTTAGAGGGTTAATTACAGAGTGGGATCAGCTTACCAAGGAAGTGAGTGATGTTCCCCTGCAGGATGAAAAGCTCGTTGGTATGCAGAAGCAATATGTGACGGCCTTTGCTCAAAGCAGTGACAACCTGAAGAAAATGGTCGGTGCGCTGGAAAAGATGGGCAGTTTTGACGGTACCCGGGCTGGGGCTGAAAAGCTAAAAGGTAATTTGGATGAAATGCAGGGCGCTTATACCAGTCTGAATAAGCTCAGTACCGATATTAAGCAAGTGGATCAAGAGTTTAAGAGCTATTGCACTGGTAGTTAAGAACCGCGTTCTGTAGGGGTTTCGCAAAATACCCTGGGCGAATCACTGATAGGAGGGGAGTTTTGCAAAGCGCCCCTATAGATGAGGGGAGATGAGGAGTGGCAGCAGGGCTTTCGGTGGGGTGTGATTTCCTTGTCGGGTTTGTCGGGGTAAACCCGGCTCACGGCTAGGCCATCGAGAAATTTAATTGTCTTTATCTCGGTTACAGCAAAAGTGGATATAACAAGGTGGGCAGACCGTTGGTGACTTGACCTATGGCAATTTCTTGGACTCGCCGTCACATCCTATCGCTGGCAGATTTTACCCCTGCAGAATATAACGTAGTTTTGCAAACGGCTAATAGCTTTCGAGAGGTATTATCGCGTCGCACTAAAAAGGTGCCAACCTTGCAGGGACAGGTGGTGACAAACTTGTTTTTTGAGCCATCGACACGCACGCGCAGCAGCTTTGAGCTGGCGGCTAAGCGACTCTCTGCTGATATTTTGAACTTTGCGCCGGGTTCTTCTTCTCTGACTAAGGGAGAAACCATTTTAGACACGGCAAAAACCTATCTGGCTATGGGCACCGATATGATGGTGATTCGTCACCGAGAGGCTGGGGTGCCTATGGCGATCGCGGCAGAAATGGATCGGTTGGGGGTCAAAGTGGGAGTGCTAAATGCGGGCGACGGACAGCACGAACATCCTTCCCAGGCTCTGTTGGATCTGTTTACAATGACGACACTGCTAGATGGGGAACAGCCTCGCTTAGAGCAGTTACAGGACAAAAAAATCGCGATTGTGGGGGATATTTTGCACTCGCGGGTGGCCCGGTCGAATATCTGGAGCCTGACGGCCAGCGGGGCAGAGGTACATTTGGCAGCCCCACCCACCCTTTTGCCCAAGTTATTTGCTGACTTTGTCACCCCAAAAACCGCAATTCCCAGTGCGATTTCCAGTCCTGCGGGCAGCGGGGTAGTTGCCGAGACTCAGACGGTGTCTCGTCGCCTATTTGTGCACTGGGCTCTAGAACCAGCCTTAGAAGACGCTGACTTTGTCATGACGTTGCGCCTGCAAAAGGAACGAATGACTCAACATCTTCTTCCTAGCCTGCGGGAATATCATCAACAGTTTGGCCTCACCCGCGATCGCCTGAAATCCTGCCATTCTAATGTGAAAGTGTTACACCCTGGCCCGGTCAATCGCGGGGTAGAGATTAGCTCTGACCTGATGGATGACCCCCAATTCAGCCTGATTTCCCAGCAGGTGACAAGTGGCGTTGCGGTGCGGATGGCACTGCTTTATTTAATGGGTAGTCAAACAGGGCAGGGGTAGTCTGGTGCTCGTCATCAACTGACTCCTCACTCATCAGCGAAAAGTTGAGCCGACTGAATTCTTTTAGGGGAGAATACACTTGCAGGCTTCAACAGTCATTCGATTAGACTCATGGAATCTCTAGCGGGCTATGCAGATGCACTTTTACATGTGGCAATTGGCTTAGGTTTAAGCGCTGCCGCAGGTTTTCGCATTCTGATTCCCTTTTTGGCGATGGGAATTGCTGCTAACCTGGGCAAGCTGCAACTGGCTCCTGAAATGGCCTGGATGGGGTCTCGGGAGGCGATTATTGCCTTTGCGATCGCAGCGGTGATAGAAGTGCTGGTTTACTTTGTACCAGTGGTCGCGAACTTCATGGATATGATTGAGGTACCCGCCGCTGCCATTGCTGGCACCATCTTGACGGCAACGGTTACCAGCGACCTTGACCCGATGTTTCGTTGGAGCTTAGCCGCGATCGCGGGGGGTGGCATCGCCGCAGGAACAGAGGCCTTTATGGGGTTGACACGGGTGGCCTCTACCATAGCAGCGGGGCCAGTGGGCAGTATCACTGTTTCTACTGGGGAGCTAGCAAGCTCTTCGGTGCTATCAATTCTGGCGATTTTGCTACCGATCTTAGCTGCCGTCATCCTGGTGATACTGCTTTTTTTGATCTTCCGGCGGCTACGCAAACGCCCCAGGAGGCGATATCGTTATTAGCACCGCAAAGTGAAAGTCGCAGCGGAAATCAATGATACGAACTCAAAGAGATCCCAATGCAGAGTGAAAAATGCGTGGGAACCCTATCGATGCCCTCCTATCCATTCACCACGTCAGTGGATTGATTAGGTTTGCGGCGCAGCAGGCGATCGCGCCCACTGATGATCACAATATAGAGAATCGGCACCACAAATAAGCTCAAAAACGTGGCAATCAACATGCCGCCAAAGACCGCAGTCCCTAGAGATTGGCGACTTCCGGCCCCCGCCCCCGTTGCCACTGTGAGCGGGTAAATTCCAAGAAGGGTGGAGAAAGCCGTCATCAAAATTGGGCGAAGCCGCTCTTGAGAGGCTTCTACTGCCGCCTTGACAACAGGCAACCCTGCTGCCCGTAGTTGATTCGCAAACTCGACAATCAGAATAGAATTCTTACTGGCTAAACCAATCAACATCACTAACCCCACCTGGCAGTAAACATCATTGCTAAAACCACGCAGAAACTGAGCCAGTAATGCGCCTAATACCGCCAGGGGAACGGCTAGCAGAATAATCAAGGGGTCAATAAAGTTTTCATACTGGGCAGCAAGCACCAGGAACACAAAAACAATCCCCAAACCAAAAATAAAGGGAGCCTGACCGCCCGATTCAATCTCCTCCAAAGCTGTGCCCGCCCACTCATAGCTAAAGCCAGGGGGCAAAATGCGTTCCGCTAATTGCTGCATCGTTTGCAGCGCACGGCCCGAACTCACTCCTGGAGTAGGTGAGCCTGTAATTTCGATCGCCCGGAAGAGATTGAAATGGTTGATCGTCTGAGCACCCACACTGGGAGTTAAGGTCACCAAATTGGTCAGGGGAATCATTTCACCCAGTTCCGACCGTACGTAGAGGCTTTTAATATCCTCTGGCTTTGAGCGATACTCCTCATCTGCCTGCACATAGACTCGATAGCTGCGCTGTCCCAAGTTGAAGTCATTGACATATTGAGAACCGAGGGCTGTCTGTAGAGTATTGAAAATATCATCAACGGGCACTTGCAAGGCGTTCGCCAAATCCCGATTCACCTCTACCGTAAATTGGGGAGTACTGGCCGAGAATGTTGTAAACACCCGCATTAGCCCTGGTGTTTGGTTGGCGGCTCCGATAAATTGTCCAGAGGCTTCTAGGAGAGAGGGTAAATCATTGGTGCCCCGCCGATCCTGAAGCTGAAAGGTGAAGCCGCCAAAGGTTCCTAACCCCTGAATGGCGGGGGGGTTAAGCGGCAAAACCCGAGCATCGGTAATGCCCATTACTTTACCAAAGGCTTTGCCAATGATGGCCTGAGCCGATTGATCAGGCCGGTTGCGTTGATCCCACGGCTTGAGGGTTGTAAAGATCAACCCCTGATTAGCCGTGCTGCCACTAAAGCTGAAGCCGCCAACAGCAAAGGTTGCGACCACCTCGGGAAACTCCTGCTGATTCAGCAAAATCTCCTCAATTTGGCTCATTACCCGGCTGGTATAGTTGAGCGAAACCCCTTCAGGAGCCTGGACAATTGTAATAAAGTAGCCTTGATCTTCATCCGGCAGAAACGCTTGGGGCACAAAGGTGTAGAGGATGCCAGTGGTAGCCAAAGCAGCCACAAAGAAACCTAAAACTAGCCACTTAAAGCGCGTCAGAATGCGCAAAAATCCCTGATACCTCAGCCGCATCCCCTCTAAAAACCGGTTAAACCCGTTAAAGAAGGGAGCAAGCCAACGGGGAGGCTGTTGCCCTTGGCGAAACAGCATGGCACAGAGGGCGGGCGTGAGAGTGATGGCTAGAAACGTCGAAATGAGCACTGAGAAGGCAATTGTCAGGGCAAACTGCTGATACAGGGCACCGGTGGTACCTGGGAAAAAGGCCACTGGCACAAACACAGCCATCAACACAAGAGAAGTGGCAATCACTGCACCAAATAACTCTCGCATTGAGGCGATCGCGGCCTGCACAGGATGCATCCCCTTATCTTGGATCAGGCGTGTCACATTTTCGACAATGACGATCGCATCATCCACTACCAAGCCTGTCGCCAGAGTTAAGCCAAACAAAGTTAAGCTATTGATCGAAAATCCAAAGAGTCGAACAAAGGCAAAAGTGCCAATCAAGGCCAGGGGAATGGTCACCACTGGCACTAAGGTGGTGCGCCAGTCTTGCAAAAACAAGAAAATAACCAGTACTACCAGCAATACTGCTTGGATCAGAGTATTGACCACCTCCCGCATGGACTGCTCCACATAGTTAGTAGTGTCAAAAGCCACCTGGTAGCTCATCCCCGGAGGAAAGTTGCGTGCCAACCGCTTCATCTCTGCTTTGACTCCGCGAGCCGTATCCAGCGCATTACTGCCTGGCAGTTGCACAATCCCCAAACCAACCGCATCTTTACCACGAAAGCGCAGAAAGGTGCTGTAGTTTTCAGCCCCCAATTCCGCTCGCCCGACATCCCGCAGCTTAATTAGAGCACCGCCCGCCTCAGTTTTAATCACAATTTCTTCAAACTCTGCGGGTTCCTTAAGCCGCCCGATCGCTTGCAAATCAATCTGATACAGCTGATCATCCGGCGACGGCTGTTGCCCTAGCCGACCCGCTCCCACCTGCAGGTTTTGTGCTCGCAGAGCCTTAGTCACATCCTGCACTGTCAGGTTACGGCTAGCCAGGCGGCGTGGATCTAACCAGAGCCGCATCGAGTAACGCCGTTCACCAAAAATCAAGACATTACCTACCCCTTTAACGCGCTTCAGGGCATCAGCAATGTAGAGGTCGGCGTAGTTACTGAGAAAGATACTGTCATACTCACCATTCTCAGCAAACAGGCCCATCCCCAGCAAAATGCCCGTTGTCTGTTTAGAGACCTGTACCCCCGTGCGCTGTACCTGCTCTGGCAACTGCGACTCCGCTGCCGAGACGCGATTTTGCACATCCACCGCTGCAATATCTTTATTCCTAGAGGAGTCAAAGGTCACAGTAATGCTAGAAGTCCCATCATTACTGCTACTGGAGGTCATATAACGGAGCCCTTCAATCCCGTTAATCTGGCGCTCTAGGATTGTGGTGACTGTGTTCTCGACTACTTCTGCACTGGCACCACTGTAGTTAGATGTGACGTTGATTTGGGTCGGGGCAATCTCAGGAAACTGGGCGATCGGCAGTGCTGGAATCGAAACCAAACCCGCCAACAACACCACAATCGCTGCAACAATCGAAAAAACCGGACGACGAATAAAAAATTCAGAGAACATAGCAAAAAGGTCAAAGAAAAGGGCTGAATCCGATCGCAGGGTAATGTTCCGAATGACAGGAAGTAAAAATCCCTAAATTCTTGAAAAATCTAGAATCTGGAAGCTTTATTCTGACGATTGCAGTGCCATTGATTGACCGGTGAAGTTTCAAAGAGACACGATCCAGTAAATTGATATTCCCGTGCTTAACCTTCTTGTTGCGGTAGTGATCTACCTGCATTCGGAGCGGCATTTGGCAAAATCGCGGCACATTCAGACAGATTCAAAATGCCAGAAACGACAACTTTTTCTTCTGGCTTCAACCCCTCTAACACCTGATAGCGGTTATCTTGAATGCGACCCAGTTTCACCGGACGTTGGCGAGCGACCAACTCTGGCGGCGGCGGGGCCGGCATCCCTGGTGGCCCCATGCGTGGCGCTTGGGCCAGACGCTTCTTGCAGGTATCGTCTAGGGGCTGAGCCACAAAAACAAAGGTCTCACCGCCTAAACGGGAAATCGAGGCGGTGGGAACGAGAACTCCTGGTTGCTCATTCCAAATAACGCGCGCTCGAACAAACTGCCCCGATCGCAAACGGCCATCGCGATTCTCAAACGTTGCTTTTGCTGTGACACTTTGGGCGCGACTATCCACTTCGGGGGAAATAAAGGTAATACGCCCAGCACTCAGGCGTTTGCCACCACGGTCTAGCAGTTCTACCCGCTGGCTGATGCGCAAATCGGTTGCCTGCTCTAAAGGAACAGAGAGCCGTAATTCTAAAGAGTCATTTTGGGTCAACGTTGTGAGCGTATCACTGCTATTCACAACCTGCCCCAGCTTGACAGGGATATCCCCGACAACCCCATCAAAGGGAGCGACAACGGTCGTTTCGCCGAGTTCTTCACTGGCCAGGTTGGCATTTGCCTGCGCCCGGTTCAACTCAGACTCCGCACTAGCCAGACTGGCTGCGGCAGCGTTAATCCGTTCTTCAATTGCCCGTAGTTGGGCTACCGCATTGCTGCGAGCACTTTCGACCTGATCAAGCTGTTGCTTGGGCAACGCTCCCTGGGATACCAGGCTCGAAATGCGACGATATTCCTTATTCTGCAAATCCACATCAGCCGCGCGGGCAATCCGTTCCTGCCGGACGGCATCCAACTGAAACCGGGCATTATCACGAGCCGATCGCGCCGATTGCACCCCCGCCTCAACACTGGCTAACTCTGCCAGTCGTTTCTCTGGACGCAGTTGAATAATGGGTGTACCAGCCGTGACGCGATCGCCTGCCTGCACATAAATATTACTGATCCGACCGGCCAACTCTGGGCGTAGGGGCGCTGACAAGCGCGACTCTAGGGAACCAACAAAATCAGAAAACTCTAGAACTGGCTGGTTTCTCGTGGTCTCAAGGGAGACTGGAATTCCGGGCGGCATGCCCCCCATCATTCCACCAGAACCTCTTTGAGCATTGGCCCGACTGGCCAAAAACCAGCGCACGCCAAAACCTAAACCGACCAGGGCTAGAAGAATGCCACCAAAAGCAACAAAACGCCGGGGAGAAAGCCCCGAACGCTTGGAACTGGGTAAGTCAACGCGGGTTTCGAGCGATGAAGAAAGCGGATGAGGCTGCTGCTCTGTATCACCCGGATCTGGAGAGGGAGGAAGGGAGCCAGACATGAACGTTTCCTGAGGATGAGTGAGATGCAAACAAACAGAAAACAAGGGGAGCGCGTAGCGGTCATTCTCCCCGACGACAGAGATAAAAATTAAAGATTTGCTTCATAATCATAACCGACTGGTAAAATTGATGCAACAGATTGATATATCAGATTGATATAAGTAAATGATAGAACTCGCTGCTCTCGGGTTACTCCATCAGGAACCCCTGCACGGCTACCGTCTCAAGCAACAACTTGAGAAGTTTATGGGTGGTTGTATTAGTGTAAATTTCGGTACCATCTATCCCCTGCTAAGGCGGCTAGAGCAGCGGGGACTGGTGGAGGCTTGCTCAAGCGATGCAGGGGAGACCCCGTCTAGCCGCAAAATGTATCGCATTACCGCAGCGGGAAGATCCGCCTGGCGACAGCGGATGATGGAGCACCCCCACGAGAGTTGGGTAAATTCGCGATCGCGCTTTTTCATCAAATTTTTTTTCTTTGGCCAGTTAGAGCCAGAAGAACGGATTAAGTTACTACGCCACCGTCTCATGCTGAGTCAGTTGCGACTGCAAGAGAAAGAATGCGTTTATCCCGATTGTGTGGGGGCTTACCAAACGGAGGTGTTTACCTATATCACCACGCTACTGCAGGGCGAAATTGAGTGGTTGCAAACCCAACTTGAGCAAGAAGAGGCTCGGCTGCTGGCCAACGCTCAGCCAGAAACCTTGAATGCAGGTGAGCTAGCCAATCTCTAGTACCGCTACGCGAGATTCAAAAGGCAAAGTGAAGCATTCTCAGCGCCTCCGTGTTTCATGCTTTCTAAGCAGTCGGGCTTTCTGAGCAGTCGGACAGTTGCCAACCTGCTGTACTGTCCCTACTCATTCACAACCAACATAAGCGAGGATGGCTCTTCCGGTATATGGCACTACGCAAGCGCATCAGAACCTTTGGGTAAAGGTGGGGAAATGGAATCTCGCCCTAATGTTTGTGCGGCTGTCACGTTTGCAGGGCACCCTAAACCCAGGAAAGCCGCAAGTATTAGAATTTGTTTTAAGGTCTCCTGAAACCTTGATTTCGCAGACAAAAGAATCAGAGTTTGACAGTCTACTAATAACTAGTAACCAAAACCTCTGTAATTTTGCCGCGTTTTTCCGCCTTAGAGTTAATCGAGCGAGCCGCCAGAATAGTGTGAATGGGAAAGTCTTGATAAAGCTGGCGAATCAGAGGGCAGTCTGAGTTGGATAGCATCACCTTAACGCCCCGTCTCGCCAACGTTATAAACACGTCACACAGTCGCCTTTGATCGGCTTCTGTAAAGCAGTAGCGGTTATACGCCGTAAATTTGCTGGTGGCACTAATGGGGTGGTAAGGGGGGTCAAAGTAAACAAAATCAGAAGCATCAGAGGCCCAATCCAACACGGCTTCAAAGGGGCACAACTCAATTTGGGTGAATTGCAACGCTTGAGCAACGGCCACTAATAATTCTGAATCACAAATTAAGGGATTTTTGTAACGTCCAATGGGCACATTAAATAGCCCTTTTGAATTTTCTCGATAGAGGCCATTAAAACAAGTTTTATTAAGGTAAATCAGGCGAGCAGCTTGCTCGACAGGCGTAGCTGGTTGACTGGCACGGATTTGGTAGTAATATTCCTGGCAATGGCGATCGCGGTGAAGGCTGAGGTGCTCAATCACTGCTTCAACGTGATCGCGGATGCATCGATACACATTCACCAGAGCCGGATTGATATCCATCAACATGGCCCGTTGAGGCTGCAGATGAAAAAACACGGCTCCACCCCCTAAAAATGGCTCGTAGTAATGCAAAAACTGCGGGGGAAAATGAGTCTCATACTGGGGAATCAACTGGCTCTTACCGCCAGCCCACTTAAGGAATGGACGCGGCCTTACCACCTTCATACATGGAAGTTGCATGGCCCTATGATAAAGGGGGAATCGGCGATCGACACGATTTTTCCTAAGATCCCCTGCCACTGGATTTTGAGCGGGTACATAGCTCATCTACCGTTAAAATAGTGGGATAATGCCTGGTTAGGCGATTTGCAATTCTTCCCACAACGTTGAGCAATGCAAAATTTCTGGAATACGGTTTCAAAATATCCAATCTTTATTGCCGGGGTGATCTTAGGGGTGCTGCTAAATGCGGTGAAGCCTCTTGCACCCTTAATGCAACGACCCCTGACGGCCATCGCCCTATTAGGAGCAGTGATCGCGGGCTTTGCCTTTTTAAGCTTAACTCTGCGGGCTATGTTAGGACTGGATGCGGTTTAGATAGGGCCGTTAGCCGCCAAAAACAAACAGTCATAGAAACAGAAAGGGGAGAGTCCAATGGCAACAGATCGGCGCGTCGCTCGGGTGGCAGAACAAATCAAACGAGAAGTGAGCTTAATGTTGATCTCGGACATTAAAGATGATCGGGTCGGGGCTGGCATGGTCAGTATCACGGATGTGAATGTCTCGAATGATTTACAGCATGCCAAAATCTTTGTCAGTATCTATGGTACCCCCGAAGCCAAGGCAGAAACGATGGCTGGCTTGCGATCGGCAACGGGCTTTGTACGCAGCGAGCTGGGCCAGCGCATTCGCCTACGTCGCACACCAGAGGTGATTTTTTTAGAAGATGACTCGATTGAACGCGGTAATCGTGTGCTGTCGTTGCTTAATCAACTAAACCGAGAGCGAGAAGAGCACCCCCTTCACTTTTCTGATGCAGATGAATAAATCGAAGAGGAAACTGACGAATGAACCAGGGTAATCAGCGTAGAAAAGTTCAGTCTAGAACTTTCACTTTGGGCTAGTTCCTCGAATGATTGACGCATCCACGATAGGGCCGTCTGAGCCAGCAGGGTAATGGGCGGGTTAGGCTGCGCCTGTGCAAGTTTAGCGCGAGTGTTTTGATAGAAAGGTTGTTGGGTCATAAGCTCAACCATTCCCTGGAAACCTTTTCTGGTCAATAGCTCAAAAGCTTTAACATAAGTTCTTTGAAGCCAGCATACATAAGGGCTTTGGTAATTTTAATTACCATTTCCTCACCAGTTAGGGGCAGAATTCCATGTGTATTGCAGCAGCGATCGCAGGCCGCCAGCGGTTTTGCTACACTTTTTGCCTTGTTTGAGCACTTGGTTTTGTCCTAAGCTTTCTGACCAAAGTTATGGCAGAAAGAAGATCAGTATCCGGCAGTGGAGGTAAAACGGTCATTAAGTCAGATCTTTTCTGGAAGCTGCCTTAGGACGACCTAGCATAACAAAATGAGCAAATGGGCAAACTAATGGCAAGATAACTACATTCAACACAATATGGCTGCCTGTAACAACGATGAGGGCAAGGGTTATCAGCAATGGCTAAAAACTGGGTGATTGGAATCAGCAGCGTAACTCTGGCGATCGCCACCTCAGTGCAGCCCGGGGCAGCCATTCCTGGACAGACAATTGAAGCAGCGATCGCCTGGATTCGGGCCCATCCCACTCTGAAACCAGGCCCGGGCGAGCGCCTGCTGGTACGTAAATTTGATACCCCAGCCAAGCGTTTTACCTTTCAAGCTTTGCCCTTACCAGTGGGTCGCCTTGCCCCTGGTACGAGTACGGGGGTGATTCGGAGTGAAGAAATCTTGCTGGTGGATTTAGTCAACGGCGTCAGTCGCGATCGCCTGAGTGAATCGTTGCGAATAATTTACGGTGCCAACATTTATCACGACTACACTCGCGCCTCCACCGTTCAAACTTTCCCAAATGGGGAACTGCGGGAAGGAGACTTTTTTGCCTATCAAATCGAGCTGTTTCCCAGCCGCCCTGACTTTGCAGAAGCTGGCAGAATCACTGTTTTTCTGAGGGCCGATCTAAACAAACGCCAAACTGAAATCAAGGAAACACTGGAAGAACTCTGAGGAGTGGATGCCACTTTGGTAACTCTCACCCTAAATTCCTTGTTATGGGATTTTGTTAGGTAAATAACACACAACCCCAGAGAGGGAGTTTGAATCGGCCTCCCTTGCTTCCGTTTTGGGAGCAGCGGCGGGGGGATGAGGGCAAGCTGGCAAAATTGGGAGGCTCTCGACTCTGAGGGTGTGTTCAAACATCCTCCAGCAAAAACCGCCGATAGCTTGTTGGCTTGGGAATGAAAGAGTCGCGTAGGTTGCTCCTTCACTGGCAAGCCAGGAACCGTCTCTTTAAAGATGTTAGCCTGGAAAGACCTGCTTTACCTGAAATAGGGCTTTTGTCATGTCCCACTTCACGACTATCCGTACCCAGATCCGCGATCGCGATGCTTTGATAAAAGCCTTGACCGATCTGGGTTTTGATCAAGTCGAAGTCTATGCTCAACCCCAGCATTTGTACGGCTTTGAAGGAGACCTGCGTCCCCAAGTTGCCGAAGTCATCATTCGTCGGCACTACATTAGTGGAGCCAGTAATGATATTGGTTTTCAGCGTCAGGATGATGGCCATTTTGAAGCAATGATTTCAGACTATGACCGGCATCGCTTTAATAGGGATTGGCTCAATACCCTAACCCAGCGATATGGCTATCATCAACTCTTGCAAACAGCGGCAGAACAAGGCTTTGCACTGGAAGAGCAGGAAGTTTTAGCGGATGGTACGATTCGGCTGGTGGTCGGTCGCTGGAACGATTCGGCTGGAAAATGAATGACTTGTCTTAAATGGGTGGGTAAAGTTCTAAATGGATGGGTAAAGCCGCAGGCCGGTAGTGCCATCGAAAATAAACAGATCATTGCGATCCAAACTCAGTGCCAGGCGATCGCCGACGTTTACCCTTTGGGTGGCTGCGGCTAAAAAGTAAAGGGCCATCGATCGTTTTTGATCTTGAAGGGCCGCACGTACCAGAATCTCCCGACCCAGAGGCTCTACAACTTCACAGACTACCTGCAAGCAAGCATCTGGTAAGGGAGGTTCAACCGGTCTCAGGTGTAATGCTTCTGGGCGAATTCCCAGTTCCACCGCTTGGTCGGCGTGAAGCACCCCCTCAAGAGACGCTGGACAAGGAAGAACGTGATCGCCCACAATCAATTTTCCAGCGTGGTAACGGGCGGCCAGCAGATTCATTGCGGGATTGCCCAGAAAACTCGCAACCATGCGATTAGCCGGTCGCTGGTAGATGGCTTGGGGTTCCCCGATTTGTTGAATTTCCCCCTGATATAACACCACCATCTGGTCAGCTAGGGTCATGGCCTCTGTCTGATCATGGGTGACATAAAGGGTTGTAATGCCAACTTGCTGATGCAGTTGTTTCAACTCGGCTCGGGTCTGCTCACGCAGTTGAGCATCCAGGTTAGATAGCGGTTCGTCTAATAAAAAAGCCTGGGGTTGTCGGGCGATCGCCCGCCCCAAAGCCACTCGTTGCTGTTGCCCACCGGACAACTGGCTGGGTTTACGATTGAGCAAGTGCTCAATTCCTAGCTGTTGAGCAACCGCCGTCACCCTTGCCTGCCGCGTCACCGGATCTACCTGTCGCATCCGCAACCCAAATGCGAGATTTTCAGCAACGGTCATGTGGGGATAGAGGGCATAATTCTGAAATACCATGGCCACATCTCTCTGTCGTGCCGGTACTTGATTGACCGAGCGATCGCCTAGATAAATGTCGCCAGATGTAGCACTCTCTAAGCCAGCAATCGTTCGTAAAATCGTCGATTTACCACACCCCGATGGCCCTACCAGTACCCAAAAAGCGCCATCGGGCACCATAAACGTAATGTCTTTCAAGATAAAAGTGTTATCAATTTTGCGTGCAATTTGCGCGAGACGAATATTGGCCATGATGATCAGAAGATATACGGTGAAATCTGCAAAGTCGTTTGAAAATTCCGTGATTACCAGGAGATGATTTCATCTAACTTCACTGCGATTTTATAGAGGCTTACAAATAGTTAGTTCCCCATAAATAAACTTCAGGAAATTTGTCTTTTCGATAGTAGCTAGCCATGCTAAGAATAGAGAAGGAGTTAAGTTTATAAGAGTCGTTTGACAATTGATTCTGTCGGTTACACGAGACTCAAGCAAACGCTTCCGACGGTTCCAAAGGTTAAGCATGTTAGGTTAAGCATGTTCAAATCTGGAGAACATTCAATTCATTTCTTCAAGGAATGAAGCTCTTAATCTTACTCCGTAAAAATTATGCTATGACCAGATTGATCAGCGCTTTTGCTGAAACTTATCGGTCATTTTGCGGTGTTTGCGTTCACTTATTTCTCCCTGGTTTTCTACACTATGTCCACACCTTCAACAATTAAAGTTCTGCAACCGATCGGGGTGCTGACAGCAGGCACAATACAAGAGTTTCTAGAAGAATTTAATCAGTGTCTAGAAGAGCGGGTGAAGCATGTCTTGATCGACCTGAGCAAGGTTAACTTCATTGACAGCTATGGTTTGGGTATGCTGGTTTCGATGCACGCCAAGATGCGCCTGGCGGGTGGTAGTATCCATCTTGGTTCGCCCAATGACCAGGCGCGCTGTTTGCTGGAAATTGCCGACATGGAAAAAGTATTTGAAATTTTTTCAGATCGCTTGGAATTTTACGCCCGCTACGGCAATAGCAATTTAGCGGTTCTGGTCGAATAGTTCAACCTTATCCGGGGGCGCTAAACCAACCCTGTGCACAGATGGGTGGGTCTTCCGTCCTTTTGGATAGCTTGGGAAACGAGAAAAGTAGCTTAAGCCGCTTTTCTCGCCGTTGATACAAGAGATCCCTGCCGGTTTGGGTGAGGTTGAGGGGGTAAAGGCACAGCCAAGGGTGGGAGAAAAGCGTTCAATTTTGGGCAGACCACTCGCCTATTTAGGGTAAACTTTTCAAGCAACTCTTTTTGGCGTGTTGAGGCTCTGGACAATGGCAATTCTAGACTCTAAAGGGCGCTTATTCGGCAAGGTAAATATCCTCGACTTGGGCGCAGCATTGGTGATTCTGGCGGTGATTATCGGCGTTGTGTTGCCTAGCACCACTGGGGTTGCTCAACTAGGCTCTAACGTGAAGCCGGTCGAGATTGATGTAATCATACGGAATGTTTCCCTCAGTGGCCCTAGCAGCCCAGTTAAGCCGGGCGATCGCACCAGTATCGTCATCCGTAATCAACCCTTTGGCCAAGTGCAGGTGGTGGCTGTACAGCCCATGCCCCGCAATGTGGTTGTACCTCAACCCGATGGAAGTGTGAAATCTTTACCGGATCCTCGTCCAGAAGCTCAGTATGGGCAAGATTTCTATGTGACGTTAGCTGGAGATGCCCGCATCACAGA
>Ga0272446_1001553_pt1 | contig 33175 bp, 27 predicted proteins | sample YNPCB0061_FD_194587 | JGI IMG/M metagenome (GOLD analysis project Ga0272446, IMG submission 194587) | Hot spring microbial mat communities from Yellowstone National Park, WY, United States - YNP-CB-006-1 | ecosystem: Environmental > Aquatic > Thermal springs > Hot (42-90C) > Sediment | place...
TGGACGAGAAAATACGCCGCCTGGCCGCCGGCATCGAGTGGCGCACCGGCGGCGTGCGGGAGCGCCAGGAACACCTGGCGCTGCTGGCACGGTGGTTTTATTCAAGCTGGCGGGACGGCGAATGGATTGAATTCGAAAGCCTCGAAAAGATCCCTTATCGCAAACTGGTCCGGGCCATCTCGCGCATCGCGGTGAAGCCGCGAGGCTCGTAGACGCAGCGGGGGTCCGCGGACATGTAATCGCCGGTCAGCGCGTAGGAGCGCGAGCGCGAGCCGCCGCACAGGTTGCGGTACTCGCACTCACCGCACTTGCCCGCGAGCGAGTCGCTGTCCCGCAACTGGAGAAACAGAGGCGAGTGCCGGTAGACATCCAGAATGGAGTCGCGCCGGACGTTGCCCGCCGCAAGCGGCAGGAAGCCGCTCGGGTAGATCTCTCCGGTATGAGAGATGAAGACGAATCCCTTGCCGTCGTTGATGCCTGCCTGCCGGGCGATGGAGCCGGAAGCGCGCCGGTCGTCGTTCGGTCTGCCCTCGGCTTTGCGGCGCTGGGCCACGTACCGGCGGTAGTGCTGCGCCTCGGTGGTCTTGATATCGAAGGACGAGCGTTTGGAAAGCTCGTACAGGAATGCGAAGACCTGCTCGTATTCCCCGGCCGTCAAGTCCTGATCGGCCGCGGCGCGCCCGGTCGCAATCAGAAAAAATACGCTCCAAAGCCTGGCTCCGGAGCCGGACACCAGCGCGGCGATCTCTTCGAGCCGGTGCAAATTGTGGCGGGTGACGGTGGTGTTGATCTGGGTATCCAGTCCGATGCGGCGCGCCTCTTCGAGCGCGAATACCGTGCGTGCGAAGGAGCCTTCCACACGCCGGAAGCCGTCGTGTGACGCGCCGTCGGGCCCGTCCAGGCTGACGGCCATTCGGGCAACCCCCGCCTGCCGGAATCCGCGAATGGCTTCGGCGGTCAGCAGGGGAGTAGCGCTCGGCGTCACCGTGGTCCGCAGTCCCGCCGACACGCTGTGAGCGAGCAGAGTGTGCAGGTCGGGGCGCTTCAACGGGTCGCCGCCCGTAAACACCATGAGGGGATCGCCGAACTGCTTCACGGCCTCGAGCAGGCGGAAGCCCTCTTCGGTCGAGAGTTCCAGCGGGCTGCGCTCCGGCTGGGCCGAAGCGCGGCAATGCACGCAGGCCAGGTCGCACGCCTGGGTAACCTCCCAGATGACCAGAAACGGGGCATCCTCGAAGCTCCTCATACCTAAAGCCTAGCGCGCCGCGTCAGAGCGCTTCGGTGACTCCGGTCACCGCGGGCAAAACACCACCGCTTGCGCACGGGCAGCAATGGAAGGGAATCAGAACTCAGTCTCGGCCTCGCGCGCCAGTCCTTCTTTGTCCAGCAGGGTAATCTGACGCTGCTCAATCCGGATGAGGCCCTCGGCCTGGAAACGGCCGAGGTTCCGGCTGACGACTTCGCGGACCGTGCCTAAACGGAGGGCAAGTTCCTGGTGGGTGACGGGTAGCGGAAAGGATTCGCGGCCAGCCTGTTCGGAGAAGTCGAGCAGGGTGCGCGCCAGACGTTGCCGCACTCTGCCGAAAGTAACGCTTTCGACGATGCCGACCAGGGTTCGCAGGCGGCGGCCGATCATCGCGAGGACCTTCAGCGGGACGTCGGGGTGCTGGCGGCAGACCTGGCGGAAATCCTGCTTGTGAATCAGGTAGGCCACCACGTGGTCGATGGCGCTGACGGTGGCCGGCAGCGGGCCGTCGTCGAACAGCGGCACCTCAGCCACGCTGGAGGGCGCGGACTCGACGGTGAGCATCACCTCGCGCCCGCTCGGTGAGGTCTTAAAGATTTTGACGCTGCCTTGCCCCAGCACGAAAAGACCCGGGCAATCCTCCCCCTCGTGAAACAGGACCTCGCCCGGCGCAAAGCGGCGTTCGATCGCGCGGCCGGCCAGCGCGGCGGTCTCAGCCGCAGTCAAGTCCGCAAATAGCGAGGTGTGAGCGAGGGCCTCGGACTTGGTGAAGGGCATAGCGTCTACCGCATCCAACGATATCTTTACACGGAATGCCCGGGCTTCGCCGGGGCGCCGTGGCCCCGGCCGGCATTTGACGCCGCAGTCCCGATTTGCCACTCTAATGCGAGGTTCTTATGAATATCGGTGTGATTCGCGAAAGCCGGGCCGGCGACCATCGGGTCGCGCTCACTCCGCCGGTAGTCAGACATCTGACCGAACGGGGCCTGGTGGTATGGGTGGAAGCCGGCGCGGGCAAAGGCGCCATGTTCTCCGATGACGAGTACGCGGGCGCCGGGGCGCAAGTTGCCTTCTCCGGGGCCGAGGTGATCCGCCGCTCGGACCTGGTGGCGAAGATCTCCGTCCCGACCCTCGAAGAGCTTGGCTATTGCCGGCCCGGCATGGTGCTGATGGCCTTCTATCACATGGCGGTCGCGGACCGGCCCGTGTTCCAGCGGCTGATGGAAGGCGCCATCACCGCCATCGGCTGCGAGATCATTCAGAGCGGCGGACGGCTTCCCGTACTGGCGCCCATCAGTGAAATCGCGGGCCGGATGACCGTGGAGATCGCGGCTCACCTGCTGCGCTCCGGCAATGGCGGGCGGGGCATCCTGCTCGGAGGCAGTCCGGGCGTGCCTCCGGCGCACGTCGTCATCCTGGGCGCCGGCACCGTGGGGACTTGGGCAGCCCGCGCGGCCTCCGCCGGCGGAGCCCGGGTCACCGCCCTGGACGTGGATCCCGAAAGGCTCCGCCGCCTGATGGAACACCTTCCGAATGTGGCCACCTGCCTGGCCGAGCGGGAGGCGATTGCCGAGGCCGTGGCCGGAGCCGACGTGGTGATTGGCGCCGTACTGGTTGCGGGCCGGAAAACGCCCCACGTGGTCACCCGCAAGATGGTGGAGACCATGCGGCCGGGCTCCGCAATCATCGACCTCGCGATTGATCAGGGCGGCTGCGTGGAAACCAGCCGGCCCACTACCCTGGTCCAACCGACATTCCTGTATCACGGTGTGCAGCACTACTGCGTGCCCAACCTGACGGCCGATATGGGACGCAGCACCAGCATCGCCCTGGCCCAGGCCCTGCTGCCGTACTTGATCGAGATGGGGCTCCGCGGTGTGGCCGGGGCGCTGCGCCACTGCCCCGCGCTGGCGCATGGCGTGTACACCCACCGCGGAGCCTGCGTGCACCCGGAGCTGGCGGGAGCCTGGCAGGTAGAGGCGCACAGGCTCGAAGACTTGCTGGCGGCCAACCCCGAGGACAAGTAAAGCTATGCAGTGGATGGACGAATACCGATCGAAGATGACGACCGCCGACGAGGCGCTCAAAGTGGTCAAGTCCGGAGACCGTGTCTACATCCACCAGGGATGCAACGAACCGGAAGTTCTGGTCGCGGCGCTGACCCGGCGCGGTCCCGAACTCCGCAACGTCGAGGTCCTGCACCTGAAAACCCAGGGCAGCGCGGATTACACCCACCCGGAATACGAGGGTCACTTCCGCCACAATGCCTTTTTCATCGGTGAGAATGTCCGCCAGGCCGTGCAGGAGGGCCGCGCGGACTACATCCCCATATTCCTGGCGGAGATCGAAGACCTGTTTCGGAGCGGCGCCATGCCGATCGACGTGGCGCTGATCTCCTGCACGCCCCCGGACGACTACGGCTACATGAGTCTCGGGACGGGAATCGACGTCACGCTCACCGCCGCCCAGTTCGCCAAACACCTGATTGTGGAAGTCAACGATCAGTCGCCGCGGACCCTGGGCGACACCTTCATCCACGTCAGCCGGGCCGACCGGATTGTGGAGGCTTCGCATCCTTTGCCCGAGCTTCAGCCCGGCGAGATCACCGATTTGCACCGCACCATCGCGTCCCACATTGCCAATCTCATTCCCGATGGCGCGACCCTTCAGATGGGCATCGGCGGGATCCCGAACGCGGTGCTGGCGGCTCTGAAGGACCACAAAGACATCGGCGTGCACACCGAGATGTTTTCCGACGGCGTGGTGGATCTGATTCAGTCCGGCGTGCTCAACAACCGGCGCAAGACGATCCATCCCAATAAGGTCATCTCCGGTTTCGCGCTGGGCACCAAGCGCCTCTTCGACTTCCTGCACAACAACCCGATCTTCGAGTTTCACCCCACCTACTACACCAACGACCCGTTCATCATCGCCCAGAACGAACGCATGGTGGCCATCAATTCCGCTATCGAGATTGACCTGACCGGGCAGGTGTGCTCGGACTCGATGGGCACTACGCTCTACAGCGGCATCGGCGGGCAAGTGGACTTCATTCGCGGGGCGGCGCGATCGAAAGGCGGGCTGCCGGTCATCGCCTTGCCCTCGACGGCGAAAGGCGGCGCCATTTCGCGCATTGTGCCTCGCCTCAGGCTGGGCGCGGGCGTGGTGACCTCGCGCGGCGACGTGCACTACGTGGTCACCGAATACGGCGTGGCCTACCTGCACGGCAAGAACATCCGGCAGCGGGCCGAAGCGCTGATTCAGATTGCCCATCCGAAGTATCGGGACGAACTGACCGACTTCGCGCGCAAGATGAATTACCTTGGCCGGCAGCCGGCTGCCAGTCCGGTCTGACCGGCGGTTGGGAACCGGGGCCGCAGCGCCCGGCGCCGGGCTATGGCGCCCAGTGCGGGGCTACATAGGCGTAGAAGACGGTAATCAGGCCGATGGCCAGGGCCAGAACCACGCTGTGTCTCAGGGTGAAGCGGAACAAGCGCGCTTCGTCGCGCGAGGGCATGCCGGTGGCGGCCGCGGCTACGGCGATCGACTGGAGGCTGATCATCTTCCCCATAACCCCGCCGCTTGAATTCGAGGCCGCCATCAGAACCGGATTCAAGCCGAGCTTGTTGGCAGTGATCACTTGCAGGTTGCCGAACAGCGCGTTGGCTGAGGTGTCGCTGCCGGTGAGAAATACGCCCAGCCATCCGAGCAGCGAACTGAAGAGCGGGAACAGGGCGCCGGTGGCCGCAAAAGCCAGGCCGAGCGTGGCCGTGGCGCCGGAGTAATTCATCAGAAAAGCCAGGGCCAGGACGGCCGCGATGGTCAGTTCCGGCAGCAGCAGTTGCCGCACCGTGGCCGCGAACACTCTGCCGAAATTCCCCGGCGACATGCCCAGCAGCAGAGCCGAGCAGATGGCCGCCAGCAGGCACGCCGTCCCGGAGGCCGAGAGCCAGTTGAAGTTGTACATGGCCGCGTAGCCCGTGGCGGTCGAGACCACTGGAGGCATGCGCTCGATGGTGTTGTGCAGACCGGGCCAGGGGAAGCCGGCCGAAACCCGGTTCAGAACCGCCTGTACCGGCTTCATCCCCCACAGCAGCACGAAGGCGACCAGCAAGGCATAGGGACCCCACGCCAGCAGCAGTTCCCGCGGCGAGTGGCGCTTGGGCACATGCTCGGTGAGGCCGTTGCCCTCGAGAATGAAGGCGTCCTTGGGCTTCCACAGCTTGAACAGGATTACCAAAGCGCCGATCGCGGCGAGCGAGCTCAGGATGTCGGTCAACTGCGCGCCGATGTAATTGGACACCACGAACTGAGTGCCCGCAAAGGCCACCCCGCACAGCGCTACGGCCGGCAGCACCCCCTTGAGCGCCGGCCAGCCTCCCATGACCGCGATCAGGTACGCCGGCACAATCAGGGAAATGGGAGCGCAAATGCGGCCGACTGCGGCGCTTAACTTTTCCAGCGGAAGGCCGGTAATGGTGGCCAGGGTCAGAACCGGCGTCCCGATGGAGCCGAACGCAACCGGCGCGGTATTCGCCAGCAGGCAGATTCCCGCCGCATAGAACGGCGAAAAACCCAGTCCGGCGAGCATTGCGGCGGCCACCGCCACCGGCGTTCCGAACCCCGCCGCGCCTTCGATGAAGGCGCCAAAGGCGAAAGCAATCAGCAGCCCCTGCAAGCGCCGGTCCTCGGTGAGACTGCCTACCGAGTCTTTGACGATCTCGAACTTGCCCGTATCCACCGTGATGCGATACAGAAGAATGGCGCAGAAAACCACCCAACCGATGGGGAAAAGGCCGAACGCCGCTCCGTAAGCCACCGAGTTGAGCAGTTTGCCGGCGGGCATCCGGTATGCCAGAAGGGCCACCAGCGCAGCCGCTCCCAGCCCGGCCAGCGCCGCCACCCAGGCCGGTCTCCGCCTGACACCCAACAGATAAAGCAACGTGAAGACCGGGATAGCGGCCACCAGCGCCGAAAAGAGCAGATTATCTCCGACGGGCGTGTAGTTTTGTTGCCACATGGTGAGTGACCTTGATAATAAACGCCGGGCCTTGCTGTCAAGTGTGTTACACTCTGGAGTTCCTGAATCTCAGGTTGTAAGCCTACGGGAATCTAGCCTTGACACTCGCACCTGTCGACTACCTGATTCTGATCCTCTACTTTGCATTTGTGCTGGGCATCGGCTGGCGACTTCGCAAGAAGATGGCCACCAGCGGCGACTTCCTGCTCTCGGGCCGCGCGGTGCCGGTGTGGATCACCAGCCTGGCGTTCGTGGCGGCCAACCTGGGCGCGCAGGAACTCATCGGAATGTCCGCCTCGGGCGCCAAGTACGGCATCATGACCGCGCACTTCTACTGGCTGGGCGCCATCCCGGCCATGCTGTTCGTGGGCATCTTCATGATGCCGTTCTATTACGGCAGCAAGGCCCGCTCGGTCCCCGAATACCTGAAGTTGCGTTTCGATGAAAAAACGCGCGGTTTCAACGCCATTACCTTCGCCGTGATGACGGTCTTCTCGTCGGGCATCTCCATGTATGCCCTGGGGCTGCTGTTCCAGTTCCTGCTGGGCTGGACCTTCACGGCTTCGGTGCTGCTCTCGGCGGCTATCGTGCTTGTGTACACATTTCTGGGCGGTCTCACCAGCGCCATCTATAACGAAGTCATCCAGTTTTTCCTCACCGTGATGGGATTCGCGCCTCTGGCGATCCTGGCGGTTTGGAAGGCGGGCGGGTGGAAGGGCGTGTCGGAACGGATTCCGCCGGTGATGACCCATGCCTGGAAGTACATGGGTAGCGCGGCGGAGAACCCTATGGGCGTGGACTGGTTCGGCATGGTGGCCGGGCTCGGGTTCGTGCTGTCGTTCGGGTACTGGTGCACGAACTTCCTGGTTGTCCAGCGGGCCATGGCAGCCGACTCGATGTCGGGCGCGCGCCGGACGCCCTTACTGGGCACCTTCCCGAAGATGCTGATCCCGTTCATCGTTATCGTACCGGGCATCGCCGCGCTGGCGCTGGCCAACATGAACGTTGGCTATGTGCTTCCCACCAAAGGGGATGGCTACGACTACGACCAGGTGCTGACCACCCTGATGGCCCAGTTCTACCCCTCCGGCATGCTTGGGGTCGGGCTGACCGCGCTGATGGCGTCCTTCATGTCCGGGATGGCCGGCAACGTGACAGCCTTCAACACGGTGTGGACCTACGACATTTATCAAAGTTATATTCGGAAAAATGCCCCGGACGCGCATTACCTGTGGATGGGGCGGGTGGCGACGGTGTGCGGCATCGCCCTCTCGATCGGCGCCGCGTTCATGGCGCGCCAGTATAACAACATCATGGATTTGCTCCAGTTGGTGTTCGGCATGGTGAACGCGCCTCTGTTCGCGACTTTCATGCTGGGCATGTTTTGGACCCGCTCGACTGGACACGGCGCTTTCATTGGCCTGCTTTCCGGCACGGGAGCCGCCGCGCTTACCCATGGCCTGACGGTTGCCGAGCACAAAGGCGGCTGGATTGCCAGCCTGGTGACCTTCCGATCCACCATGGCGCAGAATTTCTGGGTAGCCATCGCCGCATGGACTACATGTTTCGTAGTTACCATCCTGGTAAGTCTGGCGACCCGGCCCCGGCCAGTCCAGGAACTGCACGGCCTGGTGTACGGTCTGGATCCGCTTCCCAAAGACGAGTCGAAGTGGTGGGCGCGGCCGGCGCCGGTGGCTATCGTCGCCGGTGTGGTGCTGGTTTTCTTCAACATCCTGTTCTGGTAAAACAATGGACCTTCGTGTACCGTCGGGTTGGTTCTTCACCCTGTTGGGCCTGTTGCTGTCAGGCTTTGGCGTGCTGGCGCCGAACGCTCGGGCTCCTTTGACCGACGCCAACGTGAATCTGTATGCCGGGCTAGTCATGCTGGCGTTTGGCGTGGTTCTGCTGGGTTTGGCCCGGAGGAGCAGATGATCCGCGCATTCCGGGACCGGTTTGGCTCCGACAAAGGAGTGCGGGTGTACCGGGCTCCAGGCCGGGTCAACCTGATCGGCGAGCACACGGACTACAACCTGGGGTTCGTGCTGCCGGTCGCCCTGGAGATGGCCTGTTTCACGGCGGCGGCTCCGTCCGGCGACACCCGGCTGCGGGTCTTCTCGGAAAACAGAAATGAAGCCCGGGAGTGGGAGATCTCAGAGGTCGCTGCCCTAAGGCCCGCGAGGCACTGGAGCGACTATGTAATCGGTGTCGCGCAGCAACTCATCCAGGCAGGTTTCGAGATCAGGCCCGCTAACATCTACATTCGTAGTACTGTTCCTGAGGGTGGTGGTCTCAGTTCCTCCGCTGCGCTGGAAGTTTCCTCCGCCCTGGCGTTCCTCGCCGGACGGATTATCCAGCCCCTGGAACTGGCCAGACTGTGCCAGCGTGCCGAGCGCGAGTTTGTGGGTATGCCGTGCGGCATCATGGACCAATACATCTCGGTGTTCGGAAAGGCTCACGCAGCCGTGAAAATTGACTGCCGGAGTCTGGAATCCGAGGCGGTGGACCTGCCCGAGGTCGAGATCCTGGCAGTCAACACGATGGTGAAGCACGAGTTGGGACAGTCGGCCTACCGGCAACGGGTCCAGGAGTGCGCCGCGGCGGTGCGGGCGCTGGCTGAACGGCACCCAGGGATTGGGAGCCTGCGCGACGCGACCGTGGAGCAACTGGAATCGGCGGCCGGCGCAATGCCTGGGGCGGTGTACCGCCGGGCGCGGCACGTGATTACCGAAAACGACCGGGTGGCGAGTTTCATTACCGCCTCCCGCCGGGGCGATCTGGAGGAAATGGGCCGGTTGTTCGTAGGCTCCCACCGCAGCCTTCAGCACGACTACGAGGTGAGCTGTGAGGAACTGGACTTTCTGGTGGACACGGCGCTGGATCTGGAGGGGGTGTACGGCGCGCGCATGACCGGAGGGGGCTTCGGCGGCTGTACGGTTAACCTGGTGCGTCCGGATGCCGCAGCAGCCTTCCGCGAGAACATCATACGAGCGTACGGCGAACGCTTTCACAGGATCCCGCAGATCTACGAATGCCGCCCTTCGGCCGGGGCCGGCGAGGTGGAAAAAAGCTGAGAGAACCGGCTCCGCTGCCGCACTACATTAGCAAAGAAAGAATGTTCCTCCCCAGGGCGCCGATTGCGCCCTCATTTTTTCTTGGGACACCCGGTTGCGGTTGAGTGGCGCCCCGGCGAGGCGCCGGCCCGTGCGCCGCAGCCGGGTCTCCCCTGAAAGCCATCCGCCGCTGTTATCATTGAGATTCTGCTATGGACAATCGAGTCGCATTCATCACCGGCGCCAGCCGCGGAATTGGACGAGCCACAGCCCTGGCCATGTGCAAGGAGGGATACCGGATCGTCGTAGCCTCTCCGGAAATGGAGCTGAACGAGGAGGTGGCCGGCGAGGTTCGCCAGCACCAGCCCGCGCTGGTCGTCGACCTGGACCTCTGCTCCGTCGCGTCCATCAAGGACGGTTTTGCGAAAGCCATGAAGGAGTTCGGGCGTGTTGACGTGCTGGTCAACAACGCCGGAATCACCCGGGATGGCCTCTCCCTCCGCATGAAGAAGGAGGACTGGGACCTGGTGCTGCAAGTCAACCTGAGTGGCGCATTTTTCGCCGCCCAGCAGGCGCTGCCGTTCATGATTCGCGAGCGCTGGGGGCGAATCATCAACATCGCCTCCGTGGTCGGACAGGCGGGGAACGCCGGGCAGGCCAACTACGTTGCTTCCAAGGCCGGTATCATCGGCCTGACCAAGGCCCTGGCGCAGGAGGTAGCCGGCCGGGGCGTTACGGTCAACGCCGTCGCGCCGGGTTTCATCGAAACGGACATGACGGCGAAGCTGCCCGAAGAGGTGAAGCAGCGCATGCTGGCGTCGATCGCGATGAAGCGCTTCGGCCGTCCCGCCGATGTCGCCAATGCGGTGAAGTTCCTGGCCAGCGACGACGCCTCGTACATCACCGGGCACGTACTGAACGTGAACGGTGGCATGTACATGTAGGGCCCGTCAGACCTCCAGGATTACGGGCATGATGAGCGGCCGCCGGGAAGTCTGTTTCACCAGGTAGCGTCGCAGATCGGCCCGGACCTTTTCCTTGATGACTCCCCAGTCGCCCTTTTCTTCCTCGCTGGAGGCTTCCAGGGTCCGGGCAACCACCTGACGGGCGGCCTGCAACAGACCCGAGCCGTCCTCGGCCGAGGCGAAGCCGCAAGTGACGATCTCCGGGAGGGTTTCACTGCGGCCTGTGTGGCGGTTAATCGCGATGACTGGGAGCACGATTCCGTCCTCGGACAGATGCCGCCGGTCCCGTATGACCATGTCTTCCACGACCTCGTCCACAGTGCCGGAATCGATGCATACCCGCCCCACCGGCACGCGGCCGGCCTTGCGCGCTCCGGCATCGTCCAGTTCCAGAACTTCGCCGGCGTCCACGATGAATATCTCCTCCAGACCGGCATGCCGCAAGTGCTCGGCCAGACGAGCGTGTTTCGACAGTTGTCGATATTCGCCGTGGATCGGCATGAAGTAGCGCGGCCGCACCAGATTGAGCACCAGCCTGAGTTCCTCCTGGCTGCCGTGACCGGAAACATGCAGCGGGGGCTTCATGGTTCCGTACTGGACGTCGGCGCCGCGTCGCGACAGATGATCGATCATCCGGAAGATCGCCTTCTCATTTCCCGGAATGATGCGGGCGCTGAGAGCCACCGTGTCACCGGGCTGGACGGACAGATGCTTATGGTTGTCCACCGAGACCCGCGAGAGGGCCGACATGGGCTCGCCCTGCGAGCCGGAGATCACCACGGCCACCTTGGAGGGCGGCATCTGCATGATGTCGGATGGCCTTATGAGGGTGCCATCGGGGATCTCGAGCAGCCCCAGGGAATGGGCTATCTCGGTGACATTGGTTAAGCTCCGGCCCAGGAAGGCTACTTTGCGTCCCGCCGCGGTGGCCAGGTCGATCACCTGCTGGAGCCGGTGCACCGAAGAACTGAAGCAGCAAACGATGACCCGGCCGGGGGAACGCTCCATCAATTCTTCCATCCGCGGGCGGACCGCGCGTTCGGACTCCGTGTATCCCTGGCGATCGGCGTTGGTCGAGTCCGAGAGCAGCAACAGGACACCCCGCTTGCCGTACTCAGCGAAGGTATGGAGGTCGAACAATTCGTTGTCGGTGGGCGTCGGATCAACTTTGAAATCGCCGGTGTGGATGACCACTCCCAGGGGCGTCGTAATGGCCAGGGCCAGGGCGCTCACAATAGAGTGGGTTACGTGAATGAACTCAATGTGAAACGGCCCGATATCCACCACCTCGCGGGGCTTGACCGGCCGGAACTGCACCCGGTGATCGAGTTCATGCTCTTCCATGCGCCGCTCAACCAGGGCAAGGGTAAACGCAGAGGCGTAGATGGGAACGTCAAACTCGGCGCAAAAGAAAGGTGTCGCCCCGACATGGTCTTCGTGGCCGTGGGTGAGAATCAGCGCTCGGACGTGCTCCCGGTTCTCGGAAAGGTAGGTTAGATCCGGGGTCACGATGTCTACGCCGAGCAAGGCGTCATCCGGGAACATCATTCCCGCGTCGATCACAATGATGTCGTCGCCATAGCGCAGGGCCAGGATATTCATGCCGAACTCGCCCAAACCGCCAAGCGGAATCACCTGCAACTTCCTGTCTGCCATTAGCTTCAAGGTAACATACGGGGGCCGGACCCCGGCTCTCGATGAGTTTGAGTCAGGCGGAAACAAAAATGCTCACCCCGTCCGGGGTGAGCATTTGTCCCTGTTCCACCAGGGTGATGTTCAATGGGAGAATCAGTTTCGACGGAACCGCAAGAGTCGTCAAAACTTTGTGATTGGATTCTATTTTCCCCCGGGCCTCAAGTCAAGTGAAAAACGGAATGAATTTTTTTCCCCCCAAGCATAAGATTCCATTAGAGTTAAAGCTCCGCAAGATTTCCACAGGGAAGATCGCGACCCCGAAAAGGGCCGTTTCCGGGAGCCGGGATTTTTGGCTAAGGCACAGAAAACGAAAACCTTATCGTGAGGCGCCCGCCGGTTGCGCGAATCCTTTCGCGAGCCGGGCTGCTCGGCTTAGCTGTTCATTTCAGGCAACTTAGCGTCTGTCTTCCAGATTCAGCAGGGTCATTGGTCCACGATCATAGCGGAAAGCGAACCACCGGATCCCCCCGGCGGCCAGACCTCCTGCCAGGCAAATCAGCAGCAGGAAACCTGTAAGCAGGAATGCATTCACGACCAGATCTCCCACATTGTCGCGGCGGGTGGGGACACGTTCGCTCCAGGTGAACTTGGCCTGGTATTCGACCTGATCGAGCAAAGCGTCCGCCGATTGGGGATCGGGAGAAGCGACCAGCACCCCGACGAGGGGGCCGCTCCGTTTCGCCGCTACACCCGGAAGCTTTTGAAATTCGGCAAGTTGGGACCGGGCCACTGCGGGAGTGGGGTAATAGAAGAGGGCCAGCCTCAGCTCGGCGGCGCCCAGCCGGTAGGTCGCGGTTTGAGCCTCGCCGCTGAACTGGAAGCCCGCCGCGGAGGGTGGCAGTCCGGGAAAGAATCGCTCCAGCGTCGCCGGGCCCAGTACGTACCGTTCCGAGCCGGGCACCAGTCCCTTCTTGGGCATGTACTGGGTCAGGCTGGGAAGCCCTACTTGATGGAAAGCGGGCAGACTGGCCAACAGCGCCTGAAGTTCCGCAGGCTTTGGTCTATATCTCTCAAAACGAAGGAGATAATTCCCAGCAGCCACCAGTGAAGCGGAGGCGGTTTCGGCCGCCGGCCAAGCCAGCGAGGTGTTTCTGGCGCCGGCCGGCCGCAGCCACTCAAACGCCCCCAGCGCACCGGTCGAATCGTTCAGGCGCCAGGCTTGCGCATCGAGTTTGCGTGTTCCGGCAGAATAGGAAGCCGATTCGCCTTCCTGGAAGCCGTACTCCTCCCATACTGCCCGGTCCGGGGCGGGGATCTGAAGCGGCTGAACGGAGATCCTCCTGAAGGCGCCAAACTGCTCCGGCCAGATGGCTGCGTGGAGAAATCCAGGTAACAGAATCAGCGGCAGGAAATTACGCGCCATGGCACTTCTTGTACTTCTTGCCGCTACCGCACGGGCAGGGATCGTTGCGGCCCACCTTCTGGGAGCGAACCACCGGCTTGCCTCCGTTGGTGGACGAGTCGCCGCCTACAAACTGCAACTCGGCCAGCTCCTTTTCCTTCTTGCGCTGAATGTTGCGGGTGAAGTCCTGGAGAGAGGTCTGGGCGGCCATCCTTTGCTGGGGCGTGACCGTGACGGGTTCCTCCTCCTCTTCCTCGTATTCCTCGTCGGTCGGGAATGGCAAGGGCGGACGCTCGCCCTGGACCGCCTGGAGGAAGAAGAGGTAGCGCACCGTCTCGTCCTCGATGCGGTCCATCATGTCCTGGAAGAGGACGAACGATTCCTTCTTGTACTCGACCAGCGGATCCTTCTGGCCATAGCCCCGCAGGCCGATGCCCTCCTTGAGGTGATCCATCGACAGCAAGTGGTCCTTCCACTGGTCGTCGATCACCTGAAGCATGATCATGCGCTCGGTCTGGCGCATGATCTCGGAGCCGATCAAGTCCTCCTTTTCCTGGTACTTCTGCATGAGCTGCTCGAAGATGTGATCCTCCATCTCGTCGCGGCTCAGTTGCCTCAATTCGGCGATTTCCACCTTATGGCCGAACTGGCTGAGGATGTCGGTGCGCAGCGTGTGCAGGTCCCAGGTGTCCGGGTGGCTGCCTTCCGGGCAGCGCATGTCGATGAATGCCTCGACGATGCCCCGGACCATATCCGAGATGCGCTCTTTCTGATCGAGACCCTCGAGAAGCTGGCGCCGCAGGCCATAGACGGCCTGGCGCTGCTTGTTCATCACGTCGTCGTACTCGAGCAGGTGTTTGCGAGCCTCGAAGTTCTGGGTCTCGACCGCCTTCTGCGCGGCGGCGATTCGCTTGGAGATGAGGCGGCTCTCAATCGGGACGTCTTCCTCCATGCCCAGTTTGAGCATGAGGTTCTGCATCCGCTCGCCGCCGAAGATGCGCAGCAGGTCATCCTGGAGCGAGAGGTAGAAACGCGAGCTGCCGGGGTCGCCCTGGCGGCCCGCGCGGCCGCGCAACTGGTTGTCGATGCGCCGCGATTCGTGGCGCTCGGTGCCCAGAATGTGCAGGCCTCCCAGGCGCACCACTTCGTCGTGCTCACGGTCGGTCTCAGCCTTGTAGCGGCCGAAGATCTCCTCCCACCGCGCGCGCGGCACGCGGTAGAACCGGTCGTTCTGCTGGAAGTAGTAGTAGGAGTCGTCGCTGACGAAAATCTGCTGATCCCCGGGCAACGGTTCGGCGAGTTTGTCCTTCAGACAGGCCTCGCGGGCCATGAACTCCGGATTGCCGCCCAGAAGAATGTCGGTGCCGCGGCCGGCCATATTGGTCGAAACCGTGACTGCGCCTTTGCGGCCCGCCTGGGCGACGATGAACGCCTCGCGCTCGTGATTCTTGGCGTTCAGCACTTCGTGCCGGACACCCATGCGCTTGAGGATGCCCGAAAGGCGCTCGGATTTCTCCACCGAGATGGTGCCCACCAGCACCGGCTGGCCCTTCTCGTTAAGAGCCTTGATCTCCTTGGCCGCGTTGCGGAATTTCTCCGGCTCGGTGCGATAGACGATGTCGTCGTACTCGCGGCGGATCAGCGGGCGGTTGGTGGGGATGACCACCACATCCAGGTTGTAGATCTTCTGAAACTCGGCCGCCTCGGTTTCCGCCGTGCCCGTCATACCCGCCAGCTTCTTGTACATGCGGAAGTAATTCTGGAAGGTGATGGTGGCCAGGGTCTGGTTCTCGCGCTCGATCTTGACGCCCTCTTTGGCCTCGACGGCCTGGTGCAGGCCGTCGCTCCAGCGGCGGCCCGGCATCAGCCTGCCGGTGAACTCGTCGACGATGATCACCTGGCCGTCTTTGACCACGTAGTCTTTGTCGCGGTGGAACAAAACGTGGGCTTTGAGCGCCTGCTGGACGTGGTGATTAATCTCGATGTTGGCGGGGTCGTAGAGGTTGCCGACGCCCAGCAGCTTCTCGCACTTCAGGACGCCTTCTTCGGTCAGAGCCACGCTGCGATGCTTCTCGTCCACGGTGTAGTCGCCGGTGGTGTAGCGCTCGCCCGGCTCCTTGCCTTCGATCACCTCGCCGCGCACCAGCTTGGGGATGATGCGGTTGATCTTATAGTATTTGTCGGTGGATTCTTCGCTGGGGCCGGAGATGATGAGCGGGGTCCGGGCTTCGTCGATCAGGATCGAGTCCACCTCGTCGACGATGGCGTAGTGATGGGGCCTCTGGACGCAGTCCTCGAGCCGGAACTTCATGTTGTCGCGCAGGTAGTCGAATCCGAACTCGTTGTTGGTGCCGTAAGTGATATCGCAGGCGTAATTCCGCTTGCGCTCGTCGTCGTCCAGATCGTGAACGATGGTGCCGACGCTCATGCCCAGGAAGCGGTAGATACGGCCCATCCATTCGGCGTCGCGCTTGGCCAGGTAGTCGTTGACCGTGACCACGTGCACGCCCTTACCCTCTAAGGCGTTCAAGTAGGAGGGCAGGGTAGCCACCAAGGTCTTGCCTTCACCGGTTTTCATTTCGGCAATCTTGCCGCGGTGGAGCACAATACCGCCGATCAACTGCACGTTGAAGTGGCGCATCTTCAGGGTGCGGCGGCCGGCCTCCCGGACCACGGCAAAAGCTTCAATCAGAAGGTCGTCGAGCGTGGCGCCCTGCGCCAGCCGTTCCCGGAATTCCACGGTCTTAGCGGCCAGTTCGGCATCCGAGAGGTGTTCCAGGCGGGGTTCCCAGTCGCCGATCGCTGCGACGATCGGCTGCATCGCCTTGATCTCGCGCTCGTTCTTGGTACCGAAGATTTTGGCCAGAAATGCGTCGATCATATAGATAGGGCTCGCGCAGGTGGGACCTCGGAACCTACCTATTATTCTACTCTATGTGGATCAGGCGGCCCGTTTTTTCGGGCGCATCCGTCAGGCGAAGAACCGCGCAATCGCCGAGAGCAGCTCTTCGGATTTGATGGGCTTGACCAGGTACCCGTTCAGGCCTTTTTGGCGGCACTCGGCGCGCAGCTCTTCGGAGGTGTCGGCGGTCAGGGCCACGATGGGAACCCCGGCGCCGCCGGGCAGCTTGCGGATGACCTCGGCCGCCTCCAGCCCGTTCATATCGGGCATCTGGAGATCCATCAGGATCAGGTCGTACCCATCGCCATCCCGGGCCTGAACCGCGTTGATCGAAGCCCGGCCGCCGGACACGGCGTCGACTTCGTACCCGCCGCGGCGCAGGATGTGGGCCACCAGGCGCTGCGAAACCAGGTTATCTTCGGCGATGAGAATCCGGCGTTGTTTCCGGTCGGGCCCGGCGGCGCGCGCCAGCAGGCTTACCAGGATATCGTATAGCGGGTACCGTCTGACGGGCTTAGCCAGCTCGGCGTCGTAGCATCCGGCCGGCGCCGGCCGTTCGGTCCTGGAGGGCCACACCAGCGAGACCAGGAAGGGATTCGAGACGGCTTTCAATCTCGACCGGATCACGGCGGGATTTTCGCCCAAACCCTGATCATCCAGGATCACGGCCCAGACCGGTTCGCCCCCGGCGTGTTGCCGCTCGAGGATGCGCGCGGCCTGTTCCAGGTTGCCGGCGTGGAACGGACGCGCATGCAGTTGTTCGAGAAGGCTGGCGATACCCCGCCCGACTACCGGATTGGGGTGCAAGACCAGAACGTACTTGCCGGTAATGGCGGTGCTCGGGGCCGGCCGCGGGAGGTCGGCGGTCAGCCCGAGCGGCACGGCGAATGAGAAGATGCTTCCCTTTCCGGGTTCGCTGCTCACGCGGATCTCGCCGCCCATCAGGGCAGCAATCCGCTGGGCGATGGCCAAACCCAGGCCGAGGCCGGATAACTGCCGGGAGGCCCGGCGAAAACTCTCGAAGATGTGCCTCTGTTGGTCGGGCGCGATGCCTGGACCCGTGTCGCGAACCGCCACCTCGAGCAGGAAACGACCTTCGCCAGCCGGAGCAGGGGCGGCGCATAATTCGACATAGCCGCGCTCAGTGAACTTGACGGCGTTCGACAGCAGTTGCGACAGCAACTGGCGGAGGCGCTCCGGATCGCCGAGGGCAAGCTGCGGCAAACCGGGGCTCAGATTCGAGGCCAGTTCCAGCCCCTTGGACTCGGCTTGCAGCGCGTGGTCCATCAGGCTGGATTCCAGCACCTCGACCAGGTCGAATTCGGTTTCTTCGAGGTGCACGCTGCCGGAGGCCAGCGACGAGAAATCCAGCGATGCGCTCAGCAGGTGGAACAGGTCCTGGGCGCAGATCCGCGTAGCGACCAAATATTCTCGCTGCCGGGAGTCAAGCGGGGTCTCCATCAGCAACTCGATCATCCCCAGGATGCCGCTCATCGGTGTGCGGATCTGATGGTTCAGGCTGGCCAGGAACTGGGTCTTCAGGTGGCGCAATTCAGCGACTTGCTGGGCGACGGGATCTTCCAGTTCCAGCGGGTTGTGGCGCGGGGCGCCGGCCGGCTCGGTATGCATAGCACTCACCGAGGTATTCGGCCGGACCAGGGAAGAACTTTAGCGAACCGTCAGAACGGTTTCAAACCCCGCAGCATCGATCCCGTCGAGCCCGTGCCCCGGGGCAGGCTGACCTCGTGCAGGACCCCTTTCCAGTCCTTGTCCAGGGTTCCGATGTAGCGGGCGTCCTTTTGGTCGGCGCCCATCAGGATGACGACATAGGACCGCTCCGGATAGTAGAGAGCCTGAAACTGGATCTCTCCGGTGTCCGGGCGCCAGCGGGCCTCTTTGGGCGGTCCCAGTTTGCGGACCACGGCGTAGTAGTCGTCGTGGGGGGTCAACTCGAGGAACGTCTGGTCGCGGGACGTGAAAACGAAACGCGGATGCGATTGGGTGTACCGGAACAGGGAGACAACGACAAAACAGGCCAGAATCCCCACTGCCAGCGCGCCGAGGATCAGCCGGCTGATCTGCGATTCGGCCTTCGACTCCAGGCGAATGCCGACCACCGGGGCTGGTTCCGGGCTCATCGCCGGCTCGGCGCGGGGCGCGTCGTTCACGGCCACGGGCATGCGGATCACCCGCCGTTCGTGGGGCCATACGGCGCCCCCTTTGTATTCCAGTTCCCGGTTCAGGCCGACAATCACCACCGGCTCTTCAACCGACGAGATTTCCCCGAGAAACCGCCGCGGAACCCATAGCTCCGTTCCGTCCCGGGCGTTGACCACCTGAATCTCCGACCAGGTGGCGCGGCGGAACCGCCACTCGTTGTGTTCCACGTTCAGAATCGGCGGGTAGAAGGAGAACGGCCGGCTTGCCAAATGCTCGAACGCGGGCGGCAGTGGAGGCAGAGACATCTTATTCCAGGTACGTGTAGCCTTGCAGTCCTTCTTCGTAGAACCGCAACAGGCGTCCGGACTCCTCGTAACCAAGCCGGCCTTCGCGCAGCGCCGTCTCGACGTCGCGGCGCAGTTGGGTCACCAGCGAGTCGGCGGAGAACTGCACGTAGTTGAGCACCTCTCGCACGGTGTCGCCTTTGATCACCGTATCGAGAATGACCTCGCCCGTCTCGCCCAGGCGCACGTGCACGGCGTTGGTGTCTCCGAACAAATTGTGCAGGTCGCCGAGGATTTCCTGGTAGGCCCCCACCAGGAACGCTCCCAAATAGTAGTCCTCGCCGCTGAAGCTGTGCAGCGGCAGAGTGCGCTTGACGTCGCGGCGGTCGATGAACTGGTCGATCTTCCCGTCGGAATCGCAAGTGATATCACCCAGAATCGCGTGCCGCTGGGGCGGTTCGTTCAGCCGGTGAATCGGCATGATCGGAAACAGGTGCTTGATTGCCCAGCTATCGGGAATACTCTGGAACAGGGAGAAGTTGCAGAAGTAAGTGTCCGAGAGCACGGCATCCAGGCCTTCCAGTTCTTCGGGGAAGTATTCCAGTTCGCCGGCCAGTTTCTGAATGCGCCGGCAGATCGCCCAGTAGAGGTTCTCGGCCTGGCAGCGCTGGTCCAGGGGGAGATAGCCCAGGCTGAAGAGGTTGAGCGCCTCGTCGAGCGACTGGTGGGCGTCGTGATAGGCCTCCAGCAGGTTCTTCGACGTGAGCGAGCGGAAATTCTCGTACAGGTCGATGAGCGGTTGTTCAGGCTCCGGCGGAAGAGCGTGCAGAGCCTCTTCCTCACCCAGTCCGGCGACGCCCAGGACGTTGAAGACCAGCACGCTGTGATAGGCCGCAATGGCGCGCCCGCTTTCAGTCACGATGGTGGGATGGGGGACCTGGGCCTCGTCGCAGACGTTTTGAATGTGATACACGACGTCGTTGGCGTATTCCTGGAGAGTGTAGTTGACGCTGGATTCGAAGTCGGTCTGCGAACCGTCATAATCGATGCCGAGACCGCCGCCCACGTCCAGGTAGCGGAGTCCGGCGCCGGCGCGGTACAGTTCCACGTAAATGCGCGCCGCCTCGTTGACGGCGTGTTTGATGTGCCGGATATTGGTGATCTGGCTGCCCAGGTGGAAGTGCAGAAGGTGCAGGCAGTCGGCCAGCCCCAGAGTTTTCAGCTCTTCGAGCGCCCGCAGGGCCTCGGTGGCGGTGAGGCCGAACTTGGAGCGGTAGCCCGCCGATGACTTCCATCGCCCCGAGCCGCGGCTGGCCAGCTTGACCCGCAGGCCGATGGTGGGGCGCACCCCGACCCGCTCGGCATTGCGCGCAATCAGGTGCAGTTCCGTGTACTTTTCCACCACCGGGATGATATGCCGCCCCATCTTCTTGGCCAGCATGGTCATCTCGATGTATTCGTCGTCCTTGAAACCGTTGCAGATGATCGGCGTCTCGTTGTCGGCCAGCGCCATCACGGCCAGCAATTCAGGCTTCGAGCCCGCTTCGAGCCCGAAATGGTATGGCTTGCCGAACTCGAACACCTCTTCTACCACCTGGCGCTGCTGGTTCACCTTGATCGGGTACACGCACTGATAGGCGCCCTGGTAGTGGTGCTCGGCGATGGCGGTCTGGAAAGCGCCGTACAGTTCGCTGAGCCGGTGCTTGAGAATCTCCCGGAAACGGATAAGGATGGGCAGGGAGATGCCTCGCAACACCAGCGAGTCGACCAACTCCTTGAGGTCAATGGAACGGGCCGGTTCCTTGGTGGGGTGCACACGGACATGGCCGCTTTCGTCAACGGAAAAGTAGCCCTTGCCCCAACTGCCGACGTCGTACAACTCACTGGCGTCCTGCACTGTCCAGCGCTTGGCGGGCTCCATCACCACCGAGCCCTTCAGGCCGTTTCTCTCCAAATCTCTCTTCCTCCAAAGTTGCCCGGACCGGCTCGCGTTCCGGCCGGCCCCCCGAATTCAAGTGTCCTGCGAATCCGGAACGCAGGCAACTGGTATTTTGGAGGGGAGCCGCCGCACCGGGGGATACGCTGTAAGGACGCCCCGGCAGGGCCGGTGGTTTCCCGCGGGGGCGGGAATTCCTTTCCGGCACGCGCGGCCGCGATGCGTTACACTGCCCGCATGCCGGTCTGGACCGTTTTCGAGCCCGTCCGCGGGTTGCGCCTCCTCGCCCTGGCCCGCGAAGCCGGATTGTGCCGCCTCTCGATTCTTAAGGACGACCCGCGCACGGACCAGGCGTGGGTGGATGGATTCATCGCCGGAAGCGGCGAAGGCTGGCTCCGCGACCCGAACGACCCGATTCTTGTGGAGGCGGCGCGCCAGTTGACCGCCTATTTTTCCGGTTCACTGCGGGAGTTTACTCTGCCGCTGGACCTTGCCGGCACGGATTTCCAGCAGCGGGTCTGGAAGGTCTTGCGGTCGATTCCCTACGGCCAAACCCGGTCCTACGGGTGGCTGGCCGCCGCTACCGGCAACCCCCGGGCGGTGCGGGCCGTCGGATCGGCCAATGCGCGCAACCCGGCGCCCATCGTCGTGCCTTGCCACCGGGTGATCGCCGCCGGGGGCGGCTTGCAGGGGTACGCGGGCGGGTTGGAAATCAAGAGGCTCCTGCTTGATCTGGAGGCCCACTCGGCAGCCGCCTCTGCCGGCTGATCTGCCGGGCGTATCCCCTACCGTACTGCCACCAAAGTCCCGTTTCGGGGCCGCACGCCAATGATTTATACTGGCATTGCCAAATGACTTCCGCCGCACCGCAACCCGCCGAATCCCCTGTGCGATCGCTTCCCTGGCTGCCCATCGCCTGGTTCGCGGGGATTCTGCTGCTGACCTACGCGCCCGTGCTCGGCGCACTCATCCGGCAGTGGAACACGGATGATGACATGGGCCACGGCTTCTTTGTTCCCCTGGTGGCCGGCTTCATCGTCTGGCAGAAACGCGGCCAGTTGCGGGCCCTGGCGCCGAGGCCGAACTGGTGGGGCCTGGCGGTGGTGCTCTACGCGGCCTTCCAGCTCTATATCGCCACCCTGGGCGCGGAGCTGTTTCTCGCCCGCACGGCCTTTGTGATCTCGATTATCGGCATCGTGCTCTTTCTGTTCGGCACGGCCTGGCTGCGCGAACTTCTGTTTCCGCTCTGCCTGCTGTTTCTCATGGTGCCGATTCCGGCGGTGATCTACAACCGCATCACCTTCCCGCTGCAAATGCTGGCCAGCCAGGCGGCCGCCACCGCGCTTTCCTGGCTTGGGATCCCGGTGTTGCGCGAAGGCAACATCCTGGAAATGGCCAACAAGCGCCTTTCGGTGGTGGAGGCCTGTAGCGGTATTCGCTCGCTGTTGTCGCTGTCGTTTCTGGCGCTGGTGTACGGCTTCTTTTTCGAGAAAAAGAACTGGTTGCGGACGCTGCTGTTTCTGGCTACCGTCCCGATCGCGATCGTGGCGAACGCCAGCCGTGTGACCCTGACCGGGATTCTGACCGAGTACCGGCCGGAGCTCGCGGACGGCTTTTTCCACAGCGCCTCGGGGTGGGTGATCTTCATGGTGGCGCTGGTGATTCTGATTGTTTTTCACCGGGTGGCGGTACGCGCGGATCGGATGTGGCATGCAAAACGGTAGGGCTGGATTCATGAAAAGCGGGTTTCACTGGGCGCTGACGGCGGCGCTGTTGTTGCAAGCCGTCCTCTACTACAGCGCCTCGGGAGGCGACCGTGTCCCCCTGGCCCGGCCGCTCGGCCAGTTCCCCGCCCAGTTCGACGGGTGGCGGCTCTACCAGGAGTCGCCGGTAGAGAAGGAGGTGCTCGACGTGCTGCGCGCCGACGACGTCCTCAGCCGGGTGTATGTCGGCGCGAACGGCGTCCCCGCCAGCCTTTTTGTGGCCTATTTCCGGAGTCAGCGCACCGGACAGGCGCCTCACTCCCCGCAGAACTGTCTGCCCGGCAGCGGGTGGATTCCTTCCCGGGTGGGTTTTCTCGAGGTGCGGTTGCCGGGCCGCCCGGAGCCGGTCCAGATCAACCGCTACGTGGTATCCAAGGGAGACAGCAAGAGCGTGGTGCTGTACTGGTATCAGTCCCGGGACCGCATCATTGCCAGCGAGTTTTCGGCCAAGTTCTGGCTGGTGGCCGATTCCATTCGTTACCATCGCAGCGACACGGCCCTGGTGCGCGTCGTGGTGCCGGTTCCGGAATCGGGCGAAGCGTCCGCCACGGAGGCCGCCCTGAGTTTTGTGCAGGCCGCGTTTCCCGCCTTAAGTCAGTTCCTGCCGTCCTGAAAGGGTGAGCCCCAACTCAGGCCTTCGTTCCGGGGTCTGGCGGGCGGTGGTCCAAGGCTTTCCGCACGCTGGAGGACAACCCCTCGGGGGTAAACGGTTTCTGGAGGAAGTGGACCATCTCCTGCCCCGCGGACTCGAACCCGTCTTCGATATATCCCGACATGAACAGCACGCGGAGTTCCGGGTGGAGGCTGCGCAGGCAAGCGGCTAAATCCTGGCCGCCCATGCCGGGCATGACCATGTCGGTGAGCAACAGATGCACGGGGCCGTCGTGCGTTTGGCAGATCTCAATGGCCTGCCGCCCGTCGGCGGCCTCCAAGACCCGGTACCCGCACCCGCTCAAGATGCGGCTGGCCAAGGACCGCAACGCCGGCTCGTCCTCGGCAATCAGCACGGTCTCGGTTCCTCCAGCCGGAACAGCCGGTTGTATCCGTGCCGCTTCAGGCGCCGCCGGAGCCGGGCAGACGGGCAGGAAGACTTCGAAACTGGAACCCTGGCCTTCTTCGCTCTGCACCTCGATGAAGCCGCCGCTCTGTTGCACGATGCCGTACACGGTGGACAACCCCATGCCGGTGCCCTTGCCCTGCTCTTTGGTCGTGAAGAAGGGCTCGAAGATGCGCGCCCGGATCTCGGGACTCATGCCGCACCCGGAATCCGTGATCGCCAGCCTCACCAGGGGACCCGATCCCGCCTGTGGTCCTCCGGATACCCGCCCCGGCGCGGACTCCACGTTGGCGGTCTCAATCGTCAGCTTGCCGCCGCGCGGCATGGCGTCGCGCGCGTTGACCACCAGGTTCAGGATCACCTGCTCGATCTGGCTGCGGTCCACCTGAACCGGCTTCAGCGAGGGGTCCAGCCTGATGATCAGCTCCACATCCTCCCTCAGCAGCCGGCGCAGCATCCCGGTGGTGTCGTTGATGATCGAGTTCAGATTCAGAATCTCCGGCTGAAGCATTTGCCTGCGGCTGAAGGCCAGCAGTTGGCGGGTGAGCGCGGCAGCCCGCTGCCCGGCCCGGTCGATCTCGAGCAGGGCCGCCCGCAGGGGGCTGGCGGAAGGCAGTCCCGAGAGCAGAATCTGGCTGTAACCCGTAATCACAGTCAGCAGATTGTTGAAGTCGTGGGCCACGCCGCCGGCCAGGGTGCCGATGGCTTCCATCTTCTGGGATTGCCGGAGATGCTCTTCCAGGCGCTTGTATTCGGTAATGTCCTGCACGGCGCCCATCAGACGGAGCGGCTTGCCGGACTCGTCCCGCATGACCTCGGCGAATTCCCGCACGACCCGCTCGGTTCCGTCGGGACGGACGATGCGGTGATCCACCGTATAGGGAGTGTTCTCCCTGACCGCGGACTCCACGGCGGCGCGAACGGAGGAGCGGTCCTCGGGATGGACCAGCGAGTAGAACAACTCCTGGCTGGCGCGCGCGCTCGCGGGGTCGACGCCGAAGATCCGGTATACCTCGGGAGACCAGACCACGCCGCCGCGGACCAAGTCACGTTCCCAGTTGCCGAGCTGCGCCAGACTCTGGGCCCGGGCCAGCCGGGCTTCGCTTTCGCGCAGCGCCTGCTCAGTGCCCTTTCGCCCGGTGATGTCGCGGGCGACAGCGTAGATGCGCCCCTCCACCGGCACGGAGTTCCACTCCAGCCAGCGGTAGTCTCCAGTGCTGGTGCGGTAGCGGTTCGCGAAGCCAACCACCGTGTTCCCGGCGGCGAGTTGCCCGACGGCGGCCGCCGTGGAAGCGCGGTCATCCGGATGAACCAGCTCCAGCAATGGCATCGCCCGCAGTTCTTCAACGGTGAAGCCGAGGCAGCGCTCCCAGGCTGGATTGAGCAATTGGAAACGGCCGTCCATTCCGGCAATGCAGAGCAGTTCGGTCGAGAGCTGGAAGAGGCGGTTGCGCTCGTCCTCGCTGCGGCGGCGGCTGCGCTCGCGGCGCTCGACGATAAGGAACACGACGGCCGAGAGAAGCACCACCACCGCGAGCCCCAGGGTCCGCCCCATGACGAAGCTGGCCCTGTCGATGCGACCCCATCCCGCCGCCGGAATTGCGGCCAGATCCCAGGCTCCGTCAGGCAGACGGATCGGGTGGACCACCGGGTTGTCCGATAACACAGCGGCGTCACCGTGGAACACGTGGCCTCCGGCGTCCCGCACGGCGATCCGCATTCGCCCGGGAGCTGGCGCCAAGCCGGCTTCCGCCAGCAGGGGCGGGACGTCGATCACCACCGCCACCATGCCCCAAAACCGGCCGTTCCGGAATAGAGCCAGGCGCCCGATCATGCCCAGGCCGCCTTGCAGTAACTCCCTCGGGCCGCTGATCGCCATCGCGCCGGTTTCGAGGGCCCTTCGCGCATCGTCGCGGAGCTCCCGCCGGCTGGCGGCAAACGGGTTGAACCCCAGGCTGGCCTCGTTGCCTTTCAGGGGATACACATACCGGGTGACGGCGTCCGGCAGCACCTGGAGCGCCCTGACTCCGGAGCCGTGGGCGTATAAGCCGGCGGCGAAGGTGTCGAATTGAGACCCGATTCGCCCGGGCGTGGACCAGTTCGACTCGACGAAAGCCCGCAAACCCTCAGCGAGCGCCAGGCGGCGATTCACCGCCGTAGCCAGAGCGTTCCCATAAGGCGCCAGGGCCAGGGCCAGCTCCAGCCTCTGGCCGGCGGCGAGGCGCCGCCGGTGGGCGTCGACAAAGCTGTGGAAGGCGGCCAGAAGCACTCCCAGGGTGACCAGCGCCACGATGAGCGCCTTGCCGTGGGGCGCAGCCAGAAACGTCCTCAGGCGGACTGCCATGCGATGGCCCTGCCGTTCCTTAATACAGCGGTCCCGACTTGGCTTCGCTGAAACTCTTGCCCAGGGGGTCCAACAGTTGGCGGGCGCCCGCAGCCATCAGCCCCAACTCGGTGCTGCCCTGGAAGAACAGGAAGCCCTGTTCGATGAACTCGCGAATCCGCTCCGGGTTGCCGGAGGGGCGTCCGACCGCTTTGCCATGCCGCTTGCCGGCTTCGAGCACACGGCCGACCGCCTCTCGCAGCAGGGGTTCGTCCTGGCGGCCGCGCAGGCCGAGCGAAAACGACAGATCGCTGGTGCCGATGAACAAAACATCCACTCCCGGAGTTGCCGCGATGGCGTCGATATTTTCCACCGCACGCGCCTCCTCGATGATGGCGATGACGACCACGTTCCGGTCCGCGGAATCGTGGTAGGAGTCCGGCTCCGGCCAGCAGAAGCGGGCCAGGTTGGCCCCCGATCCGCGGCGGCCCAGGGGCGGGTACCGGCAGGCCGCCACCGCCTGGGCGGCCAGTTCCGGCGTGCTGGTAAACGGAAACATCACCCCGGCCACGCCCGCGTCCAGAACCCGCTTGGCCGTCCAGAGCTCGTTCACCGGTACGCGCGCGAAGGGCACGGCCCGCAACCCCCGCGTGGCCAGCACCATGTTGCGGAGCGTCTCCAGCGTAATCGGTGAATGCTCCATTTCGATCCAGAGGAAGTCGAATGCCATGCTCGCCAGATGAGCGGCCACATCCACGCTGTTCACCGTGATGGTGGCCCCCACCACGGGCTTTCCCTCGCGCAGAAGTTTCTTGACCGGGTTCTCCCAGGGGGGTGTAATTTGTGACATAGCCGTAACGGCCATTATAAAGCGCGGAGTTGCCGAACTTCCCCGTCTGGACGCAAACTAGGAGCGATGCCAGCCAAAGTGCGCAAAGCGGTGTTTCCCGCAGCCGGACTCGGGACTCGATTTCTGCCGGCCACCAAGGCGCAACCGAAAGAGATGCTGCCGCTGGTGGACAAGCCCCTGATCCAGTATGGAGTCGAAGAGGCCATCCAGTCCGGCATTCCGAATATCATCATCATCACCGGGCGCGGCAAATCGGCCATTGAAGACCACTTCGACGTCAGCTTTGAGCTGGAGAACATGCTCGAATCCCGCGGCAAGACGGACTTGCTGGCCGTGGTTCGCAACGTCTCGGACATGATCAATGTCTGTTACCTGCGGCAGAAGGAGGCTCTGGGACTCGGCCACGCCGTCATGCGGGCCCGCGAGCAGATTAGCGACGAACCTTTCGCCGTGGTGCTGGCCGACGACGTGATCGACGCGAACCCTCCCTGCCTGAAGCAGTTGCTGGACGTCTACGAGTCCTTCGCGTCTCCCGTGCTGGCCGTCATGGAGGTTCCGGCCGGGAGCATTTCCTCCTACGGGGTGGTTGACGCCGAACCGGTCACCCATTCGGGCGGGCGCGACCGCCTGTTCCGCATTCACGACATGGTGGAGAAACCCCGGCCGGAGGAGGCGCCCTCGAATCTCGCCATCATCGGACGCTACGTGCTGACGCCGGAGATCTTCGACTCCATCGCCGAAGTGCAACCGGGAGCCGGAGGTGAAATCCAGTTGACGGACGCCCTGAAACGCTTGCTCCGCACCCGCGCCGTTTACGCCTACCGTTTCGAAGGCACGCGCTACGATGCCGGCGACAAGCTGGGGTTCTTGCAGGCGACGGTCGAATTCGCTCTGCGCCGGGAGGACCTGGGAGCCCAGTTCCGCGAGTACCTGAAGTCTCTCCGGCTTTGAACTTTATCCGAACTTCGCGGCGAAGGCGCTCTTGCCGAGCACCCAGACCAGCCAGCAGGCCACGATCCAGGTCAGGCACCGCGTCCAGCGAAGCTTGCCGTCCGCGGCGGATATTCCGGTGGCCAGCAGCAGGATCGTCCAGAAGGCAAACAGGTCGATGGATGACGCCACGCTCATCCAGAACTTGGGCGAATCGGAGGAAAGATAAGCGCCCAGGTTGAAGGCCAGCGGGTTGCGCAGGTTGAAGTCCTCCGGGTTTTTCAAGTACAGCACCAGAATGGAAAGCAGGCTGGCGATGAAACCCGGCATCAGGGAGTAGCTGGTGGCGGCGAACAACTGTTTGAAGGTCAGATTGGCGCTCAACATCACCCTGAAGACCAGCGCCATGACTCCGGCCACCAGCAGCGCATACAGCGGTATCGTCACCAGGGCCCCGACATAACCGAAGATGGAGGCAAAGCGGGTCTGCTGCTCGATGATCCGTTCACGCTGGTCGGCCGGCATCTGCTGGAAACTGGAGTTGCTTTCCATCTGCTGGCGCAGGAAACCTTCCCAGCCCACGCGCTGGGAGTAGCAATAGGTGAAGACGGTGGCTGCCAGGATCAGCAGGATCAGAGGCGTCCACCAGCGGGGGCGGGCGGAGATGTCGGCGAAGGCGGGCTTGGGATCAACCAGAACTCCGGCCAGGCGCTGGAGCTCGTTCATGGGCTTAGCGGGCGCGGCATCGGGAACCATGGGGAGCCATTGTACTGCAAAACCGCGCCGGCGAGGCGGTTCATTTTCCCATGATCATCATCCGCGCGGCGATCAGAAACAGGAAGGCCGCGTAAAGCCGGCGGATCACGGTGACGGGCAGTGGAATCATGAGACGGGCGCCGAAATAGGCCCCAATGAAGAGACCGAGGGCGATCAGGGCCGCATAGCGCAGATTCATGTAACCGCTCCGGTAATACTCGAAGGCTCCCAGTAACCCGACCGGAGGAATCAGCGCGGCCAGGGAGGTGCCGATAGCCTCCAGCTCGCGGACCTTCAGCACGAAGATCAGGGCGGGAACAATGATGAGGCCGCCACCGATTCCAAACATGCCGGCGGCCACGCCCGCCACCAAACCGATGGCCAAAAGGGGCAAATATGTCATACCCTTTAGGCTAACAGAGGCAACCGCCATGGAAAAAAAACTCGCCAATGGAAAGCTGCTGCGCGTGGTGGAGGGTGACATCACCCGCATCCCGGTGGATGCCATCGTGAACGCCGCCAACTCCTCCCTGGCGGGAGGTGGAGGGGTGGATGGAGCCATCCACCGCGCCGGAGGCCCCGCCATCATGCGGGAGCTTGACGAGATCCGGCCCGTGATCGGCCGCTGCCCGCCCGGCCAGGCCGTGGCCACGACCGCCGGCAACCTCCCCGCCAGGTACGTCTTTCACGCCGTAGGCCCGGTCTATCGCGACGGCCTCCACGGCGAGCCCGGGCAACTCGCCAGTTGCTACCGGACCTGCCTGAAACTGGCCGATGAGCGCGGCGTCCGCACCATCAGCTTCCCGGCCATCAGCACGGGTGTGTACGGCTACCCCATCGAGGAGGCCGCCAGAATCGCACTCAGCACCGTAACCGAGTACCTTCAAACCCAGCCCACTACGGTCGAGGTGGCCGTCTTTGTGCTGTTCGGCAAGCAGGCCTACGACACCTACGCGAGACTGGTTGAAGGATGAGCCGGGCGGGACGTCCGGCTTTGCCTTTTACCCGGATGCGGTGCTAGATTGATGCTTTCGATGCAAACCACGGCGGGTCCGAAACGTACCCCTCTGCACGCACTCCATCTTTCGTCCGGCGCCAGAATGGTGGACTTCGGCGGCTGGGAGATGCCGGTGCAGTACTCCGGCATCATTGACGAACACCATGCGGTGCGCAAGGCCGCAGGTCTGTTTGACGTCAGTCACATGGGCGAAATCGAGGTGCGGGGGCCCGAAGCCCTGAAGCTGGTCGATTATGCCACCACCAACGCGGCCGCCCGCCTGAAGGACGGCCAGGCTCAGTACTCCGGCCTGCTCTACGAGCATGGCGGCTTTGCCGACGACATCCTGGTGCACCGCGTCGCCTCCGATCACTATTTCCTTTGCGTCAACGCGGCGAACCAGGAAAAGGACTACGCGCACCTGCGTTACCTGAACCGCTTTGATTGCGAGGTGGAATACTCGAGTGAGCGTTACGCCCAGCTCGCCGTTCAGGGACCGGCGGCGCTGGCCACGCTTCAGAAGCTCACGCCGGTGGACCTTGGGTCGATTCGCTATTACTGGTTCACCGACGGCGCCGTGGCGGGCGCGCCGGCGCGCATCGCCCGCACCGGTTACACGGGCGAGGACGGCTTTGAACTCTACACCGCCCCGGGGGACGCCCCGCGACTCTGGAATGAAATTCTGGAGGCGGGCCGGGATGCGGGAATCAAGCCCTGCGGCCTGGGCGCGCGCAACACCTTGCGGCTGGAGGCCAGGATGGCCTTATACGGCCACGAAATCGACGCCTCCATCTCCCCGTACGAGGCCGATCTGGCCTGGATTGTGAAACTCGACAAGGGCGAATTCGTGGGCCGCGCGGCGCTCATCGCCCGCAAGGAAAAAGGCATTCGCCGCAAACTCATCGGCTTTGAAATGGTTGGGCGCGGAATTGCCCGCGAAGGATACGAGGTGCAGGTGGAGGGGCGGCCGGCCGGGTGGGTCACCAGCGGTTCGCCATCCCCCACCCTGAACAAGAATATCGGACTCTGTTACCTGCCCGTGGAGTTCGCCACTGTGGGCCGCCCGATCCAGGTATTGATCCGCAACCAGGCGGTGGAAGCCATCACGGTTCAGACGCCTTTCTATAAGAGACCAAAATGAGCACGTACCCGGAAAACTACCGTTACACGAAGGAGCACGAGTGGCTGCTGGTGGAAGGCGATACCGGCACCGTCGGCATCACCGATCACGCCCAGAGCGAACTGGGCGACATCGTTTACGTGGACCTGCCCAAAGTCGGCGTGCGCATTGAACAGGGCAAGACGCTCGGCTCGGTCGAGTCCGTCAAAGCGGTTTCCGACATCTATTCGCCTGCTTCGGGCGAGGTCATCGAAGTCAACGAATCCCTGGCGCAAGCCCCCGAGAAGCTCAACGCGGACCCCCACGGCGCCGCCTGGCTGGTCAAACTCCGCCTCAGCGCGCCGGAAGAATTCACGCAACTCATGACGGCCGCCGAGTATCAAAAATACATCGGAGCGGAAAGCTAGACCTTGCGTTACCTCCCCAAATCGGAGTCCGAGCGGCGGGAGATGCTCGCCGCCTGCGGGCTGAACTCGCCCGAAGAACTGTTCGCCCACCTGCCGGAGCACGTCAAGCTGGGCCGGCCGCTGAAACTGGCGCCGGGCATTTCCGAGTACGAGATCGAGGAGTACTTCCGCGCGCGCGCCAGCCGGAACGCGAGCGATTATGCGTGTTTTCTGGGCGCGGGCGTGTACCGCCATTACCGTCCCGTGCTCGTCGACGCGGTGATTTCGCGCGGCGAATTCCTGACCGCCTACACGCCCTATCAAGCCGAGATCTCCCAGGGCACGCTGACCACGATTTTCGAGTTCCAAACCATGCTGTGCCAGTTGACCGGCATGGACGTCGCCAATGCCTCGATGTACGACGGCTCGACCGCCCTGCCGGAAGCCGCCCTGATGGCGGCCCGCATCACCAGCCGCAACCGGGTGCTGGTGGCGCGCAGCGTTCATCCCGAGTACCGGGCGGTGCTGGGCACGTATGCCGCCAACGGCGCTCTGGCGGTCGAGGAGATCCCGTATGAGCGGGGATCCGGGCAGCTCGATCTCGAGAACCTCGAAAGCAGGATTGATCCGGCGACGGCGGCGGTCATCGTCCAGTCGCCTAATTTTTTCGGAGTGATCGACCAAACCCGGGCCGCCGCGGAGATCGCCCACCGCCACGGCGCCTTACTCATCCTGGTCTTCACCGAAGCGGTCTCGCTTGGAGTCCTGAAACCGCCCCGCGAGGCCGACATCGTAGCCGGAGAGCTGCAATCCTTCGCCATATCGCCGAGCTTCGGCGGGCCGTTCGCCGGCGTGCTGGCGACGCGCGAAAAATATCTCCGCCAGATCCCCGGCCGGCTGGTGGGCGAGACCCGGGATTCGCGCGGCAATCGCGCCTTCTGCCTGACCCTGGCCACGCGCGAGCAGCATATCCGCCGCGAAAAGGCCACCTCGAATATCTGCACCAACCAGGCGCTCATCGCCCTGATGGCCACGGTCTTCATGAGCGTGTACGGCAAGCTGGGTTTGCGCGAGCTGGCCGAACAGAACCTGGCCAAGGCGCACTACCTGGGCTCGAAGATCAAGCCGGCTTTTTCAGCTCCGTTCTTCAACGAATTCGTCGCCGCGCCGCCCGGCAGGACGCCGGCCGAAGTCAACCGCGCGTTGCTCGAGCGGAAGATCATCGGAGGTTTGCCGCTCGAAGGCTTTTATCCCGAGCTGGCCGGACACATGCTGCTGTGCGCCACGGAAATGACCCGCCGCGAAGAGATGGACGAGGTAGCCGCTCAATGGTGAAAAAGGTCCGCTCCCACATTACTCAGAACGAGCCGCTGCTGTTCGAGCTGAGTTCTCCCGGCAAGAAAGCCTATCAGCTTCCCGCGCTCGATGTGCCCGCGGTGGATCCGGGTGCGGCGTTGGGAACGGAGAATGTCCGGGAAGAGATCGCCGGTTTTCCGGAAGTGAGCGAAGTGGAGGCCATTCGCCACTTTACGCGCCTTTCTACATGGAACTATGCCATCGACCTGGGGCTCTACCCTTTGGGCTCCTGCACGATGAAGTACAACCCGCGTATCAATGAGCTGGTGGCGCGGCTGGAGGGCCTGGCCTGGGTGCATCCCTACCAGCCGGAGGCGCTGGCGCAGGGCGCCATGGAGGTGATGGCGCGCCTGGAATCGGCCTTGGCGGAGATCACCGGCATGGATGCGGTGACCCTTCAGCCCGCCGCTGGAGCGCACGGCGAGCTGACCGGAATCCTGCTGATCCGCGCGCTGCTCACCTCGCGCGGCAATCCGCGCAAGAAGGTGCTCATCCCGGATTCGGCTCATGGCACCAACCCCGCCACGGCGGCCATTGCCGGATACGAGGTGGAGAACATCCGCTCGAACGAGCGCGGCTTGATCGACCTGGAAGGGCTCTCCCGCGCCGTTACCGAAGACGTGGCCGCGCTGATGGTGACCAACCCGAACACCCTGGGTTTGTTCGACGGCAACATCACCCGGGCCGCGGAGATTCTGCACGCCAAGGGCGCCCTGGCATACCTGGACGGCGCCAATATGAATGCCCTGGTGGGCGTGGCCCGTCCCGGCGACTTCGGCATGGACGTGATGCACCTGAACCTGCACAAGACCTTCTCGACGCCGCATGGCGGGGGCGGCCCCGGCGCCGGGCCGGTGGCCGTCAAGCAAGAGCTGGAACCCTTTCTGCCCGTGCCCCGGCTGGAACGGGCGAACGGGGGTTGGAGGTTCGACTACAACCGGCCGCGTTCCATCGGCCGCGTGCGCGCCTTCTATGGCAACTTCGGTGTGCTGGTGCGGGCCCTCGCTTACATTCTGGCTTACGGCGGAGACGGTCTG
>Ga0272446_1001554_pt1 | contig 33172 bp, 27 predicted proteins | sample YNPCB0061_FD_194587 | JGI IMG/M metagenome (GOLD analysis project Ga0272446, IMG submission 194587) | Hot spring microbial mat communities from Yellowstone National Park, WY, United States - YNP-CB-006-1 | ecosystem: Environmental > Aquatic > Thermal springs > Hot (42-90C) > Sediment | place...
GACGATCTGGCGATATCGCTGGAAGACGCGAGCGATCGGCTCGTCGCGGATCTGCTGCACGTGATCCCGGCGATCGTGCGGCAGGCGGGGTTCGAAATCCACCCGCGCAAGACGCGGGTGCAGTTTGCTCGCGCCGGGCGCCGGGTGATCTGTGGTGTCGCCGTCGGCGACACAGAGCAGACGTATGCGACGCGCGCGGCGCGACGTCGTCTGCGCGCCGCGGAGCACCGGGCATCGCTCCCCGTGCGCGATCGCGAGCGCGCAGCACAGCAGGCTCACGGCCTGCGCGAGTGGTGCGCGCAGCGCCTGCCTGTCGCCGCGAGGCTCGACGAGCGGACGGGCGGACGTGGTGCCTCGCTCGCGGAGGCTCTCGACGTAGCGTCTCGTCGCGAGCGCCGACGCGACGTCCGCGCTCAGATCGAGCAGTACCCTATCCGTGACTACCTGCGCGCAGCGAGGTGGCTCGCCGCGCATGACGCACAAAAATCTTGGGCCGGCGGACTCGCTGCGACGTTTGGTCCGGCGTGGCAGGACTGGGTCTGCGGATTCGATCAGGAGAACCTCCACGACGCTTGTTTCTGGCTGCCGACCGACGTGCTGCCAGTCGACGGACTGGGAGCACGTCTGCTCAAATGGCGGCGCGAAATCCCGGACCTGATGTCGCGAGTCAAAGATCTGGCGCTGATCGCGCGCTCATGGAGTCGCATGGGCGCAGAGCTTCGCGAATCGTCGCTCGCGGAGTTGGTGCGGCGCGCGCGCACATCGCGGTATAGCCGGGTGCAACATGCCGGGTTTGCCGCAGAGTGCGCGGAGGCCCGCTGCACCGAGGCGGAGTACCACAGATTTGAGCGGCGCTGGCTGCGCGCCATCGCTGCTGTGACGCACGAGTCGATCCCGCGTGTCACTGCACAGTACGCTGGCTACTCGGCTCGTGTGCTCGACCGCGACGACCCGAGGGGGCTATGGATCGGACAGTACACTGCGTGCTGTCAGCATCCGTTTGGCGAGGCGCGGTCTAGCGCGTGGCACGCTGTCAGTTCGCCCGACGGCGCGATTCTCGTCGTCGAGCACGACGGCGGGATCGTCGCGCAGTCTTGGCTGTGGAGATCGGGCGACATTGTGGTCGCCGATAATTGTGAGGCTCTGCGCGGACACGACAAGGAAACGCTCCTCGCCTTGTACCGCAACTGGGCCGCTGCGGCGATCGGGCGGCTGGGCGTGTCCGAGGTCCGTGTGGGCACGCTCGGAGATCTCGATCTGTCCGGGCTTCCTCGCGAGAAACCAGTGCCCACGCCGCGAGGCACGTATACCGACGCCAAGTGCCAGGTCTGCCTAGCGAGGCTCGGGAGTAGGAATGCTGCGCGCTGACGCGCGCAAGGAGACACCATGAAAAACGTCGAAATCATGTTTTCTCATTGTTCCATGCCCGCCTGGTGCGAGCGGGACGTGAAAGATTTGCTGCGATACGACTACATGTCGTTTAACGAGGCAGCGGCCGTCGGGCTGATCGGTCGCTTTGGACGACAGTGTGACGGGACGCCTCCCGTCCAGCAGGCCACAGAATGGTGGCTTGGTCTGCCCCACGAGGTGCGGCAGATGGCAATCGAAGAGGGAAACGTCTACGTCAAAGAGCTGAGTGAGCTCGCCAGGGTTTGGAGAGGAAGGTTCCTCGATGCCGGATACTGGATCCGGCTTAGGAACGAGCTGCAATCGATCATATTTCTCGCATCAGGGTCGCTCGAAGCAAGCCCGCTGCAAAAGAGGCTGCGCGAACTCGACCTCGCGGCGGCGTCCGTGTACGCTGCATGGGAGACCGAGCGGCGGGGCGACCCGCGGCTCTCTGCTGTAGCAGCGGGGCCGGACGCCTGGTGGCCGGTCGGCGTGAAAAATCCATGATTACTCCCGCCGGGAGGCGCGCGTGGGTGCGATACGTCCATGCGCTGCAAGAGGACGACGCGGAGATCAAAGAAGCGGTCGCTGCCGCACGTGCAGCATGGATCTGTGCGCGTGCTTCGCGAAACAACGAATTTGGAGGTTCCCAATGAAGTACATTTTGAACAGTGCTGTAGTTACAGCCCCGGGCCGGTATTCGTACCGGCTGATCGATGTCGCATCGGCGACGGCGTGGCTGGCTTCCGGCGGGTGGCAATCCACCATCGGCTACGCCGAAACTGCGTCGGCGCTGTCCGAGCTGACCGGAATTGAGATTCCGGTCAATCGTGCAACGATTCGTATGGAACCGGGCGACGAGGCGCTCGTGTTTCGCCTGATTCTTCCGCCCGGGTCGCGCCGCATCGACCCGTCTACGAAAGGCGAGGTTGGCCGAGAATTCATCCTTCAGCATGCCGAGATCGGCATGCTGACGCGGGAGGCGTAGCGGATATGAAAAGCCAGAGCTTCGCTCTCAAATTCAAGGCAGCGCTACGCTGCGGCGTGCCCTTGGTCTACCTGCGCACCTGGGACCAACCAGCGGCGGTCGATCTCATTGCTGGCTCTTTCCCCAGGCGTCCGATCTGGACCTGGGACTGCGCCCGCGGCATCCGACCTGCGAACAACGCCGCGGTAGGCTGGCCCGACGGCGACCCGTCACTATATCAGGATGCGATGGCCGCTCTCGAAGTGGCCGCCAGTATGCCCGCCAAGGGCATCCTTTTGCTGATCGGCGGAGACCGAGTTGCGGCCGAGTTCCGTCCCGCCACGGCAATGCTAATGTTGAGGGACGCATACAAGCGTACCGGCCGTGTCCTCGTATGCCTGGGGTCGCACCATGCCCCAGCGGCTGAGCTTGGCTCCGACGGGTACGTGATCGAGGATCCGATGCCGGACGAGGGTAGGCGGAGAGAGATCGCCGTGGCGACGGCCAGGGGCGCGAACATCGAGCTGACGCCGGAGCTGGTCGACGCATGCGCGTCCTACACCCGGGGACTGTCCGAGTACGGCTGTGAGCAGACGGTTGCCCTCGCTTGCACTCCTGGCGGCCTCGACGTGGACGTGCTGCGCGAGAACTGGATCGAGGCCGTCAACAGCGTCCCGGGCTTGACAGTTATGCGTGAGCTCCCAGGCGCTGAAGGTGTTGCTGGGTTGGCCGAGATTTTGGCCTACCTCGTGGCCCTTCGCAATGGCCGGGATCCACCGCAGGCCATCGTGTTCTGCGACGAGATCGAAAAACACATCGCCGGGGCTGGTGGTGATACGAGCGGCACGTCGCAGAGCATTCTGGGCGCGAAGCTATCGCACATGGAAGACACCAAAGCTGCTGGCATCCTCGCGATCGGCCCACCAGGATGCGGCAAAACCCTGGTGGCGCAGGTCGCCGGGAGCATTCTGGGGATCCCAACCATCGCGCTTGACCTTGGCGCGCTCAAGGGGAGCCTGGTCGGCGAAACTGAGGAGAAAACGCGCCGCGCTTTCGCGGCTTTACGGGCACTGGCCGGCCGCCAGTTCTGGATCTCTACATGCAACGGTCTCGGGGCCATGCCTCCGGAGCTGCTCAGGCGCTACACCGACGGTGTCTGGTTCTTCGATCTGCCGACGGCCGAGGAACGGGCCGCGATCTGGAAGGTCCACATGACAGCGTTCGGCCTGGTCGATGAGACGCCATGGAAGCACGATCAGGACTGGACTGGCGCTGACATCCGCAACGTATGCCGCCAGGCTTGGCGCACGAAGCGCACCATCGCACAGGTGTCGGAGCGCTACGTCCCATCTAGCCGCGCAGCCAAGGCGACGATCGAGAGCCTGCGTCGCATGGCGAACGGCACATTTTTCTCGGCGTCTATGCCAGGCGCATACCGCCTTCCAGACCCGAACCAAACTGCGCGCCGGTTCTCGTCGGAGGATGAGTGATCATGCGAGTTTTCGGCGATTGCATCGTCTCCGAGGTAGACGGCCCCGGACTGCGCGCCGTCGTCCATTTCGCTGGTTGCAGCCTTCGTTGCCCGGGGTGCTTCAACAGGTCCATGCGGCCGACGGTCGGGCGCCAGATGGCCGCGGCAGAGCTCGCTGACGAGCTGCTAGCCCTGGCTCCAGCCGTGACAATCTCCGGCGGCGAGCCGACCGATCAGCTTGAATCGCTCCGCGAGCTGCTACAGGAGTTGCGCAAGCGCGGCTGCCGCGACATCGTGCTGTTCTCCGGGCGGACGCTCCGCGAGCTGAACGGCTCCGCGACGTGGCACGCCATTGTGGATAACGGTCTACTCGACGTCCTCATCGACGGCCGTTTCGTCGCGGATCGCGTAGAGACGCGCAATGTGACACGTGGCTCGGACAACCAGCGCGTGATCTGTCTCACCGACCGATGGAAGCCGGAGGATTTTAACCGGCGCGGCGTGCAGGTTCACGTGGCGGGCGACCGCCTAGTAGTTACTGGATTCCCCACCGAAGAGCTAACGGAGGCTCTCAGCCATGTCTGCTGACAAGACAGAAATCGTCATCGAAATCGACCCGAGCGGCGCAGTCAGCGCCGACGTCGTGAACGGCCCAGGCGGGAGCCTCTGCCTGGTCGCGCTGCACAAGCTGCTCTCCGAGCTGGGCGAACAGACCACCGCTCGCAGGAAGCCAGCATTCTACCAGGCCGCTGTCGCCGTAGCGACCGTGAAGAAAGGAGCTACCCGATGAGTGCGTATGCCGAGTATCGGACGCAGATCAAAGACGAGGAGGCCCTGATCGCCGCCCTCTGCAAGCTCACGAATCGAGTGGGCGAGAGCATCCGGCGGGAATGGATCGAGCGACACGAGCAGCCGGTGACGCTGGAGGACTACCGAGGCCAGCCGCGGCCCGAGCGCGCCGAGATCCGGATCCCAAATCGCTATGTTGGCGGGGCTGCAAATGATATCGGGTTTCAGCGCCAGGCAGATGGCACGTTCACGGCCATTATTAGCGAGTACGACAGACGTCACTACGACCGCGCGTGGCTCGACAAGCTCGCAGTCGAGTATGGCCGCGAGCTGATCAACAGAAACGCGAAGAAACTTGGGTACCGTGTGACTGAGACGCGGCACGCGGACGGATCGGTACGCATGGTCCTCACCCGCAGGTAGGAGGAGACGCCAATGGACAAGGACGAAGCCCAGGTGCAAATCGCCAATCCGTTCGAGAATGCCATCGGCATTTCGATCACCTCTCACACGTGGGGCATCCGAAGGAAGGTCCAACGAGACGAAGTCCACGTCCAGGGCCCTGACGGAGCATCCGTCGACAAGGAGGTGCTCTCGCTGACCAAAAGGCTCCTAAAGAGCAGCCAGTACGACGCGATCTGCACTGCTGACCGGCGCATCCGTGACGAGCTGGAGAAGGTGGCGGTGCCGAGCCAGCTCCGCCGAGGCACCTACTTGATCCCGATCGCTCTGCTAGACGACGTGGACGCCAAGATCGAGGCTTACCGTCAGGGGCGCGTGGAACTGATTGAGGCGTTTATTGCAGCCTACGATCAGGCCAAGAAAGAGGCGGAAAAGAAGCTGGGGCCGCTTTACAAGGCGCACCAATACCCGCCATCCGAGGACATTCGCGCATGTTTCGCCGTTGAGGTGGACTACATCGCATTTGGTCTGCCTGCGAAGCTCGAATCGGTGTCCGAGAAAATCTACCGCCGCGAGTCGGCGCGCGTGCAGGCCAAGATGGAAGAGGCGGCTGTAGCCATCCGCGGCGCGGCACGTGCGGGACTCCAGCAGCTCGTGTCGAGCATGGCGGACACCCTGACCGGCAGGACCGCGAGCGGCGCGTCGAAGCGGCTGCGTGACGAGGCCATCGAGCATCTGAACGAATGGCTCGACGCCTTTAAGTTCAAGAACCTGACTGGCGATGCGGAGCTGGAAGATGTCGTGGAGAAAGCGCGTAAGCTCATGCAGCGAGTTGACGGCGAGACACTGCGCAGCGACAAGGCCATGCGTGCCAGCGTCGGCGCCGAGTTCGCTAGGCTTGCGCAGGCGACCACGAAGCTCGTGGAGGAGATACCTCGCCGCAAGTTCTCATTCGACGATGATGAATAGCGGATCCAACCATCGAAGTCCCGCACCACACGGTTCGTCCTGTTGCGCCGTCGAGTCGTGGCACAATGCGGACCAGCCGAGCGGTCTAAAAGCAGAATTCAGCGCTCCGTGCGTGTTGCGTGAAGGTCTGTACCGGACGGAACGGTACTCGCAACGCGGGTGGCGCGCGATCTGTCCAGTTAGCCACGAGCCGCTACGCCGGCTCGGATGTCCAACCGAGGCGCGGCGAATAAGAAGGCGTCATGGCACGATAGCGCTGTCAGAATCACCGCGCAGCATACGTCTTTGGGGCATGAGCATGGAACGCTGTCATGTATGTGGCGGGGCGATGCGGTGCCCCGCGGGCGCCTACGAACAGGTTGTCGGCCTGTCGGACACGGACCTGTCACATGTCCACTACGGAATGGGCGGATGCAGCCGTCGTCCCCCATGCCCGGGGCGCGACGGGCGTTTAGCGGGGCACCGGCAAATCATCCCAGCTCCAGCCCCCGCTGGGATGCGGCTCCTCGTGGTGGGCTCGAAGCAGGCCCAGCGCATCCGAGCCCACTACGGGGTCGAGGGTGCCTGGGTGAGCCAGTGCTCCTATGCGTTCTATGTCCGGGACGCGGGGGACTGCAACCTGACCAGCTCGGCCAGCTCGGCCAGCTCGACGAAGCTTCGCGTGAGCTTGGCGGAGCTATGTCGTGGTCCTGCCCGACGGCGGGTCGCGGAGTGCCGGGAGATCTCGGCCCGGCCCGAGCCACGGCCAAAGAAGGGCATGACCAGCAAGCTTCCACTCGACGTTCTGGAGTCGCTCGGGCTGCATCAATCCGACCTGCTCGGAGAACCCATCGTGGCCGGGCCGAGCGAAGGAGTCGCGCAGGACACAACGGCCGGAACGGTCGGCCTGTTGCTCCAGGCCATGGTCGAGACGCTGGGCGCGGGGCAGCCTCAGCTTGCGCCCATCGAGTCCGAACGGCTCACGGCGAAGATCGAGGCGTGTGCCCTGGGCGCCTATGCCTTGCAGATCCAGGACGACCCCCGTGGGGTCCTGGTGCGGGTTCCCGGGGCTCGCATCGAACGATTTCGCGGCACCTGCCAGTTGCTGGAGGACGGCGAGCTGCTGCTCGCCTCTGGGGGGCCAGGCGACGAGGGCTGGGTGTTGATCGACGGTCCGACGGGGTCGATGCTGCTCGGCTGCGTAAACGGCGGAGAGTTGTGGGGACAATGGGTCGCATCGCGCGCGGTTCGCACCATTGCCGCCTGGCAGCCTGACGCGCGGCACGAGCTTGACGCACCCTCGGTCGCGAGCTTGACGCACGGCCTCGGCTCACAGCCGTGGCTTCAGGCTGCCGCGGAATCCTTGATGGAGAGTTCTGCCGCGATAGATAGGTGTGCGGCAGTCGGGTTGCTTGGGCGACTATGGCTGCCGCCGCGCAAAAACGATGTCCAGGCGGCACTGCAAATATCGTTGAGAGGCGCCGGGCCAGGCCAGGTGGGGCGCGCCTGGTGGGCGGCGTTATCGCCCGAAGATCGCCGCGGCGTGATCCGCGCCGCGCTGACGCGTATCGACGACCTTATGGACGAGGTGCCGGAGCTGCGGAGCAGGGTTGCCGCGGATCCGGTGACGGCGGCGCCGCTGGCGCTGGACTGGCTACGACGTCGCGACGACCTGGAAGCAATTCTGTTCCTGGCTCGCGGCACAAGCGATGCCCTCGTGCTCGAAGGCGCCTTGCAGACCCTGGATGAACGTGCCGCAGCCGAGCACTCGATATGGTTCTTTCTCCCCCCCTTCGATGACGAGCGGCTGCGCGCAGTGGCGTCCGCAGAGCCCGACGCATGGTGGGGCGACCTTTCGTCACAACGAGGTTAAGCATGCAAGAGGCCGTCATGACCGAGTACGGCGTCCCGGCGACGTGCGCCGGGGCGCGCGAGTGGGCCGTCCTGTCTGGGACGGCTCGGCCGCGGCATTACGACACGCCGGGCGAGTACGTCCGCGCGTGTCGCAGGCTCGATCCGGGCCTGCGGCTCGACGGGGATCGTCCCGTCGACGGGCGGTTGATCGCCGCCGGGTTTCGCCGGGTGCCCCCCCGCGAGTGGGTGCTAGGCGAGCGCGACGACGGTCGCGCTCCAAGGTTCCTGGGGGATTTCCTACGCTGGTGGGGCGCGACGCAACCGCGCCCCGGCGCCGTCGGGTCGACCTACAACGCCGATCCCGACGTTGCCGTCACGCTTTGGCTCGCTGGACCCGCGGTCCGGCGAGCGGTGCGCCGGCTGCCGCCGGACAGGTGGGCTCTACTTGTCTCGCGTGATCGCGAGACCGACGAGCTGCGCGTCTCGCGACGCGCGCTGCGCTGGCTCCCGGAGCTGTCGCGGTTCGCGCGGCGGGCGTCGGCGTACCGATGGTGGCCAGACGCCCGCACAGCGCGCGCGCTCGGGGCGCTCGACGCCGAGCTCCAGCGCGCAGCACTGTCGACAGTGCGGCCCCCGCAGGGCCGCGCGCTCGTGCGTGTGCGCGACATCGACTGGGGGTTCGTCGCGCGTGTGCGCGACGCGATGTTGGCGGATACGACAGGCCGCGTCCGTGCGGCCTGGGCGGTAAACCTGGTCTCGGTGCGCGTCGGGCACGACCCTGGCGAGCGCTTCCGCCGACTGGCCGCGGCCGCCGGCGTGTTGTGCGGCGACTGCATGGGCTGGGCGGCGTGGCTCGCGCCGGCCTATCCGCGAGTGCCTATGCATATCGCAGTGCGATTGTGCCGGGGCGAGACCCCGGTGCAGATCAGCGGCGGACTGACCCGCCGCGAGGCGCACGAGTGGCTTGCTGAGGGGGCAAAGGAGTCCCCTTGGCGGTGGCTCGTGCGAGGACTGCCGTCGATCGATGCAGCGATCGACCAGCGGCCCGACGCGCGAAGTGTCGCCGTCGCGCGGTGGCTCATCGACGTGCACCGTCGCGGGGGGTGGCCCGGCCTCGTCCGGGAGCGCACGATGCGAGGCCCTGGCGGGCGCATCGTGCGTTTCCGCTATATCGATCGCCTCGACGAGGTACGTGACGAGGACCTCGTCGGCGAGGGCGGTACCGGCGTCGATGTCGTATTCCGCCGAGCGGCGCAGCGCTACGCCACAAAGTACGAGGACCAGTTCGTGGAGGACCATACGGTCCTCCGCGAACCGCCGAAATGGCGGCTGTATCCGTGCATGCGAGTGCTGCACACTCCCGCCGCCCTGGTCCGGGAGGGACGGGAGCTGCACCACTGCGTGGCCGGCTACATGTCCGATGTCCGCGCGGGGCGGTCGGTGATCATTTCGCTGGACGTGTGCGGGCATCGATCGACAGTAGAGATCTCGCCCGACGGCCGCGAGGTGCGACAGCACTACGCGGCATGCAACTCGCAGCCACACGAGCTTTGCGTGCGGGTGCTGGACACATTCTTGCGCCGGAATAAGCTGGCGCAGTACAAGGAGACGCCATGAATAATAGCGTATTCCGCACGATTATAGGCGTGCAATCCGCACCGCTTTGGTGCGAGAGCCGAGCCCGCTTGCTAAGCGGGTTTGGCGCCACCCCATTCGAGGTCGCGGCGGCCGTCGGGTTGATCGGCCGCTTCTGGCGACCTAAAGATGGAGAAATGCGGGATGTGGCCGGGACGACCCCCGGCCACAGGGCCAGGGAATGGTGGGTCCACCTGCCGGAGCAGGATAGGCGCGAGGTCTTCGACGAGGCGTGCGAGTGGATCGACGATCTTGCGAGAGGATTGTCGATCATCCAGAAAACCCAGTGGAACTGGTTCGCGCGCCAGCTCCTATTGGACAGACACGATCTGGAGTCTGTCCTATTCGTGATGGGCCGTGCCCCCGGAGCGCACACACTTCGGGAGGCACTGCGCGACATCGACAACCGGGCGGCGCCGCTGTATGCCGCGTGGGGGCAGCACATTCGCGAGGACCATCTGCTTTGCGCTTTGGCCGCCGAGTCTGGCGCTTGGTGGCCGGGCTGCACTGATGGCTCGCACGACATGGAGGCGTCATGAACGGGAATGTTGGCGCATGGGTGAGATACATCCATGCGCTACAAGAGGACGACGCGGTTGCGCGCGCAGCCGCGTTCGAGGAGATCAAAAAAGCGGGCGGCCCGTGGGCCGACCCGAACCGATATCGGGTGTGGGGATGCCGGGAAGTCGAGTACCGTGGCGAGCGGACCCCGGAAATCGACGAGCTGTGCAAAATGCGCCCATATTTCCCCGTAAAGGTCGCAGTGCCGATATGGGGGAATGTTATCGACGAGTTGAAAAGGCCATTTGTGGCCTTCGTTGAGCGATACGAAGAGGGGCGGTGGATCGTCGCGGGAGACTCCCTGGAGGGATGTCTCCGAATGATCCCGCCCTGCCGTCGTGGGCCAAACGGCCACATCGACGGCTACGAGTGGCTTCGGCCGCTCGTGAAAATGAGCAAACACGGTTGGACGGTTGTGTCCAAATCTGTAATTGGTCGCAACGTGACCAAAGATTTGGACATGCCCCTAGTCGTGTGTATGTCGTGCTACGACGACGGGGACGACTGGCGATACCCCGTCGTCTATCGGAGCCAGGGATGGCTGGGAGAGGCGACTTGCTGCCGATGCGGCAAGCCGCTTCCGCTGGACCCGAAAGGCCCGATGTGGAACGGGCGGGCTTAGCCGCGCGGCCAGAGGCGCGGCGAAGGAGAGATGCCATGAATCGAATCAAGCAAGGGAGAGTCCGTGCGCTGCTGACGCGGCGCACGGCGTGGGTTGGGATGAGCGTGCCGCCGACGGTGCTTCGTCGCGCGGTGGCTCTCGTGGAGCCGCACGCGATGCCGCACGGACTGCGGAGCACGTTGCGGCTCGTGGTTGCGGCTGTGCGCGCAGCATGGATCTGTGCACGTGCCTCTACAACAATACCTTCGTAGCGAAGGAAGGTGCACAATGACATGAGCATCCGCGTCCTACACCCGGGGACTGTCCGAGTACGGCTGTGAGCAGACGGTTGCCCTCGCTTGCACTCCTGGCGGCCTCGACGTGGACGTGCTGCGCGAGAACTGGATCGAGGCCGTCAACAGCGTGCCGGGCTTGACAGTTATGCAGGCGCTGAAGGTGTTGCTGGGTTGGCCGCCTGCTGCGGCAAAAGCTTTCCGAAGACCCGCTTCGCCCGCTTGAGGAAGAACGCCGCATCGACCATGACGGCGGTCGCCGTGGGACTCAGATGGCGAAGGAGAGCGTCACAAAAAGAATTGCCCCGGGGTTCGGCCTGGCCTGCATGAGCTCGGTCAGGCGTACTGGCGGGGGCGGATGATGACGTCTTCATAGCTCCGTTCTCCTTGCCGGTCAAGCGGCTGCCGCTTCAGGCAACGCAGATAGGTCGAGGTCGGCAACCCTGATCTCGCGCGTCATCAGCTTGTGGAGCAGCGACTTGAACAGCTCTTCGAGCAGCGCGCGCTTGCGTCGGTGAAGGTCGATCTTGCGGTCGATGGCGTCGAGGATGGCGACGATTTCACGTTGTTCGTCAACTGATCGGGGCAGCGGAAACGCAACTGTGCGAAGCTTGGTCGCACTGATAATGCCCCGACCGAACGATAGGTTCGCAAGTCGTTTGATTTCAGCATGTACATTAGAACGATTCAGGTAATAGTTCAGAAAACGAGGGAGACATCGCTCCTCATTTACCGATATGCGGATAAGGTACGAGGCGAAGACCGCTTCTTGCGCGCTCTCGTAGAGGGCGGTCCGTCCAACGTGGTCAATGTTATTATTGTGGTTGAACAACAGATCGCCAGGCCGCAGACGATAAGCTGCCAATGTTTCGTTGTCAAGATCCACAAACCGCAAGTAGCGGAACACGACCCGCCCATCGTCCTGGCAGTTCATTCCCAGGATCGGTGTTCGGCCGGTTGGTTGTCCCCGAATGTAAAGCCCGTACTGGGTCTCCGTTGCGACGTCGTTGATGGTGACGATGTCCCAACTTTCCGGCGCCGGCCCAATCTCGGTCTCCTTCTGCGGCTCGCCGCGCAGCCCCCGCGTGAACAGCTCGCGCATGGCAGTGGACTTGAGCAGACAGGCGGTGGACTTGAGAGTGCCCTGCTGTTCTGCATGAGCTTCCAAGAGCCTCAGAACACGGCCGATGGCTTCTTGTTCTGCCTTGTCGTCGGGAACGGAGATCCGCTTCTCCCTGAGTAACGAAAAGTGGCGATTGTAGCCTCTGCTTGGAATGTTGAGTGAACGACAAGCGAACAAGAAGAATAGCGGATCGATGTCGTCGTTAGGCTTCAGAATCTGCGTGCCGTCAGCACCACGAGCAAACGGTGTGTCAATGAACTTGAGTGCCCGAGTATGGTCACCGAAGACCACAAGAGGGAGTGGCGCGTCGATCACTGTGGCTTCGTCGTCGGTCCAGCCCGCGATTCTCTCCCGCCCCTGATCAACAACAGGGAAACGGCCGTCCTTCTTGTAATCGCGGGCAAGTACCTTCCCCTTGCCCGGGAAGGCCAGAGTGTGGAAGCAATCAGCGACGAGACGAACGGACCATCCTCCGTTGGCGGGCATTGTTAGTCGCCCTCCGCAAGCAACGGTTGAAGGAGAGCGGCTAGTCGCGCGGTCAACTTCGCGTCTTCGTCCGAGAGCGCGCGAAGCTGCGTGATCAGTCCGCCGATGTCAGCGGTCTCAGTCTCTGGCGAGTTACCAACCCACTTGCTCGGGATCAGGTTGTAGTCGGCCTCGGCAGCTTGCTCCCTCGTGAGGACCGCAAGCTCGCCCTCGACGGGCTCGCCCTTGTTGAACATGTCCGCGAGCGGCCGGATATCTTCCTCGGGCAGGTAGTTCTTGGGCCGCCCTTTCTTGAAGTGCCGGCTCGCGTTGAGGAGGACGATCTTGCCCTTGCGCGCCTCGGCCTTCCGCTTATTGAGGACCACGATGATGCCGGCTGCCGTGGTGTTGTAGAAGAGGTTGTCCGGCAAGAGCACGACGCCCTCGATCAGGTCCTGCTCGACGAACCACTTGCGGATGTTCCGCTCCTTGTCCTCGTTCTTCGAGCCCGAGCCCCGCGTGACCGCGCCGGTGTCGAGCACCACGGCGGCGCGGCCGTTCTCGTTCAGACAGGCGAGCGTGTGCTGAAGCCAGGCCCAATCGCCCTTGCCTGTGGTGATGCCGCCCGCGGGCCGGAAGCGGTCAAAGGGGTCGTTGGCGAAGATGTCCGTCGAGAATGGCTGGTTCCACATGGGGTTCGCGACGACGAGGTCGTAAGTGCGGATGCGGCCATCGTCGGTGCGGAACTTCGGGTTGATCATGGTGTCGCCGCGCTGAAGATCGACCTCCATGCCGTGGATGATCGCGTTCATGCGCGCGATGGCGTAGCTCTCGGCCTGAAGCTCCTGGCCGGAGAGCTTGAGCGGCACCTTGCTCGTCGGGTCGAGCTCGCGGGCGACGAGATGGAGCTTGAGGAGGAGCCCCGCGGAGCCGCAGGCGTAGTCGTGGCACTCCTGGCCGGGGCGAGGCCGGAGGATCCGCGCCATCAGGAACCCCACCTCCGTCGGCGTGAAGAACTCGCCGGCGCTCTGGCCCGAGCCCTCTGCGAACTTCCTGAGGAGGTACTCGTAGGCGCGGCCGAGGAAGTCTGGTTGCACGTCGGCGAGGCCGAGGCGATAGCGCGGGTTGGAGAACGTTTCGACCACGTCGCTCAGCTTCGCGGGGTTGATATCTCGCTCACCGCTGCGCTCGGCGGCGAAGTCCACCACGTCGATGACTCCGGAGAGCGACGGGTTGTGCTTCACCACGGCGCGCACGGCCATCGTTAGGTGCTCACCGATGTCTCGCGGGCGCTCCTTCGGTGGCCACTCGAACGGCTCGCGGCCGTTGATCACCGCCCACCGCGCTTCGGGCGGGAGGTAGAAACGAAGCAAGGAGTGGTCGCCCTCGGCGATCTCGAGCGCCGTCGCGCGGTCGCCGTAGTCCTCGGCCAGCCGGTTGACCTCGTCGTCGAAGACGTCAGAGAGGCGCTTCAAGAACAGCAGCGGGAGGAGGTAGTCCTTGAACTTCGCCGCGTCCTTCTCGCCCCGGATGGAGCACGCCGCGTCCCAAAGCATCTGCTCCATCGGCTTGGTAAACGGTGTTGCCGCACCTGGATCACGACGACGGCGCGGCACACGGCCCGGAGCGGCATCAACGCCATCGACCCCCGCTTCGCGCGCCAGCGCCGCAATAGCGTCGCGTGCCGCCTTCTGCGGCTTGGCTGTCCCGCCCTCCCATCGGTTCACGGTTGCGAATGAGACCCCCAACCTCTCGGCGAGTTGCTCCTGGGTGAGCCCGAGGTTGGACCGGATGGCGCGGAGGATGGCGGGGGTTTCCGGCTGTTCCGTCATATTTGCTATATATAGTTCATCGCAGACATGGCGTCAAGAGGCCCGGTACGGCCTGATTACCTGTACATGTGTCACGGTCCACGCCCCCAGAACCGAAGCCGCAGCGGCGGGTCGACGGCTTGAACACGTGGCGCTTGTAGTGGGTCTCGGCGAGCACGAACTCCTCGACCTCTCCCGCCGTGGCATCGCAACCGGCGAAGCGCGCGACGAGTGACCAAGCGCTTGCGTTTCCCACGATCGTTCCGCCCTGGTCGCACTGCATCGACCCGTCTACGAAAAACGGGTTGGGCGCGAATTCATCCTTCAGCATGCCGAGATCGGCATGCTGAAGCGCGAGGAGTACCAGACATGAGGGCAGAGGTATCCGTGACGATCTGGAGAGGGCGGCGCGGGCCGTTCATCGCAGCCTACGGCTGCCATTGCTCGGCGGCATGTGCTAGGATGCACCCATGTATGGGTACGACCTGTATTCCGGCCAACGAATCCCTACGGGCCAAGAACCGTCCGCACAGACTGAGCCGTCAATCAAGCGGCCCAGTGGGCAGCGTGAGCAGCCGATGCTCGCGGAAAGGTTACCGATCCGGGTGACCATCCTGGATCAACCCCCTGCCAAGGCCACACCTACCGCGCATGAGACGGCAAGGAGCACATGGTCCGAAACCTTCACGACGGTGGTCTCGGCAGCGGCGCCGAGCGTCCTCGCAGGAGTCGTTTTGTACTACCTGACAAGGGAGCGCCAGGCTTGATCTCGACAAAGGATGGTAACCGGGCCGTCGATGTCGCCGCGCAATTCGTCGCACGCTGCATCGAGAGTTACTGCCGCGTTTGTCCTGACAAGCTCGAATTTCATCGCGGCGAGGCGAGGTTGATCGAACACCTCACGGCTTATGTCGCGGCGGCCAAGCGAGGGTCCGCGAGGGAGGCAAGCCTACACAGCGGCGAGGCGCTGGAAACGCTTGTGTCAGCGGTTCGACGCAGGTAGTCGGTCATACTTAGCCAGTTGGAGCTGTGCTCGGACACATATCGCCAGGGATATACCCGCGTCGGAGGTCAGAAGGCGTTTCAGGTATTGCGAATCATCCTGCCGTAGGCGGAGTTCCGCGCCTCGCGCTCGCAGACCTGGGCGTCGGTGATGGCTCATCGGGCGGCTTGTGGCGACCTTGGGTGGGATCCGACACCGTCCGACGAACCGGCTACGCGGCCCGCCTTGCTAGCGCATGGGCCATGCCATGTCCCCGTGCAACGCCGACCACAAACCATGCGAGGATTTCCATGAGCTAAGCTTACCACGGCTCGCCTTCTGCTATGCGCCAGTAGCAATGGATGCTATCCTCGCGCCATGAACAAGAGCACCCTGTCAAGCAACGAAGCGAAAAGGATCATCAAGGCCGCCTTGCTGGATCGCGGATGGGAGGTAGGCAAGGCTTGGAGGTCCGGAATCATACATCCGTCGCATCCGTTGCGCCGATGGAACCTCGATGCTGGCAGACGGATCGTGACCTTTGATTACCGCGACCGCGAAACGGACGATTGGAAGCCGCTCATGCGGTACATGGCGACCGACCTAGCGAAGTTCATCCGCGACAGTCCGCGCAAGTTCAATCCCTTCGATACAAACTTTGAAGTGAGCCTTGAAGCCAAGGCGTCGAAGGCGCCAGCCAGCCCCAAGGCGTCGAAGGCGCCAGCCAGCCCCAAGGCGTCGAAGGCGCCAGCCAGCCCCAAGGCGTCGAAGGCGCCTGCCAGCCCCAAGGCGAGCCCAAAGGCGTCGAAGGCGCCCGCCAGCCCCAAGGCGTCGAAGAAACTCTCGTTCCACGAACACATGCCGGACACGGGCGATCCGTACATCTCCGCCTCCGTGCATAAGGAGGACGAGGGCAAGTGGTATCACCTAGCGATGAGGCCAACCTCGCTCGATGTCGTCATGTCCGATGGGATCGAACCGTGGCTCAAGCAGTTCGGCGGGCTCAGCGCACTCCAGGTTCGACTGGAGCGGCCTTTCGGAGAGGACAGCAAACCAATTCCGCTCGCAAGCTGGAGCAAGCGTTCGGGTCAGTTCAAACTCAGCTCTGGCGCTCCGAAGACACTCTCCGAGCTGAACAAGATGCGAGGCGGACGTGGACTTCCGCCGGTGAAAGGCACAGCACCGAAAAAGTCCGTCCGCATGACGGCACAGAAAATCGAGCTTCTGCCTGGTTACGGGCTTACTCCCTATGCTGGCGTCCCGTGCGTTGGGCCACGCGCAGTTCGCTTCGCAGTGGACACCGTACTGCGAGACTTGATTTCCGAACATGATAGTGACGCGATCGCTGAAGCCATAACCTCCGTAGTGCTGAACTACGCGAACAGGCAGGCAACCTTCGACGTCAGCGAAATTCGTTCTGAGATCGCCTCGGCTATCGAGCTTTCATCTCCAATGATGGCCGACAAGTCGTGGGGCACCGCCAAGCGCGTGCTTGATCGGATGATTGCCGAACGCCGCTATGACTGGCGTCGCTCCGAGTACCAGAGGGTCGCAGTGACCAGTTCCCGCATCCTGGTGCCATCCGCAAATAACGAGAACATGCTCCGTGTAGCATGCGCAGACATTCCGAAAGAGCCCCCATCGCACGACCCGACCGGACTACTTGACTGGGTACTCTACAGGCTTCACGCCGAGCAGCTTGGCACCGAGCTCTTCAATGCGCTCATGGCAGTTCCACACATGTTCGACGGGACACTCGAACGAGCTAGCATTCTAGATGCGATTGAGACGTTCTACGAAGCCAGGTGGAGTCCTGATATCAACGAGCTTTTTGACGAGATGGAGGAGCATCGCATACTGCTCGGCTCATGGGAAACCGACGGCTATTTGCTACCAGAGTCGGACCCAATCAGCCCGGCGCGAGTGGACAGGACTCCGCAGGCGATCCTCGATTACTACGCTCGCAAGATAGATGATTGGCAAAGCGGGCGGCAGGCCGCAGCCGTGCTTGACGACGAAGGTAAGCCAGTCACAGCCGCGAGTGAGTACTACGAGATAAAGCGTGGCCGCAATATAGAGGAGCTGAACCGTTTGATTCAGCAAATGCGCAAAGAGCTTCCAAAGCCGGCGGCCCAGGAGGCCGCATCACCCAGCGGTCCGAAGTTGCACGGCGCCGGACGGACGCTGATCACTGACGAAGATGCGTTCGATCGGCTGACAGAGATTGAAGGGCCGGCATGGAGCGATGAGCAGCGAAAGGCCGACTACGATCCATACGGCTTTTTCATGAACCTCGAAGCGTTCAAGACCCTTCAGGAGATGGGGCTAGACAAGGAAGGCTACATGATCGTCGACGCGATGCCCGATGGAGGCGGCTTCCTTGGAACCGACGGAACCGGGTACACGATCATGCCCGACGGCGAGATCGTTGTCATCGCCGAGACGTCAAACGCGAGGAAGCTAGCCAAGTGCGAGAAGACTGGCATCCGATGGGTCGGCGAGCCTCCGAAGGCGTAGGTACCACTGTAGGAGCAAGTTGTGAATCACAAGTGCAGCAGACATCGTGGAACTAATGGACCCGGCGTTCCGTCGCGACGCACGTGTCGACGTGGAGAAGGTCGCCCTGGAGGCTACAGCCAGTCGAACCAGATCGTCCAACCCATCGTTTCAAATTGCCTAGTGAACATCGAAAAGGCGTGGAACATACAACCCGAAGTGGATCTCATCCGATCTGCGCTAAAGCACCACCCGCCAACGCCGAAGTACCGAGGCAAGGCCGACGTCTACACCTGCTCGACCGTCCGCTTGCACTACGCAAAGGAGTGATTCATGGGAGCCGGGACTCGCACGCAGACAAGCGGTGGATCGCATACGGGTCACTTCGATCGCTGCTTCAGGCATGCTATGAGCCTGTACGAACGCGGATGGTCTGACGCACCCATCACTGCTATTGCCAGCGTGTACGCCGACCTAGGACTCTCGGACTGCTCCGATGGATTCACGCACGCCGCCATGCAGATGAAGGCCAAACGGTTCAAAGGGACAGCACGCCAAGGAAGACCCGTCGAGCAATACGAGATCATGCGCGAATTCGCTGATCTGGCTGCCATGTCCGGTTTCGATTCGGACAGCGACGAAGACATGATGCAGCTTCTACGCCTTTGGTGGGCAACCAACGGCTACGAGCGCTCCAAGGAAGGCGATGGCGAAAGTCTCACGGGCGAAACGTGGGTGAGCCCCCTTGACCGAGGCGCTCGTTACATGCTTCACAGGACTTCTTCGGAGCCGGCGGGCGCCAGGCAAGCCAAACACCGCGAGGAGCAGCGTCAGAAGCGAGAACTTGCGGAATGGCATGTTTGGGTCCTTCGCGCAGACGGCGGCCGCATCGTCATCGAGAGCAAGGTGCCTGTCCGCTCAATGATACGCAATGTAGTCGAGAGCGTGCGCCGCGTGCTCCCTGCGCACGGGCTGCCTGTTCCCGCGGGTCTACCCGAGTTCCATCCCTCGCTGCTGATCACAGATCCGAGGTCCTTCGAGGTGCTGACCACGATCGAGGGCGCCAAGTGGGCGGAGCATGAGCGCAAGCATGACGACGACCCATACGGCTTCTTCATGAATGTCGTCGCGTTCGAGACGCTGCGTGAGATGGGGCTCGACAAGCAGGGGTACATGATCGTCGACGCGATGCCGGCTGGCGGAGGATTCCTTGGCGATGACGGCACCATCTACACCATCCTGCCAAGCGGCGAGATCGTCGCCATTGCTGAGAGCGCACCAGAGGACAAGCGAGCCAAGATCAGGCGCCACCTGCGCCTCGTGAGCGCCGGCAAAACCATCTGACTAATTTGGCACAGGGAACCGAGGGAGACATGGAGTTCAAGGTCCAAGCAGCACAGCTCAAAGAAGCGCTAGATCTCGCTAAGCCGCTGGCGATAGACGCTGCCAAGCGGTATAAGTACCGCCGCGGGCAAGGGGAGGAGACGCCAGAACCGGAGGCTCCTGGCCGTATTCAGCTTCTGGCCGAGGAAGGGCAGCTTCGCGTGGTCGTCGATCACAAGGACGTATGGGTGGTGTTCGCGATCCCAATCAAGGCCAGGACACCTGGGTCGGTGTCTATCGAGCCAAGCGAGGTTGCTGCGATCGCCAGACTCCTCACTGGCGCGAAGGACGCATGGGTACTGGTCAACTATGAAAGGGACCAGGATTCGATGCGACTGGCTGTAGGCGCGAAATCGATCTCGGTGACGGCAGAATCCGCCAAGGGGTCAACCGTGCCCATTGCCCCAAAGGCCGTGCAGATCCAGTCACGTCCGTTCATCGACATCATCGAAGCAACACGCCACGCCGTCGGCGCAGAGGAGCTTTGCGACTCATCGACACGGCCCATGTGCTCGTTCCTCATGGAGCGCAACGGCTCTGAGCTTAGGGCCGTTACCACCGATGGACACCGAATCGCTGTCGCCGTCGCCGAGGTGAGTGGCGACCTGGAAGATTTCGCTAAATTGGTGCCGGCGAAGGCCGTCGATTTGTTCCGCAAGTTTCTTGGCAAGTCCGAGATTGTCCGGGTTGGATTCGACGCCGACGAGAAGAAAGCCTCCAATGAAAGCAGCCGGACCCGGCATGTGGGTACGGATACGGTTCAGCTACTAATGCTCGGTTGCGACACCCCGAAGGGGTCGGAGGCGGCAGTATACGTGAGGAAAACGCACGCAACATTTCCGGACTACCGGAATACGATTCCGTCCAGCGGGCAGAATACAAGCTTCCGACTCGCCATGCCTGACGCGCTCGACGTGCTCGTCCCGATCGCAGCTATCGCTGGCAGAAAGAATCCCGGAATCCACATTCAGCACATAGACGGTAAACCAGTTGTCTGGAAATCTGAGTTCGAGGAGGGGATCACGGTAGCGGGCGATCTGCCTGGCAGGTCAACCTACACGGGAAAGGGATCGCACTCCGGAACTAACCCAGATTCCGTAGTAGTCAACGAGAGGTATTTCACGGAGGCCCTGCAAGCGATCACGTCCAGCGAGGCCGTCGTGGAGATGGACTCGGACGGTGAAGTAGCTCCCATCGTGGTGACGGGCAGACGCGGCCTGGCCCAAGTAACTTGCGCGGTCATGCCGATGCGCGGAGATGTAGCAGGCGGAGGGAATCGGCGCATCTCCAGCCGACCCGGCCCGAACCCGCCTCCCCCTATTCCCGTCGCCAAGTTGGCTAGCTCCCTGTCGTTCGTGTCATCCGCGTCGGACCCTATTTCCCCATTCCCTGCTTTCGCCTCGCTCAGGGTTCAGTACACCGGTGACGATGTGCTTCGCATCGAGGGCACCGACTCGCGCCGGTGGGCGGAGGCCAAACTTCCTGTCGTTGGTTCGCGCGACAGCGGAGCCGCTATCATATCCGCGAAACTGTTGTCCGATATCGTGAGTCATTTCCCCAAATCGGGAAGCGTGATCGTCAAGATCGACACGTCCGAATCCGAGACGACAAAGAGCAATATCCGACTGTATGATTCGGATTTGCCTATCGCAGTGGAGCTCAGTAGCACGATCGATAGCAACGACTATCCGCCCAGACCGAACTTCACGCCTGCCAGTAAAACGAACGTGTCCTGCGCCGCGCTTCAGCCGCTGCTTCAAACGGCCCTGCCCATAGTATCCAAAAATGAACAGCTCCCACACCTGAATTCGATGGAGGCCAACTCCAGCCCCGACACGCTCATGGTTCGCGCCACATACGGTAACGCTGCGATCAAGGCGTGGACCCCGGCCAGCGATGGCGACAGCTTTTCGATCCTAGTGCCGCGGACCAGCGTTGTCGCTGCCATCAAAATGCTTAGCGGCGACTTTGCAGGTCCTCGCCCGGCCGTTTTCGCGTCCGGAACGATTCGAAACCGCAGCACCTCTCAGGCAATGCAGGCTGGATCAATTTTCGTTCCAGAGCGGTGGCCCGGTGACGAATCAAGACGCATCGTATTCAATGCTGGCGAGACGAAACTGCCGGACATTGATCACGTCATGCGCCTTGCAATGGGTGAACGTCCAGCAGGCTCGGTGAACGTTGATCGCAAGGCGTTTATAGATGGAGTTCGATTTCTCGCTGCGGGCTCTGACGCCTCCAAAGTTGGTATTGTTCTGGAGCAAGCCGGCGATAAGCTCCAACTCAAAAACGTTCCAGCCGAGGACCGCCGCAGCGTCGCGCTCGACGCAGAGCTGAAAGGTTACATCGGCATTGTTTTCATGGCCGAGTCTCTTCTTGTCATGACCGGTATACCATCGTCGGATCGGATCGCGTTCACCCTGCACAACAGATACAAATTCGCCCTGCTGAGAGGCCAGAGTTCACCGTATGTTTCGTTTGACCTAGTTGTCGCTGGCGCCGTAGGCCAGTCCGACGTGGCTCAATGGGACGGCCAGACCTTCACCGACCCGCTGCCAGCTCCGCCAGATCCCATCAAGGCGCCGATCACTGAAGCTGTCAGCGTGCAGCCACCAAAGCGCAGGGCAGGCCAGTTGATCGAGCGGCGGACGCACATCCTAGACGCCGACGCTTTCGAAAAGCTGACCATGATCGAGGGCGACGAATGGGCTGCCTTGCAGCGCAAGCATGACGACGACCCATACGGCTTCTTCATGAATGTCGTCGCGTTCGAGACGCTGCGTAAGATGGGGCTCGACAAGCAGGGGTACATGATCGTCGATGCACTGCCCGATGGCGGAGGTTTCTTCGGGTCAGACGGCTCCGGGTATACAATACTTGCCGACGGCGAGATCGTTCTGCTCGCCTCTACGTCCACGGTATACAAGCGGAAGCGGGCGTCCAAGTACATTCGGGTGATTTGATGTTCACGATCCACTTCAAGGACGGGCTATACTACACGCGCCTCCCGTACGAAGCCTATGCTGCACGGCAGCAGCTCAAGTCGCACGGCTGGAAATTCCACTGGGGCGATCATCGATGCTATCGCAACTGTGAGGGCTGTCGGGTCGGCCTCCCTAAGCTCACGAACTTCACATCAAGGCGGGAGAACGCCGCTCCGTTCATAGACAACTTCGACGAAGAGGCGAGAGCCGCAATCGGCGATGTCGACCTCAAGATAACTGAAGCAGAGTCGCGAGCTGGCGACGCCGACATCGACGTACCCGTGCCGGCTGGGCTGTCTTACATGCCCTACCAGCGTGCTGGGATCAAGTGGATCATGGGCCGTAGATGCACACTTCTCGGCGACGAGATGGGTCTCGGCAAAACGATCCAAATTCTGGGAGCGATCAACGGCCTGGTCGAAACGAAAGAGGTTTTGTGCGTAGTCCCGGCCTCGCTCACCATGAACTGGATTCGCGAGGCAAGGAAGTGGCTTGTCCGGCCTGTGAACGCAGTGCGGGTATACACAGCGGATGATTTGCCGGATCCGCCAGCCGGCGATTCGATCAACTTCCTTGTCACGAACTACGAGCTACTGATCAACCAGAAGGGCAAGGATGTCAAGGAGGTCATGGCGACCAACGGCCGCGCCCAGGAAGACTACCTTGGATTCAGGCGAGCGGCCATGAAGGCAACGGAGGAGCCGAACGCGATTTCGCGCATCCTGGTGGTAGCGCATAGGCCATCACTGATCGACTGGGAACGAGCGCTAGACTCGAAGAAAATCACGAGGAAGGTCGAGTTCCAAATCGCAACGGATGCGGATTCGCTGCACGCAGCGGTCGCGGAGTTGGAGCGCGAGCTTCCGGAAAAGGCGATCGCCGTCGTCGTTCCCATGGACAGGAGGCTCATCGAGGCAGCGATGCACAAGCCCTATACATGGGACATAGTGCTCAAGGACCGGCTCCACGTACTCACTACGCGGGGCCGCGGGCGCGGGCTGCATGATGCACTCATGGAGCGCAAGTTCGATATGCTCGTGCTCGATGAATGCCACAAGATCACGAACCCCAAGGCGCAGCAAACGATCGCAATCGTCGGCAAGGAGTCGAGACGCTCGGAGGGGAAGCCCGGCCTGATCTCCCGCGCAAATCGACTCGTGTTCGCGACCGGCACCCCCATTAGGAACAAGCCCGTTGAGCTTTGGCCTTTGCTTCATGCGCTAGCCCCACGTACGTTCAACAATTTCTTCGAGTACGCGCTTGAGTTCTGCGCTGCCGTCAAGAACCGGTGGGGCTGGGACTTCAACAACATCATCAACCTAAAAGAGAGTGAACGCAAGGCGATCCTCAACCGACTTCAGACGATTCTACGCACCGGAACGGAGCACGGCGGGCTCATGATCCGACGGATGAAGGCCGATGTGCTGAAGGACATGCCGCCTAAGATTCGCCACCTGCAAGTGCTTGAGGCCGAAACCAAGGAGCAGGCCGAAGCTATAGCGGCTGAAAGAGAGGCGTTCGAGGAGCGCGAGGAACACTTGGAGGCCCTTCGAGGAGAGGCGACCCTCGCGGAGCTTCGCGGCGACACGAAGGCTTACGAGGCTGCGGTCGCTGAGCTGAGGAAGGCACAGAGGATCGCTTTCGAGGAGATGTCCGCGGTCCGACACAGGACCGGCCTGGCGAAGGTCGGGCCAGCCTCGAAGTACGTCGCCGATTTGCTGGAAGGCGGCTTGGACAAGGTGCTTGTGTTCTGCGTGCATCGTGACGTCGCGGAGGGGCTTCAGGAGGCCCTGAAGGAATACGGGCCAGTGAAGATCACTGGCGAGACTCCGCAAGACAAACGCATGCCTATCGTCGACCGCTTTCAGAGCGATCCCAACACGCGAGTCTTTATCGGCAACATCGACGCTGCGGGCGTCGGGCTTACGCTTACAGCGGCTTCGACGGTAATTATGGTAGAGGCGACGTGGGTGCCCGCTCTCAACAGCCAGGCGGAAGATCGCGCACACAGATACGGCCAGCAACACACCGTTCACGTCCAGTACCTCGTGTTCGATGGCTCGATCGATCAACTGATTCTGGAGAAGGTGCTTCAGAAAATGGAGGTCGTGAAGGAGGCCCTCGACGACGAAATCGCCGATCTCGATGTCCCCACCGAAACGCTCAGCACCGAGATTCAGGAAACTCCAGAGCGGGCATCCGACGAGGGTATCTCGATCAACGACCGCCATGGCCGCCCTTTGGTCCGCTCGGCTCTCAAGCAGCCTTCGGAGATGACGGCTGTGCCAGATTACGCTCCGGAGGTCCGTAACGCGGCTTTGCGGGCCATGCAGATCCTTGCTGGCCGTTGCGACGGAGCCTTGCGGCGCGACGACATGGGGTTCAGCGCGCAGTGGGTCAATGCCGGGCACTGGCTGGCCGGGCAGGCGGATCTCGGGAACAAGGCAACGCAGCTAGCGATTCGGATCGCGACCTGGCACCAGCGACAGCTACCCGACGACCTGCTGACGCTTCTGGGGATTGAGCGCAAAGGCCAGCGCGATCGTCCGCTTGAAGCGGAGGGGCCGCCGAAACGATACCGGCTGGTGCTCCAGAACAAGGCGTGGAAGGTCGAGTTTTCATCGACGCTGCTCGACATGCCCATTCAGCGGACCGTGTGGTGGAACCCGGCAGGGATGGAGGGGACCCCGGCAGAAACGCTGCTCGTCGAGGACGGCGACACCTGCTTCAAGGCGGCCGACCCCGATGTTGCCTTCCGCGTATGCGTCCGCGGCGACGACGCTGGCGAGGTACTGGACATCGAAGTACCAAAGCCCGAAAGCAAATACGAGCTTCGGTGGCACGGCGGTCGCTGGCAGCGCAAGCTGAAGCAGGGCTGGACCGACATTGAGCACAAGTGGCTGGACACACCCGCGACAAAAAGTACTGCGAGGAAGGCCAAGCAGGAGGCAACGGTCGAACGACCGTTCGTGGTCGCGCCTTCTCCGACCGTATCCGACGAGCCCACGCCGTCGAGTCGCACGCCGTCGAGTCGCACGCCGTCGAGTCGCACGCCGTCGAGTCGCACGCCGTCGGCGCAGAGGAGGATGCTGAACATCCTCGATCCCGACGCCTTCGATCGCATGACGGAGCTGGAGGGCGAGGACTGGGCAGCTTACGAGCGCTCCCACGACTACGAGCCCACTGGATTCTGGATGAATGTCGAGGCGTACAAGACGCTACAGGAGCTCGGGCTCGACAGGCAGGGCTACATGATCGTCGATGCGATGCCGGAGGGCGGGGTGTTCTCGGGCATGGAGGAACGGGGCTACACGATCCTTGCGAATGGCGAGATCGCACTTCTTGGCGACACCGCCGATGCCAATTTCCGATCGAAAGCTGCTAAGATCGTCCGGGTGGTGTGACCATGGTGAAGAAGCAACACGTTACCTTGCACGGCGGAATGCACGAGAAAGCTCACGCCGACATCAGCCAGTTCGACCAGATCCAGCTCGCTAAGGGAACCCGGTTCGAGCTGGAGCACACGAACGACAAGTCCGTGGCTCAGCAGATCGCCATGGATCACCTGACCGAGGATCCTCGGTACTACGATCGGCTAAGCCAGATGGAAGCACGTGCGAAACGCAACAAGACGCGGCTTCCAAGGTACGGAGAGGTCCACCGAGAGCAGGTCGCAAACGGCAGGGCAACGATCGTCATCCGGGCTATCTTCGGCCAGCGGAAGGGCGACCACTACCAGGCCCGCGTTTTGCTTGGGACCGGCGCGCCTAGCGACTCCGGCAAGGAGCCTCTGTTATGGCACGACGATTTCTACGTCGACGCTAGCCCGGACGATGCGCTGAAGACCGCCATTGCAATGGCGAAAGCATGGGCGCGCTCACCGGAGGGCAAGCGCCGCATCGCGACCAGCGGCGCGGTCGTAGGCAAGATTGGCAGCAAGGCCAAGGCAAACCCCGAGGAGATGGCGATGAGCAACACAGCAGACGGCGAATACCAGGAAAACCCGGTCATGTACGAGGCGGACAAGGAGCTTGACCGGATCTTTTCGGACCCTGAGTTCAGGGCGTCAGTTCCGGAAGGCCACTGGGCCGACGTCAAGGTGTTGTTCAGCGTGCTGCTCATGAACGACGCCCACCACCTCGCACTCAGGCTTGAGCAAATGATGAAAGACGGAGACATTTCGAGGTTCTTCGTCGACGACCGCGTCCTCGCCCGGTTCCGGCCTGTCGGCACGGGATACACACTGCGACCTGCCGGCAAACGTGAATTTGTCGCAGCCCTCAAGTCGCTTCAGAACGCCATGATGGCCCCGAACCCCCTGGTCGGCATGTACCTCATTCGATCAGAAAAAGGCTACTACCGCGGCAACGGGATGTGGCATAAGCTGGCCTCGAAGGGTCTGGTATACGGGGGCAGGGATCACGCGGAAGCCTCGGCGAAGCATGTGGGCGGCAAGGCCGAGCCGATCTTGGAGAACCCGGCGGAGGGCCGGGCTGGCATGCGAGTCGGTCGCGATGCAGTCAGGCCGAACCCCGTGAAGTCCGAAGTCGACGAGCATGCCGTGACAGAGCTGAAACTGTACGCGGAGAACAACCCCTCATTGCAACGGCAGCGGGAGTCGATCGAGAACAACCTCATGCTCAAAATGTGGAAGGGCACCTACGATCACTCGAAGGCCCAGAAGCTATGGCTGTACTGGTTTGACGCGGCTGCGCGCAAGTACGTCGATGAGTTTCAAGGCAAGTCCGAGCGCATCGACAGCGTCTTCGCCAAGGCGACGCGCGAGCAGGCAGCGCGGGAATTTGCCGATGAGATGCGTCCGGAGCTGGAGGAACGCATCAAGTCCGGAGAGCGGCCAAAGGTCGCCGGCAAGCCGGTCAAGCTCCCGAGGAAGCCGAAGGAGAACCCCGTGAAATCCAAGGAGTTCGGTGGGAAGCCATCGTTCATCTGTCCCTCCAAGCCACCGCTCAAGAAGGGCACGCTGCGCTCGGTCGCACGACGCAAGCTGCCGCCTGAGCTTTTCGCTCTGCCAGAGACCAGGGCTCTTCCGATCCACGACATGGGACACGCCAAGGCGGCGATCGGCCGTCTGAACATGATGTGGAATCGAAAGTCGATCACCGCCGCACAGTACCGCGAGGCGTTCAAGAATATCGCTGCCGCTTTCAAGTGCTTCGGCCTGGAGCTGCACACGGAGCCAAAGGTGCCGCTGGAAGGGTCTGCCAAACATGGCACGGGGATGCGTGCGGTGAAAGCCTCTGGCAAGAAAGCACCCAAGGCGCCAAGAAAGGCGGGTTCCAGGTCCCGCGCATCGACACTCGCGGATCCGAAGCTCAGGTCGAAACTCATCGAGATCGAAGGCAGCGAATGGGCCGAGACGGAGAACGGCGCACTGCCCACGTCGCTCACGCTGCACGTCGAGGGATGGAAGATCCTGCACGACATGAAGCTCGTTGGCAGCGCGAGTCTGACAGATCTCAACCCCAAGCTGGGCGTGATCAAGGGTGCTGGCCGCACACGCTATCGCGTGGACCCCAAGACCGGCAAGGTCAAGCTCGTCAAGAAGTCCGCTACGGCCGAGAAAATAGCTGTGGCGAAACGACTCGGGCTCGAAATCGCTTAGCCCGGTGGGACGTATCGTCCACCCGTTGAAGAGCCATCGAAGAACAGTCGATAGTGGTCGATAGCTTCTCGCTCGCTATCCGGTCACCGACGCCAAGATCGACATCTGGCGAGTAGCCTCGATGAACCGCCGCACGCCATACTGGAAGTAAGTCGAGTCGATCTCGGCGCCGAACGCTCGACGCCTGAGCCGACTCGCAGCGAGCGACGCAGTGAAGAGGCCGCCAAACGGCTCCCAAATGACGTCGCCCTCGTCCGTCGTCGCCTCGATGATGCGCGACATCAGGTTGAGGGGCTTCTGGTTGAGGTGCACGGCGCGGCCGTCCTCGGTCTTCACGCGCTCCTCCCCGGCGACGGGGTTGCGATCCCACACGTTCGTCACTCCATGCGGGCAGGAGAACTTCGAGCGCATGTTCTCCCATTCCGCCCCGGTGACCGGCTTCTTTCCGTCCAGCGAGAAGTACGGGCGCCCCTCCGGCCGCCCATGCTCGTTCGCGTAATCGCTCAGCCGCTGCATCGCCGCGGCCGGCGGGAAATACCAGAGGTGCCCCTGGTCCAGGTATTTGCGCACTGCCGCATCCTTCACGCCACAGGCTTCGTTAGCCCTTCGCAGCGCGAGGCCCGATCGCTTCCACTCCGCCAGCAGCCACTGCTTCAGCGACAGTCCGCCAACGCGGGCTTCGAACGCATACTGGACGCACACCTCGGTCACGACGGGGAACCGGCGGATCTTCTGGGTGTTCACGTTCCCAGCGATGTGACAAAGACCCTTGTTCCAGATGTTACAGTTGACGTACCTCCAGCCATACTTCTCAAGGATTGGGTGCGCCACAGCCCAGCCGATCTCAGAGTTCCAGAACCAGAGCGTCGTGTTAGGTCGCGCGGCCTCGGCCCAAGCCTTCACGTGCGGTTCGTACCATGCCGGTACGTCGAGATGGTCCGAGGTGTCTCCCTCAAAGCCGAGCACACCGTAGGCACCATCCGAGACGATGGCCATCGGACGTTCCCAGGTTGAGTAGAAAGAAAGGCTGTCTCCGAAGTGCAAAGACACACCGTCAGCCTTGTACACGTCGACGGTCGGTCCCCGCTCAAGAACGATAGCTTTGCCGCGCCCAACGGTGCTGGTCGGGGCGGCGCGCAGATTGCGCCTCGTCGGCTGCGTGTCACTGGTCACGTCATCCATGTCGGGTCCTCTCCGGTTGTCGGTGGTCGTGGAGAACCACCGGGCACTCGCCATGGCTGGGAGTGCGAAAAAGCGCATCACGGCCACCACAACGCCGTGAATAGTAACGTCACTATCAGGTACTTCAATCGGCGCGAAAGCGGAATTTTTCTGGGAGCAAGCGGACTCCCGTACACTCACCCGCAGCCGTCGTTTCACCGGCAACTGTCGCGACGACGATCGCCTGCCGTCGGCTGTTCGCGAACGACGTCGCAGTCAATGATCGCCGCGTTCTTGTCGCCAAAGGGCAAAGAACCGTCCGGCCCGAGCCACTCCGCGGGCACCGCCCCTCCGAGACCTCAGTAGCCGCTTCAGGCTGGCCCGCAACAACACGTCCAAGGACGCGCACCCGCGCAACGGCCGTCGGAGAGTCGACAAGCCGCACCTGCCGCGCGCGGCGGCCGCCAAGAGCGATGTACCCCTTCCGGGCGAGTGCTTGCAGATGATCGCGCGCAGTACCGGTCAAAGCCCACCCGAACCAGGCGCAGAGGTCGCGGTACGACGGCGCCGGCTCGCCCCGGTCGGCGCGCGTGTGCCGCGACTGGGCGGCCACGTACGGCACGGGATGGCGTGGCGCCTGTCAAAGCCATCCAAATGCGCATAAATTCCGCGATCATCGGACCGCGCTCGCCGTTTATTTGCGCTAACATGTTAGAGCATGATATGGCTGCCTGACGTCAAAAAAGCGCTGGCCCGGTGGGTGGTCCACCGGGCCAACAGGAGATACCCGTCTCCGATGAAGATCCTATCTAAGAACGAAGCTGCCCGCAAGAGGACGCAACACGCATGTCGCGCGGCCGTTCCGTTAAGCTAAGGAGTCTCGCCATGATCGATCTCGACCAGATCAGCAGGATCGCCCAGAATGCAGAGCAAATCACCGCACTGCTTCAGAAGGCGAGCGAGAGCTTTCACCTGATCGCGCCGGCGACGGCATGTCCCGTCCTGCCACCAGGATGCGGCGTCGCCTTCTCGGCGATCACGATCAGCCCTGATCCCGATCGAGGCGACGTGTATCCGACCGGCGCCGGGCGCGTGGGGCTGCACAAGAGCAGCCTCGATCGAATCGGGGCCGCGCTTGGTGTCTCTTGGGACGCGAAGGGCACGCGGCGCCTCGACGATCGCTCGCATCCTTTTTACTGCGAGTACGTGGTCGTGGGCGCGTACCAGCGTTTCGATGGATCGTGGGCACAGATCATGGATCACAAGGTCGTGGATCTAAGGGACGGGTCCGCGCAGATCGACCAGATCATCCGGCAAGCGAAGGAAGGCAGGGATCCGTGGGTCCAGATCGAGTTCATGCGGGCTCACATCGCGTCGCACTGTTTGACCAAGGCCAGGCTTCGCGCGCTTCGCACGGTCGGTCTGCGCACATCCTACATTCCGGCGGAGTTGGCCAAGCCGTTCCTGGTGGCGAAGCTCACGTTCACTGGCCAAACCGATGACCCGGCCATGAAGCCTGTGTTTGCTGCGGCCGTGACGCTAAACATGCTCGCCGGAGCACGGATGGCTTTCGGCCAGGGCGCCAGCGAGTCACTGGCCGCTGCGATGACCACACCCGTTGGGGTGTTGTTGCCACCGGGGCGCCATGCGCCACCGCCCGTCTGTGCCACGCCCCCGGATGACGACGACATGCCCCCGTTCCCGGCTCAGGACAGCCCCAAGGCGGCATCCATCCCCATGCCCGCACCATCCCATGGTCAAACGCCGCCTCGCGGCTCCCAGGGGCCAACTGCGGGCCAAGGCGAGCCAGTGGTCGCGTTCGGCCGAAACAAGGGGATGCCATTGTCCCAGCTATCGAAGGACGAACTGGGCTGGTATCTGAACGCGCTCAAGCAGAGCGTCGCCGATCCGGAGAAGGCCCAGTGGAAGGCACAGAACGAGGCTAGGCTCGAAGAGGCCAGGATGGAAGTGCGACGCCGCCAGCAAATCGCTTTAGCTAGCGGGCAGCCGAGCACTGGTGGCAGCCAGTGATATGGGAGGTCTAGATGGGGAACATCATCCGCATCGCGCACATAGCCGACAGCCACTTCGAGCGAGCTTCTCGATGGGAGGACTGTGTCGCGATCCACGAGTGGATTGCGGGCGACATCCAGGATCGAGACGTCGACCTGCTTATTCATGCGGGCGATGTCTTCCACGCCAAGAGTACGCCAGAAGAAAGAACCGCCGTGGCGATCTGGCTCCAGATGGTCGCCGATCATTGTCCTGTGATCGTCGTGCGCGGGAACCATGACGCCCCTGGTGACCTTGAGATATTCGGTCGCCTGCGGACGAAGCATCCAGTGATCGTGCAGGAGCGCGTCGGCATCCACTGTGTCCAAAGTCGTCGCGGCGGACCCGTAACGGTCGGTGCCCTCGCATGGCCGCGCAAGGGAGAGATGTTAGCGAGGATGCCGAAAGCATCGGACGCCGAAGCAGACGCGGCACTGGTCGAGGCTATGCGTGGCTTACTTCGGGGCATGGTGCAGGGGCGCCGGGAAGGGCAGCCATTCGTCCTACTTGCGCATGCGATGGTCAGGGGCAGCGTGACCAGCGTAGGCCAACCGCTGGTCGGATGCGAAATGGAGCTTGGCCTTGAGGATCTAGCACTTTCGAATCCGTCGTTCGTCGCACTTGGCCACATCCACGCGCGCCAGGACTGGGAGTACAACGGCGCCCCAATCGTGTACCCTGGATCCCCTCGGCGCACCGCTTTCGGCGAGAACGAGCCCAAGGGCTACGTGATCGCCGAGTTCGATGGCGCGAAGCTGTCTGGGTGGGGCCGCATCGAGACTCCCGCGCGCCCAATGCTCCACGCGGAGTGGTCCTTCGGAGGCGACATGCCGAATCTCACGCCCACAGACGCGCACGGCGCAGAGATACGCCTGCGATACGTGGCACGCTCCGAGGACCGACTGATCGCTAGGCGTCAGGCGGAGGAGTTGCGGGATCGGCTCCTAGCGATCGGCGCCAAGGTCGTCAAAATCGAGGAGGTCGTGGAAACGACCGTTCGGGCTCGCGCGCCGGAGGTTGCCACATGCCGGACGACGTCTGAAAAGCTCCAAGCCTTTTGGCGAGCGAAGGGTAGCGTTCCGTCCGAAGCAGAGCGCAGCCGAATTCTTCGTAAGCTGGCGGAGCTCGAAGCGGCCGAGGAGATGCGGGCGTCATGAAGACCGAAAGGATTGCAGCGCATCACCTGGGTGTCCTTGGCGACATCGACGTCAACCTGGCCCACTTCGACGGGAAGATCGTGGCCGTGTGCGGGCCGAATGGATCCGGCAAGAGCACGTTCCTGGAACTGATCCCAGGGGTCATCTACCGTGACACTCCGAGCCGCGGCGCCCTCGCGAAGCTCGCGCAAGCGGAGGACTCGTGGGCCGAGATCACGGTGGTCAGCGGGTCACGCTATGTGATCAGGCAGCGCGTGTCCATCGCCGGGGCGCAGTCATCATCCGTGCTCGACGGGGATGGCAGACCTGTGCTCAGCTCCGCAAAAGTCACGGAATACGATTCGTGGAGCAGGAAGCGGATGCCACCGCAGCAGTTGTTCTACGGCGTGCTTTTTGCGGCGCAGACAAGCGCATCGTTCGAGAAACACGGGAGGTTCATAGACCGCAGCCCGGGAGACCGCAAAGCGACCCTATTGCGCGCGATCGGCGTCGAGCATCTGGAGCGGCTCGCCGAGGCCGCGAGGGGCCGGTTGCGCGAGGCGGAGAAGGAACTCGCACGCACCGATGCCCTACTGTCCGACGCGACATCGAGGCTTGCGAAGCTCGGGAACGTCGACGAACGTTGCCTGGAAGAAGCCGAGCGGAGGGAGAGTAGTGCGCAGGCGGAGATGGTGCGAGTTCGTGCCGAGCTCGCCTCGAAGCGAGCTGAGCGCGACAGGCTCGCGACTGAGCTGACGCAGGCGCAGGAGCGATATGACACGCTGGTGCGTCGCAAGGCCGAACAGGCCAAACTGAGAGCGGATCTGGACGAGCTTCGTGCCAGGATCGCGAAGAACCGGTCGCTGCTCAATGCTGAACGCAAAATACGCCAGGAAGCCGAGCAGCATAAGGAATTCAAGGCCCAGCTCGAAGCCTGCCGTGTGCGGCTTGCGGCGGCGGAAGAGGCGATCAGGAGCGAGACGGAGCTTGCGGCGGCGCATTCGAGGCGAGTCGCCGATATGCGGGCGGCGATCCAGGCTGCACAG
>Ga0272446_1001555_pt1 | contig 33170 bp, 29 predicted proteins | sample YNPCB0061_FD_194587 | JGI IMG/M metagenome (GOLD analysis project Ga0272446, IMG submission 194587) | Hot spring microbial mat communities from Yellowstone National Park, WY, United States - YNP-CB-006-1 | ecosystem: Environmental > Aquatic > Thermal springs > Hot (42-90C) > Sediment | place...
GCAGCGGGTCTCATGCGGGCCGTCGAGCGGCGAGCGACGCTGGCTGTCGTGGGAGGCACACGGAAGAGAGGGCACCGCGGTGCGGAGCATCGCAGCCCCTCAGGCATGGGAGGTACACCAGTGAGCCCACGATGCCGATCCCGCCCGCCGAGATGCACCGCCTGATCGAGGAGATGATCCCCTTCAACAAGTTCCTCGGGATCAAGATCCGCCACATGGGCGACGGGTTCATGCAGCTCGAGCTGCCCTTCCGCCCCGAGCTCATCGGCGACCCCTTCCGGCGGGCGCTGCACGGCGGGACGATCTCGACGCTGATCGACACCTGCGGCGGCTTCGCGGTGTGGACGCAGATCGCGCTCGAGGATCGCGTCTCGACGATCGACCTGCGCGTCGACTACCTCGCGCCGGGGCGGCCCGAGGCGCTGATCGCCGAGGCGCAGGTGGTGCGCGTGGGCAACCGCGTCGGCGTCACCGACGTGCGCTGCTTCCACGAGAGCGAGCCGACCCGCATCGTGGCGACGGGCAAGGGCGTCTACAACATCAAGCGCGCGAAGGAAGAGTGACGCCGGCGCGATCGGCGAGTAGCGCCTCGACGCACTCGACGGCGGAGGCGGCGGCGAGCTCGGTGCCGATGCCGCGGCCGCCCGCAGCGTCGCCGCAGACGTAGAGGCCGCGGAGCGGCGTGCGCACCGGCGGGCGATTGCGGCCCACCTGATCGGGGGTCTGGCCCGTCGAGACCGCGGGGCCGTGGCGCTTGCCGATCCACGAGGCCAGCGCCTCGGTGGACATGGTGTCGACGAAGATCGCGCCGTCGAGGCAGCCGGGCATCAGCGCCTCCATCGCCTGGAGGAGCGCGGTCACGAAGGCGCGATCGCTGCGCGCGTGCGGGCGCGTGTCCTCGGGGCGCGGGATGTCCGTCGTCGGCGCGACGGCGCAGGCGGTGAGGAGCTGCGTCCCCGGCGGCCCGAGCGCGGGATCGAAGTTGGTCGGGATCGGGCAGTAGACCGGCACCACCGTCGGGACGCGCCCCGCGTCGAGGTCGGAGAAGGTGCGGCGGTAGTCGGCGCGCGTGATGTGCCAGGGGTCGAACGTCGGGTCGCGCGACCAGCCGCCGACGACGCAGCCGACGCGCTCGTGGCGGCGCGGGAGGGCGACCTTGGCCTGCACCGCGACGTAGCTCTTGCGGACGCGGGTGATGCGGGCGACGAAGTCGTCGGGAAAGCGCTCGCGCCCGACGAGCCCGTCGACGAGGTCGGGCAGCGTGGCCGTCGACACCACCGCGTCGCAGGCGAGCTCGTGGCCGCGGCGGGTGGTGATGCGCCAGCCGCCGGTCCCGAGCGGCTCGACGGTGCGCGCGGCGGCGCGGGTCCAGACCACGCCGCCGTAGCGCTCGAGCGCCGCGACGAAGGCGCGCGGGATCGCCCCCGAGCCGCCGCGCACGTAGGAGAGGCGGTTGTCGCGCACCATCGCCTGGAAGGCGAGGATCGACTCGCCGGCGGAGACCTCCCACGGCGGCAGGATGAAGTAGAGCCCGAGGAGGAACCCGAGCAGCCCGAAGAGGCGCGGATTATCTGTATAGCGGGTAATGAACTCCTCGATGGTGCGCTCGTCCCAGCGCTCGGCCTCGGCGCGCGACATCGTGACGAGCTCCCAGAAGAGGCGCGTCACGCGCGGCAGCTCGCCGAGCGGGATGCGCAGCTGGCGCACCGCCTCGGCGCAGAAGGCGGGCAGCTTCCAGGCCTGCGCCGGCAGCGTCAGCTTGATCCCGGGGCCGCGCACCTCGGCGAGGTCGTCGGTGCGGAGGAACTCGACCAGGTGCTCGACGCCCGCCCGTCGCAGCGCGACGCCGAGCGGGCCGCGCTCGCCGCGGGTGAACATGTGCGTGCCGTAGTCGACGCGGAAGCCGCGCTTGTCGTACCAGCCGCACGAGCCGCCGATGCGCGGGTTCTTCTCGAGGAGCACCACGCGCAGCCCCGCCTTCGCGAGGAGCGCCGCGCACGCGCTCCCGCCGATCCCCGCCCCGATCACCGCCACGTCGCAACGCATCGCCCGCGACTCTACCGCAGGGCAGCCCCGTAGGCGTCGAGGGGCGGATCGCCGTAGCGCGCGACGTAGTCGGCGTCGAGGAACACCGCGAAGGAGGTCAGGTGGCGCACGCCGCGCGCGCGGTAGGTCTCGACGTCGTCGGCAAGGAGGCTCTCGTCGAAGGGCAGCCGCACCGACGGGCGCTGCCAGTGCGAGAAGCGCGAGGCGTCCAGCCAGTACTCGAGCGCCTGCGCGCCGTCGCTGCCGAACACTGCGAGGTTGGCGTCGAGGGCGGCGAGGTGCGCGCGCTGGGTCTCGTCGCCGGGCGTGTCGAGCGGCAGATCGTAGCGGCGCCAGATGGGCGCGAACTCGAGGAAGATCCCGGGGCGCGGTCGCACCACCGTCGGCGCCGCCAGCGTCGAGGCGTAGGCGAGGTGGGCGAGCCGCGCGTGCGGCGAGGCGGCGCGGAGCGCGTCGACGACGGCGTTCTCCAGCGTGAGCGCCTGATCGCTGGCGGAGAGCGGCGCGCAGCGATCGCAGGCGCACCAGGCGGCGCCGTCGTCGGCCCAGAGGAAGTAGCGCCCCGTCGTCGGGCGCAGCGCGCGCGCGATCGCGAGGGCGTTGTCGCAGGCGAGCTCGAGCGCGCGGCCGTCGCCGCCGTGAACGCAGAGGTTGGCGTCGATGGTGCGCGCGCCGCTCGCGTCCTGGCGGAAGAGCTCGGGCTCGACGGAGAAGAGGGCGCGCGGCAGGAGGTCGCGCACGGCGTGGACCTCGTATTCGACCTCGAGGCCGAGGCGCGCGCAGCGCCGAGGAAGGCGCGGCCGGCGGCGCTCTCGACGAAGGGGACGAGGTCGCGCCAGACCGAGCCGTTGGTGTGGAGCGCGAGGGTGGTGAGGCCCGCGCGCCGGGCGCGCTCGGGCCAGTCGTCGAGGGTGAGGTCGCCGACGGTGAGCACCACCCCGCGCGTGCCGTTGGGCGACGGCGACGGGCGCACCGGGCTGCGTCGCGGGAGGCAGCCGGAAAGGAGGGTGCTCGCCGCGGCCGCGAGGAGCGCGCGGCGGGTGAGCATCGATCCTGGATTGGTTGGAGGTCGAAGGATCCGTCAGGGAGACGTCAGAGGATCGACGACGCGAGGCGATCGCGCAGGCGGCGCAACAGCGACGCGAGCTGCTTGGGGCGGAAGGGCTTCGGGAGGAACGCGTCGAAGAGCGTGTCGACGTGGCGGAAGCTGGACATCCCGACGATGGGGCGCGCGCCGAAGCGCGGCAGCGCGCGCAGCCGTGTGACCAGCTCGTGGCCGCTGCCGTCGGGGAGTTGGACATCGAGGACGGCGGCGTCGAACTCCTCGGTAGCGGCCCGCGCCAGCGCTTCGCTGGCGGTGGTCACCCCGACGACCTCGAGGCCGCGCGCGGCGAGCCCGAGGTCGAGGAGCTCGACGACGCCGGGATAGTCGTCGACGATCAAGACACGCATGGTGCGCCAGTTCTATGCACGCGAGGCGCCAGGCAAGCCCTCGCACTCGTCACACAGGTTGGCGAGCGCGTCGGCGTCGTCGGGGAGCTCGGCGCGCTCGCGGTAGCGCTTGGGGTCGAGCATGTCGCCGCGGTCGTCGACGTGCTCGCGCCGCGCCGCCAGCGACCGCCGCAGCCGCGCCAGGAGGCGCGCCACCAGATCGCGCGGGACGACCTGTGTCTCCGTCGGGAACACGTAGAAGAAGTGCACCAGCTGGAGGAGCAGCACCTCGAAGTGATCGCGCATCAGCGCCTCGACGCGGCCCCAGTTCATCTGCGGGCCGAGCGCGCGGATCACCGACGAGATGTCGCCGCCGTCGAAGCGATCGCGCGCCGCCACGAAGCACTTCGAGACGAGCATCTCCTCGGGCCCCACGACGCGCACCGGGACGCCGAGCACCTCGGCGGCGCGGCCGTTCGCCAGCCAGGTGTCGTCGACGGGGAAGAGGCCGTTGTACGAGCAGAAGATCACGTCGATGAGCGCAGGCGGCTCGTCGGGCGTCGCGCCCTCGACGGGCGCGGTGGCCTTGCCGAGCCACGCGGGATCGGTGCGCTCGACGTCGAAGCCCGCCGCGGCGAGCGCCCCCAGGGCGCCCTCGACGTCCTCCTTGCGCACGAAGACGTCGAGGTCCTTGGTCGGACGGCAGGGCCCCACGTAGGCCCAGAGCGCAAAGCCTCCACCGACGAGAAAGGGGACACCCGAGGCAGAGAGCGCCGCCAGCCCCTTCTGGTACAGCGCCTGCCTCTTCGCGGTCATCGCGGTCGCGGTGCGTGCGTCGTCCATCGGCGCCTCCTCGGCCTCCGTCGTCGTCGAAGTCGTACGACGGGGAGGCGATCGTCCGGGCGGTCGGCGACCGCCGGCGGCGGCGCCTGGATCGCCGGAAGTGCACGCCATGTGCCGGAGCAGTGACCGTTCCGAGAAGACGTGATAGACGAGGCGCGCATGCCCCCGTCGTCGCCGCCGCCTCGAGCCGCCGTCGTCTCCGCCAACGCCGCAGCGCGGTTGCGCGGCGGCTACCCGTGGGTGTGGGCGTCCGACGTCGTACGTCCGGCCCCGCCCGAGGCCGGCGACGTCGCCACCGTCACCGACGAGCGCGGCCGGCTGCTCGGCACCGCGCTCGTCGCCGCGGGCGGGCCGATCGCGCTGCGGCTGTTCGCGCGCGGCGAGGCGGCCTTCGACGGCGCGCTCCTCGAGGCGCGGCTGCGCGCGGCGCTCGCCCGACGGCGGGCGCTCTTCCCGACGGCGGACGCCTTCCGCTGGGTGCACGCCGAGGCCGACCTCCTGCCGGGCCTCGTCGTCGATCGCTACGCCGACGTGGCCGTGCTGCAGACGACCACGCGCGCGACGCACGCGCGGCGCGACGAGATCGCCCAGCTGGTGGCGAAGATCCTCCCGGCGCGCCTGGTGGTGGCGCGCGACGACGGCTCGGCGCGCGACTTCGAGGGGCTGCCGCGCGAGGCGCGCGCGCTCGTCGGCGACGGCCCGACCGAGGTCGCCTACCACGACGCGGGCAACCGCACCGTCGTCGACGTGATGTCCGACGGGAAGACCGGCGGCTTCCTCGATCAGGCCGAGAACCACGCGCGCGTCGTCGGCTACACGCGCGGCGAGGCGCTCGACGCCTTCACCTATCACGGCGGGTTCGCGCTCGCGATGGCGCGCGGCGGCGCGACCAGCGTGCTGGCGCTCGAGGAACGCGCCGCCGCCGTCGAGCGGGCGCGAGCCAACGCCAGGGCGAACGGCTTCGAGGGGATCGTGCGCGTCGAGCAGGCCGACGCCTTCGACGCCCTCCGCCGGCTCGAGGGCGAGGGGCGCCGCTTCGACACCATCGTCGTCGACCCGCCGGCGCTGGCCAAGCGGCGCGGCGGCTCGCTGAAGGACGCCGAGCGCGCCTACGGCGAGCTGGCGCTGCGCGCGCTCCGCCTCGGGCGCGACGGCGCGATCGTCGTCATCTGCTCCTGCTCGGGCCGCGTCACGCCCGCGCTCTTCGGGGACATCATCGAGGGGGCCGCCCGCGCCGCGGGCCGCCCGGTCCAGCTCCTCGAGCGCACCGGCGCCGGGCGTGACCACCCACCCCTCGTCGGTGCGCCGGAGACCGAGTATTTGAAGTGCTGGTGGCTTCGCGTTCTCGATTGACGGTATCGTGCGATCGTGAGGATCCCGTGATGACGTCGCCCTCGTCGCCTCCGACCGCCGAAGCGCTCGCCCGGCGCCACCTCGACGCGCTCTCGCCCGAGGCGCGCGGCCGGCTGGCGCACGACTTCGCCGACTTCGCCTATCGCCGCGGCGCCTACGTGCTCAAGCCCGACGGCAGCGAGATCCCCATCCCGCCGCTCCTCACGCCGGTCGCGCCGCCGCCGGAGGTCCGCCTCCGCGCCAGCCGCGACGCGCGCGCGCTCGTCGTCGGGCTGTCGCTGATCACCCGCGACCTCATGACCAACGCCGCGCACGAGCCGCTGCGCAAGCGCCTCTTCGGCTCCTTCACGCCCGTCGAGGCGGCGGGGCTGGCCCGCACCTGGCGCGCCGCCGAGGGGCTGTGTACGACGCGCGTCGACTTCCTGCCCGCCGCCGACGGCAAGCTCTACGCGCTCGAGGTGAACGCGACCATCCCGGCGATGCAGGGCTACTCGGACTCCGTCGCCGAGGCCTGGATCCGCGAGGTCGGGCGCACGCGCGCCATCTTCCCGACGGAGCTCGACCGGCTGGTGGCGGCGAACGGGCGCAACGCCGATCAGCTGCTCGAGTCGATCCTCGCGCACGGCGAGCGGCTGGGGTGGAAGCGCAGCGGCGGGCGCGCGCAGATCGCCATCGTCACGCGGCCGAACGACGCGCAGCGCGGCGAGCTCGACCACTACGCGCGGCGCTGGGCCGAGCTCGGGCAGGACGCCTGGGTGGCCACCGTCGACCAGGTGGAGCTCGACGGCGACGGCCGGCTGATGGTCGGGCAGCGGCAGCCCGATCTTGTCTATCGACATATCTTCGCGCGGCGCCTGCACCCGAACGACGCCTTCGCGCGCGCGCTGCTCGAGCCCGAGCGCCACCGCATCCTCAACCCCATCGCCAGCCACCTCGAGGTAAAGGGGATGCTGGCGCTCCTGTCGGAGGCGGCGGCGCGCGACGACGAGGCGCGGCGCCTCGGGCTGCCCGACGAGACCGTCGAGGCGACGCGGCGGACGGTGCCGTGGACGCGCGTCTTGCGCAGCGGAGCGGCGACGGGGCCGCGCGGCGAGGCGATCGCCGACCTGGCGGCCTTCACGCGCGCGGAGGGCGCGCGGCTGGTCCTCAAGCGCAGCTGGGACTACGGCGGCAAGAGCGTCTTCCTCGGCGCCGAGCTCGATCACCCGGGGGCGCAGGCGCGGCTGCGCGACATCCTCCGCGTGGCGGCGAACGACGACCGGCCGATCGACTGGGCGCGGCTCGTCGACCACGCGGTGAACGCCGACGACGCCTGGGTGGTGCAGGAGCTCGTCGACGCGCCGGCGATCGAGCACCTCACGCTCGAGCCGCCCGATCCGCGGCGGCCGCACGTCCGCGAGGTCGCCGCCCGCAAGCTCTACGTCGACTTCTCGGCCTACACGTCGCTCGGCGTCGACGTGCTGCCGACGGGCGGCGCGGTCCGCGCGGCGGCGAACCGCATCGTCAACATCCTCGGCGGCGGCGGGCTCGCCCCGCTCCTCACCGACGACGTCCTCCGCCAGCTCGTCGCCTGATCGCGCCGCGGCGACCGTTCGTCACGCTTCCTTTTACAGGGAGGACTGGAGGAGGGGAGACCAGAGGGAGGATTCTTGTCAATCAAATTTCCTCCTTCTGATCTCCCCTCCTCCCCTCCTCCCCGTAAAAGAAAGCGATACGGTTCAACGCCGGGGCGGCGTCTCGGCCTCGATGGCGGCGCGCAGCTCGAGGCGGGCGCGCTCGCCGTCGAGGACGAGATCGATGGCGTCGGGGGCGACGCGCACCGTGAGGCCGCGGCGCGCGATCGGGCAGCTCGACGGCGGGAAGCCGCGCGTTCGCGCCCAGGCCACCTGACAGGCGAGCTGCCGCGCGCGCGCCTCGAGCTCGGCCGGCGGCGTCCCAGGCGCGTAGCGGAGGCGAACCGCGTCGCCCACGTCCTCGACGGCGCGCACCGGCCCGAGGAGCGGACAGGCGGCGCGCGCAGCCGCCGGGACGCCCGCGCAGGCGCCGTCCTCGAAGCGCTCGAGCGCGACGGCGGCCTCCTCGTGCTCGCGCGCGTGGGCCAGGTGCGCCTTCGCCTCGACGACGTGGTGCGCGGTCGGGTTGCCGGTCGGCATCACCTGCACGTACGACAGCGACGGCACCTCGCCCGGCTCGCCCATGCGCACCGCCGGCGGCGCGCTCGCGCTCGGGTTGAAGCGCGAGGCGTGCTCGGCGGCCTGCGCGCGCTCGCGCTCCGCCTCGGCGCGGTGGCCGCTCGCGCTCATCTCGTCGGGGCGCACCGGCTGCTGCGCGCACGCCGCGACGACGAGGAGGACCAACGACGCGATCGCGACCCGCATCATGGGCGGATCGTACTCCTTCTCCCTCTACTTCGTCGTGCGTCGCGGCCCGCGCGCGAGGCGCACCAGCGCCGACAGCATCCAGCCGCCGATCGCACCGGTGAGGAGCGCCAGTACGAACGCGCCCACCGCCGGCCGCACCAGCGAGTGCGGCGTGGCGTCGTCGGGGAAGGCGATGCCGAACACCAGCGCCAGCCCCGCCGCCATCGTGAGGTAGGTGCGCTCGCGCCCGCGCGGCTCGGTGAGGATCCCGTCGAAGAACAGCCCCAGCGCGACCGCGAGCGCGCTCAGCACCCAGAACAGGATCGGATTCGGCCCGGCCGGGCGCACCGCGATCGTCAGCCCGTCGGGGCCGAGCTGCGGATCGAGCGAGCTCGTCGAGAAGGTGAGCTGCGGCCCCTGGACCTTGCCCAGGCGGTGGACGTTCTCGGTGCGCTCGGCGAGCGTCGTCGAGACGCCGCCGCGACGGCCGGCGCGCACGCGCATGAGCGACCGCTTCAGCGTCCCCGAGAAGCTCTCCGCGTCGAGGCCGGTGCGCGTCTCGATGTCGTAGCTCGCCTCGGCCTCGGCCGACCCGGCCTGCTTGAAGTGGCCGCTCACGATCGCCTCGTAGTGGCCCGCGTGGTCGAGCTTCACCACGTTGGTAGTGAGCCCCTCCTTGAGCTGCACCTCCCCGAGCGGCTTCGGCGGCGAGGCGGCGCGCAGCGACGGGTAGCCGACGCCGACCAGCCAGGCGCCGACCATCCCGAAGAAGAGGCCGCGCAGCACCGGCGAGAGGCGCTTGGCCTTCTCCCAGGCGGGCAGCGCTGCGAGCGCGATGGGGCCGAGCGCCACCGCCGCGACGACGAGGAAGCCGGCGGTCGACTCCGGCAGGACGTCGGCGCGGTAGGCGAGGTAGAGGCCGAGGCAGAGGACGATGAGCCCGACGGGGCGCAGCCAGCCCTCCCACGCCTCCTCGAGCTTCATGCGCCACTCGGGCGTCGCGCCGCCGCCGTCGCCGCCGCCGCCGTCCGCGCCGTCGTCGCCGCGCTTCGAGTCACTCGATCCACCGTCGCTGCTTCGCTGCGTCTGCTTCCGGGTGCGCCCCATCGCGCGGAGGTATAGCAGAAACCCGCCGCCGACGGGGCGCGCGCTCCGCGACAGCCATGTCTTGCATAACAGACACGACTTCGTTATCTTGAAAACACCATGACGCGCCCCACTCCCCCAAAGCTCCCCGCTCGCTGGCCGCTCCACATCGGCGTCGTCGGCGGCCTCGACCGCAACGCGCCGCTCTTCGAGCGCATCGCGCGCGAGGCTGGCCACACCTTCGAGCTCCACACCGGCCGCGTGAACGGCCGCGGCGTGCACGCGCTCGAGGCGCTGATCGAGCGGGCCGACCTGCTCATCATCATCACCGACGTGAACAGCCACACCGGCGTGCAGCTCGCGCGCCGTCTCTCCGTCGAGCGCGGCCGGACGCACCTCATCCTCCGTCGCTGCGGCGCCTCGCGCTTCGCCGAGCTGATCGACTCGCTCGGCGTCCCACCGGTCGCCGCCGCGGCCTAGCCAGTCCGCGCGTTCGCTACGCTCGCCGCTCGAGCTGATCGCGCAGGAGGTCGATCGTCGCCGTCGCGTCGAGCGCGCGCGCCAGCCCCGCCGGCATCGCGCCGCGGTGGCGCAGCGACGCGACCTGCGCCAGCGCCCGCTTCACGTCGCCGAGCGCCACCGATCCACGCCCGTCGGCCGCCGCCTCGGCGCGCGCGATCCAGGTCGTCACCGCCGCCTCCAGCGCCAACAGATCGAGCCCGCCCGCCACCGGCAGCCCGAAGGCCGCGTCGCCGAAGTACTCCAGCGACGAGAGCGTGCTCGCCGCCGCCCGCGCCACCAGCGCCTCGCCGTCGCCGCCGAGCCCCGGCGCCACCCGCGCGACGTCGGCGCCGGAGACCGTCACCGCCGCGGCCCCCGTCGTCCGCGGCGCCAGCGTCACCGGCGGCGCGCCGCCCCCGCCGAGCGCCGCCGCCACCGCCCCGACCGCCTCGCCGAGCCGCGCGCCGAGCCCGCCGCCGCGACGGCGCGCCGCCCCGACGAGCGCGCGAAAGAGCCCGCGCGACAGGCGATCGACCTCCACCGGCCGCGCCATCACCTCGGCGACGAGCGCGTCACGCTCGCGGCGCGCCTCCTCCCACGCCGCCGCGAAGGCGCGCCCGCCCGCCAGCGCCTCCCCCGCGACGACGACCAGCGCCCCGGCGCGCGCGAACCGCGTCGCCAGCGGCCCCGGCTCGGCGAACGCCGCCTCGACGGCGTCGAGCACCACGCGCGCCTCCGCCCACGGCAGCGCCGCGCCCGCCGTCAGCGCCACCGTCGACTCCACGCGCAGCACGAAGGGCGTCCCCTCGGCGACCTCGCGCCACAGCCGCTCGAGCGCCTCGCGCTGCTCGGCGAGCGGCGGCCCCTCTCCGTCGAGGATCGCCGGGCAGGCGTGCGACACCCCGACGCGCACCTCTCCGTCGGGCGTGCGCACGAACGAGAAGGGATAGAGGCGACAGGCCCGCGGCTTGGCCGCCTCGCCGTGCGCGGCGTGGATCGCGCACAGCGCGTCGTCGCGCAGCGCCACGCAGCCGCCTCCCGCCGCCTCGGCGCCCGCGGCCGCCCCGTCGAGCGCGTCGACCTCGGCGCCGCCCGCGCGCGCCCGCACCACCGCCCGCGACAGCCGCGCGGGCGCCACCAGCCCCGCCGCCGCCGTCCGGAACGCCGCCGCCTCGCCAGCGACGAGCGGGATCTGCCATCCGCGACAGCAGGCGCCGCACGCCGTGCAGGTGAAGCGCCCCTCGGGGACCCGCATCACCGCATCACGCGCTTCGCGTGCCGCCGCAGCCACAGCCAGCGCGCGAGCAGGACGGCGCCCAGCGCTTCGCCAAACAAGACATACGTCCTGCTCACCGAAAGCAGGTGCTCCCCCACCGACGTGAAGGGCGAGATCGGGAAGTGCGGCCCGAGCAGCGGGAACAAGAGCGCGTGCAGCGCCGTCGGCCCCTCCTCGCGCGGCACCCCCGAGAGCGTCGTCACCAGGTCGCCAATATTGTCGAGCAACAAATGGCTCGCCACGCCGAACGCCACCGCCGCCCACGCCGCCGAGCGCCGCGCCACCGCGATCGCCGTCAGCGCGATCAGGAACAGCCCGGTGTGCCCGAACGTCCGCGTGCCGCTGATCAGCCCCAGCTCCGCCCCCATGCGCCCCGTCGCGATCACCAGCCCGTAATAGAGCGGCTTGTCGAGGAGGTCGGGCAGCGCCCCGCCGAGCACCAGCCACCCGAGCGGCAGGCGCGGCTTGACCAGCCGCACCAGGCTGGGACCCACCACCGTATGGCCGAGCACCCACATCGCGCGCCCACCCTACTACGGACATCGGTGTCGCGGTCCTCCCGCGCGCGTCCGACGCAACCTCGCGAAACCTCGCGGGCCACCGCTGTGCACGGTGGTTGCTAACCGGTCAGACCACTGCGCTGTACCCTGGCTTAATTGCTTGACAGAAAGAGGAGGTCTCATGAGGACAGGTTGGTCGTGGCTGGTCGCCTCCGCGCTCGCGTGCGGCGCCGTCGCCGGCGTCGTCGCCACCCCACGCACGGCGCGCGCCTGCGGCTGCTTCGCGCTCCCCAGCCCGGCGACCCCCGTCATCCAGGCCGGCGAGCGCATCCTCTTCGCCAAGGACGGCAGCGACGTCGTCGCCGTCATCCAGGTCCAGTACCAGGGCGCCGCCGATCGCTTCGCCTGGCTGGTCCCGCTCCCCGCCGTCCCGCGCGTCGAGCTCGGCACCGACGAGGTCTTCACCCAGCTCGACCGCGTCACCCAGCCCGAGTTCCGCCTGACCACCGAGGTCATCCGCTGCGACGGCACCGTCTCGCGCACCTCGGGCGGCTTCGGCTGCTCCGCCGACTCCGCCGCCAACGGCGGTGACAACTTCACCCGCGTCGGCGACATGGGCGCCGCGGCCGACGCCGGCAGCCTCCTCGTCGCCCAGGCCGCCGTCGGCCCCTACGAGTACGCGGTCTTGAAGGCCGACGATCGCACCGAGCTCCTCCAGTGGCTCTCGGACAACCGCTACTTCGTCCCCACCGGCACCGACGACGCGCTGGCCCCCTACATCCGCCCCGGCGCCTACTTCCTCGCCATCAAGCTCCGCTCCGGCGAGTCGACCGGCGACCTCGTCCCGATCGTGCTCCGCTACACCGCCGATCTTCCGATGATCCCGATCATGCTCACCGCCGTCGGCGCGGTGCCCAACATGGGCATCCTCGTCTACGTGCTCGGCGAATCGCGCGCCATCCCGCGCAACTACTACCACTCCGTCGCCAACGAGCTCCCCTACTGGCTCGGCGAGAGCACCTATCAGCGGATCATCATCAAGGCCGCCGCCGAGGCGCCCGAGCACCACACCTTCTTCACGCAGTACGCGGGGCGCGGCGCCGGCCCGACCGTCAGCGCCGCCCTCGGCTCGGCGACGCGCTTCGGCAACAAGGCGACGCTGAAGACCTTCACCGATCCGTCGCAGTACCTGCGCGAGCTGCGCCTCGCCGGGTTCAACTTCAGCGACGGGGCGCTGCTCAGCCTCCTGCTGCGCTACATCCCGATGCCGGCCAACCTCCCGGTGCCCGGCCTCAGCCCGGGGCAGTTCTACTCGAGCTACGACTACTACATCTCGCTCGCGGCGCCGGACGGTGACGTCGACGGCGGCGTCGCTCCCACGCCCTTCGATCCGGTCGGCCTCACCGACGAGATCTGGACCCGCATCGTCGAGCCGACGCGCGCGACGCAGGCGCTGTTCGCCACGCGCCCCTACCTCACGCGCCTCTACACCGTGCTCTCGCCCGCCGACATGACGAAGGACCCGGTCTTCTCGTTCGCCCGCAACCAGCCCGAGGTCGCCAGCGTCCGCACCGCGACGGCGACGCTGCCCTGCCGCGGCCAGAGCTGGATCACCACCGACCAGGGGCTGACGAGCTACGCCAGCGCGCGCTACGCCTCGACGGCGATGCCGGCGTCGCTGCGCATCGAGGTCCTCTCCGAGGAGCTGCCGCCCCAGGTCATCACCGACAACCAGGCGACGACGACGCAGATCATCGGGCCCGTCGTCGAGAACCGCTCGACCGACCGCGGCGCGGGCTGCGCCTGCGACGCCACCGGCACCTCGCCGCTCTCGGCCGGCGCGACGCTGCTCCTCGCCGCCGCCGCGCTCGGCCTCGCCACCCGCCGCGCCCGCCGTCGCTGATTCATGTCTATCAGAAATCCAGATCGGTGCCGATCTCGCGCAGCTTCCGTCGCGTCGCCGCGACGTGACGGAACGCCTCCACCGACACCAGCTGCAGGATGACGGCCGCGATCGCCGCCATCACCGCCAGGATCGCCAGGAGCGCGAACACCCCCGAGAGGAACGACACGATCAGGAACCCGGTCGTCGACAGCACGAGCGCGCCCCCGAGCGCGATCCCGGCGGCGAGCGACCACCCGCGCGCGCGCGCCAGCTTCGCCGCCACCAGCCCCGCCGCGACGCCCACCACCAGCAGCACGACCGGCAGCGCCATCATCCAGCCGCGCCACTGGATCAGCGTCACGTTCTGCAGCCCGACGAGCGCCGTCAGCACCCCGGCCGCCGCCAGCGCCCCGGCCGCCAACTTCACCCCCGTCGGCACGCGCGCCTCGTCGAGCAGCGCGTTCACGTCCTGCGTCCGATCGGTCGTCTCCATGCCGGGAAGATGCCACCTCCGCGCAGTTGTCGCGTACCAATCCGCATCGGGTTGCGAAGACTCGCGCAGCGAGGCGCGGGGGTCTGGGGGCGAAGCCCCCGCGGGTGTAGACTCCGCGCCATGCACAAGCCGGCCCCCCCTTGCGACGCCGCGCTCGCCACCCGCGCCGTCGACACCATCAAGTTCCTCGCCATCGACGGCATCGAGGCCGCCAACAGCGGCCACCCCGGGCTGCCGATGGGCGCCGCCGATTACGCCTTCATCCTATGGTCGCGCTACCTCAAGTTCGACCCGCGCGATCCGCACTGGCCCGATCGCGATCGCTTCATCCTCTCGGCGGGGCACGGCTCGATGCTGCTCTACTCGCTGCTCCACCTCGCCGGGTACGATCTGTCGATCGACGAGCTGCGCCGCTTCCGCCAGTGGGGCTCGAAGACGCCGGGCCACCCCGAGGCGCACCTCACGCCGGGCGTCGAGTGCACCACCGGTCCGCTCGGGCAGGGCTTCGCCAACGGCGTCGGGATGGCGCTCGCGGCGAAGATGGCCGAGGCGCGCTACCCGGGCCTCTACGATCACCGCATCTGGGGCATCGTCTCCGACGGAGACATCATGGAGGGCGTGGCCGCCGAGGCCGCCTCGCTCGCCGGCCACCTCGGGCTCGGGAACCTCACCTACGTCTACGACGACAACAAGATCACGCTCGACGGGCGCCTCTCCGAGTCGATGAGCGAGGACGTCGCCAAGCGCTTCGAGGCGTACGGCTGGCGCACCCTGCACATCGACGGGCACGACCACGCGCAGATCGCCGCCGCCTTCGACGAGGCGATCCGCGAGACCGAGCGCCCGATGCTGATCCTCGCGCGCACGGTGATCGGGCACGGCGCGGCGACGAAGTTCGACACCCACAAGGTCCACGGCGAGCCGCTCGGCAAGGACGAGACGCGCGCGACCAAGGAGAAGCGCGGCTGGCCCGTCGACCAGCCCTTCTGGGTGCCCGACGAGGTGCGCGCGCTGTGGGCGGCGCGGGCGAAGGAGCTCGGCGAGCTCCACGCCGAGTGGCGCGAGAAGGAGCGCGCCTGGCTCGAGGCGAACCCCGAGAAGGCCAAGGACTACCTGGCGACGTCGGAGAAGCGCGTGCCGCCGTCGGCGGAGCTGGCCGCCGAGCTGGCGAAGGCGGCGCCAACGAAGGGCGACGCGACGCGCGGCCTGGCGGGCGTGGTGATGCAGCGGGCGGCGCAGCTCGTCCCGTCGCTGGTGGGCGGTGACGCCGACCTCGGCGGCTCGACGAAGACGCCGATCAAGGAGTCGGGCAAGGTCGAGCGCGGCCACTACGACGGCCGCAACCTGCGCTTCGGCATCCGCGAGCACGCGATGGGCGCGATGGCCAACGGGATGGCGCTGTACGGCCACTGGATCCCGTTTACGGCGACGTTCCTCACCTTCAGCGACTACATGCGGCCGTCGATCCGCCTGGCGGCGCTGACCAACACGCAGGTCGTGCACGTCTTCACGCACGACTCGATCTTCCTCGGCGAGGACGGCCCGACGCACCAGGCGGTCGAGCACGTCGCGGCGCTGCGGCTCATCCCCAACGTCGACGTGTGGCGCCCGTCGGACGCGCACGAGTGCGCGGCGGCGTGGGCGACGGCGCTCGAGCGCAAGGACGGCCCGACGGAGCTGATCCTGTCGCGCCAGAAGGTGGCCGATCCGCCGACGCCGTCGAAGGTCGACGAGGCGCTGCGCGGCGGCTACGTCGTCGTGCGCGAGCAGGGCGGCGCGCCGGACGTCGTCTTCATGGCGACCGGCAGCGAGGTGGGCGTGGCGGTCGAGGCGGCCAAGCTCCTCGCCGCCGACGGCAAGCGCGTGCGCGTGGTGAGCATGCCCTGCCTCGAGGTCTTCTCGCGGCAGGACGCCGCCTGGCGCGATAGCGTGCTGCCCGCGACGGGCGTGCGCGTCTCGATCGAGGCCGGGCGCACCGACGGGTGGCGCGGCTGGGTCGGCTTCAATGGCCTGGCGATCGGCGTCGACACCTTCGGCGCCTCGGCGCCCTACCAGGTGCTCGCCGAGAAGTACGGCCTCACCCCGGCGCAGGTCGCCGACCGCGTCCGCGCCCACCTTTCGCGCTAGACAACAAGTCACACTCCCGTCACCCGGGGTGTGGTACTCATCGCGTCCCTGCTTAGGAGGAGCCTCCATGTCCGAGATCGTCGCCGTCCGCGCCCGTGAGATCCTCGACTCGCGCGGCAACCCCACCGTCGAAGTCGACGTCCGCCTGGCCACGGGCGCCGTCGGCAGCGCCGCCGTCCCCTCGGGCGCCTCGACCGGCGAGCACGAGGCCGTCGAGCTCCGCGACGGCGACAAGGGCCGCTACCTCGGCAAGGGCGTCAAGAAGGCCGTCGAGAACGTCGAGGGCGCCATCGCCGAGAAGATCATCGGGATGGAGGCGCTCGCGCAGGCCGAGGTCGACGCGGCGCTCCTCGCGCTCGACGGCACCGACAACAAGTCGAACCTCGGCGCCAACGCGCTCCTCGGCGTCTCGCTGGCGGTCGCGCGCGCCGGCGCCGACGAGTGCGGGCTGCCGCTCTACCGCTACCTCGGCGGCGTCTCGGCGACGCGCCTGCCGATGCCGATGATGAACATCCTCAACGGCGGGCGGCACGCCGACAACAACGTCGACCTCCAGGAGTTCATGATCGTCCCCGTCGGTGCGGGGTCGTTCAAGAAGGGGCTCCGCTGGGGCGCCGAGATCTACCACTCGCTGAAGGCGCTGCTGCACAAGAAGGGGCTCGCGACCGGCGTGGGCGACGAGGGCGGCTTCGCGCCGTCGCTGAAGAGCAACGAGGAGGCCGTCGAGGTCATCCTCGAGGCGATCGACAAGGCCGGCTACAAGCCGGGCAAGGACGTCGCCATCGCGCTCGACCCGGCGACGAGCGAGCTGTGGCAGAACGGCGCCTACGTCTTCTGGAAGAGCGACCAGTCGAAGAAGTCGTCGACGGAGATGGTCGAGTTCTGGAAGGGCTGGTGCGACAAGTACCCGATCGTCTCGATCGAGGACGGCCTCGCCGAGAGCGACTGGGAGGGCTGGAAGCAGCTCACGCGCGCGCTCGGGGACAAGGTGCAGCTCGTCGGTGACGACCTGTTCGTGACCAACGTGAAGTTCGTCGAGCGCGGCATCAAGGAGCGCGCCGCGAACGCGGTGCTCATCAAGGTGAACCAGATCGGCACGCTCACCGAGACGCTGGCGACGATCGCGCTGGCGACCCGCGCCGGATGGCGGACGATCGTGTCGCACCGCTCGGGCGAGACCGAGGACACCTTCATCGCCGACCTCGCCGTGGCGACGGGCTGCGGCCAGATCAAGACCGGCGCGCCGGCGCGCTCCGAGCGCGTCGCGAAGTACAACCGCCTCCTCCGCATCGAGGAGGAGCTCGGTTCGGCGGCAACCTTCTAGCGGTAACGTCTGTACGCCTGATCACAGTCGTTGTCCGGCCCGCGACGCGCGTTTTCGACGAGCGTCGCGGGCGACCTGCGTTACACTCGTGGTGTGTTCGACCGCGGCTCGTTGACACTCGCGCGGTGGCGGGGCTCGTCCCTGCAGCTCCACTGGTCATTCCCGATCGGGGTGGCGCTCTTCACCGGGTGGATGGGGTTCGCGCCGGGAGCCTGGGTGGGCTTCCTGGTGCTGTCGATGGTCCACCTCCTCGGGCACCAGCTGCTCGCGGTGACCTGCCGCACCGACGTGGAGGCGTCCGTCCTGCACCTCCTCGGCGCCGACGTGCGACCGCGCGCCGGGTCGGTGACGACGCCGATGCGCCGCGCCGCGGTCGCGTGGGGCGGCCTCCTCGCGCAGGCGATCCTGCTCGGCGTCGTCGAGCTGGCGGTGGCGATGCGCGGCTGGCCGTCGACGCCGTTCTTCGCGCAGCTCTGCCGTGCGCTGGTGTGGTCGAACATGGCGCTCCTCGGGCTGCACCTCCTGCCGCTGCCGGGGACCGACAGCTGGGAGACGTGGCGCCTGCTGTTCCGCATCGGCCGCGGCAAGGCGGTGATCGTGATGGCGCCGCCGGCGCGGCCGCAGATGGCGTCGCCCAAGCCGATGGCCCCGCGCGCGGTGGTGGCGCAGCGGCCGGCGCCGCGCGCGACGCCGTCGCAGCCGTTCGCGGCGCAGCGCGGGCCGAGCCCGAGCGGGCCGCACGCGACCGCGTCGGTAGTCTACGACAGCGACGTGCGCCTGCCGCGCGAGACCGAAGAGTACCTGCGCGCCGTCCTCGAGCGCGCCCGCAAGAACTCCCAGCCAAAGAACTAAGCGGGGTCGGCGATCCAGCGCGCGACCGCGTCGGCGTCGCGCAGGTCGACCTGCGTGTGGCGCCACCAGTCGAGGAGGAGGAGCCCGTGCGCGCGACCGAGCGCGACGAGCGCGGCGGCGAAGGCGGGATCTTCGCTGGTGATGAGGAGGTGCAGCCCGTCGAGGACGCCGTCGGCGGCGGCCGTGCCGTAGAGGATCCCGCCGCCGCCGGCGAGCGCGAACGCGCGCGGGACGTTTTCGCGGTATGTCGAGTAGCCGCTGACGACGGCGCGCACGGGACCGAACGCCGGACCGAGCGTGGCGCGCACGGCGTCGACGGTGAGCCCGCGCACGCGCAGCGGCACCGACGGCGCGGGCACCATGTACATCGCCGTCCAGCCGACGCCCGACGGCGCGCGGTGCGCCTCGGCGTGGGCGTCGGCCTCGGCGGCGACGCGCGCGGCGTCGGCGGCGTTCTCGACGGGGACGAGGTCGATCATCGCCCAGTCGTCCTCGTGGATGTAGAGCGGGTCGGTCACCTCGCGCACAATCGTCGTCGATGGACCCGGACACCCGCAAGCGCTGGTCGAAGCGCCTCTCGTATCACCTGCGCCACGCGCCCGCGGAGCTCGGCCTCACGCTGGCCCCCGGCGGCTGGGTCGAGGTCGGCGATCTCCTGGCCGCGCTAGACAAAAAATACCGCGGCGGGCTGTCGCGCCAGGAGCTGGAGGAGATCGTCGCCACCAACGACAAGCGTCGCTTCGGCTTCGACGCCGACGGCGCGCGCATCCGCGCCAACCAGGGCCACAGCTCGACGTCGACCTGCAGCTCGAGGCCGCCGAGCCGCCGACGGTCCTCTACCACGGCACCGCCACCCGCTTCCTCGCGGCCATCCGCAAGGAGGGGCTCACGGCGCAGGGGCGCCACGCCGTCCACCTCTCGCGCGACGAGGCGACCGCCCGCACCGTCGGGGCGCGCCACGGGACGCCGGTGGTGCTGATCGTCGACGCCGCCCGCCTCCACGCCGACGGCGCGTCGTTCCACAAGAGCGCCAACGACGTCTGGCTCGTCGACGCCGTCCCGCCCGCGTACCTCACCATCCCCGACTGATCACGCCGCCCGCGCGCGGTGGTATCGTTCGCACGCATGCGCGGGCCAGCCGTCTTCGTCGCTGCGCTGCTCGCGATCGCGCTCGTAGCGATCGGCGTCGCGGTCGTCGTCTGGCGGCGCCGCCGCCGCGCACCGCCCTGCGTGCCGCAGGAGTACGCCGCGCCGCCCCCCGACGGGAGCTGGTCGCTGGCGCGCTTCGAGGCCGGCCCGCCGATGACGCGCGCGGCGCTCACCGTCGAGGCCCAGCCGCAGCCCTGGCGCGAGGCGATGCGCACCGTCGGCGCGGCGCTGCGACGCGCGGACGTGCGGCTGGTCCTCTTCGCCCACGGCACCTTCGTCGGCGAGGAGCCCTTCGCGCTGGTGCGCGCGCTCGGCGAGCAGGTGGCGCGCGTCGAGCCGACGGTGGGCGCGACGCTGGCGCGGCTCCTCGCGATGGCCCTGGCCGGCCCGGCGCGCCTCGGCGGGGCGCTCCTCGGCGACGTGGGCCGCTTCACGCCCGAGTACGTCGCGCTCTTCCGCGCCGCGCTCGGCGGCGCCATCGCCTGCGATCGCTTCGGCTGGTCGTCGGCGAACCACCACCTCGCGCGCCTCCAGGCGGCCGCCGACCTCGCGCGCACGCTCGCCCGCCACCGCCTCGGCGCCGGCCGCGCGCTGGTGTTCGCGCACAGCCACGGCGGTCAGGTGCTGGCGCTCCTCGCCCAGCTCCTCCACGAGCCCGAGCTCTCGCGCGCGCTCCTCGAAGTCCTCGCCGAGCTGGGCCCCATCGACCAGCTGCGCGCCGCGCTCCGCCAGCTGCGCCGCGCGCGCCTCGACTTCGTGACGCTGGGGACGCCGCCGCGCTACGGCTGGCCGGCCCGCGTCCGCGCGCGCCTCCTCCACGTGGTCAACCACCGCGGCGAGGCGCCCTTCGGCGGCGACTGGAGCGGCGTCGCGCAGACCGCCGGCGGCGACTACATCCAGCAGTGGGGCATCGCCGGCAGCGACTTCCCGGCGGCGACCCCGCTCGAGCGCCGCCTCAACGAGCGCCTCTCCGCCATCGTCGGCGACGGGGCCGATCCGCGCGCCTGGGTGACCAACGTGCGCCACCGCATGCGCGTCGCGCGCCAGGGCCACACCGTCCTCGTCGACTACGGCGACCGCGGGCAGGGCGCGATCCCCAACTGCGTGACCACGCTCTTCGGCCACGGCATCTACACCACCTACGAGGCGATGCTCTTCCAGGCGCGCCTCGTCGCCGTCCGCCTCTACGGCGCGCGTCCCACGCGGCTCTGACGAATTTCTGTCAAGCGCCCGCGCCGCGATCGAGATCAGCGAGCGCGCGCTCGAGCGACTCGCGCGCGCGGTGCAGCCGCGCCCGCACCGACCCCGGCGCGATGCCGAGCACGTCGGCGATCTCGAACGAGTCGAGCCCCTCGACGTAGTGCAGCTCGAGCGTCACCTGGGTGTCGAGCGGCAGCGTCTCCATCGCCGCGCGCAGCCGGTCGGCCTCCTGGCGCTTGAGCAGCGCGCCCGTCGGTGACGTCCCGAGATCGCGCAGCGACGTGAGCTCGAAGTCGAGCCGCGCGCCGTCGCGGGCGCGCTCGCGGAAGAAGCGGTAGAGCTCGTGGCGAGCGATGGTGAAGAGGTAGGTGCGGAAGCTCGCCTCGCGGCGGATGGCGCGGTGGCTCTCGACGCAGGCGATCATCGTGCGCTGCACGAGCTCGTCTCCGTCGGAGCCCACCTTCGACCCGAAGAAGCGCTGCAGGCTCCCGAGGTGGCGCTCGAACAGCGTGTTCCCCGCCTCCGCGTCACCCGCGACCCACGCGTCGAGGAGATCGTAATCGTTCATGCCACTCATGCCCGGCTCCCGTCGTTGATGGGAACCGCCGCGGTCACGAGAAACCGCGCCGGCTCCGCCAACCCCCGCTCTACCCACGCGGCGTCGTACGCCGCGACCTTCGTCGAATCGCCCTCGAGCTCGAGCGCGCGCCGCTTCGCCGCGGCGGCGCTCCAGGTGATGCCGAGCTCATCGAAGCGTCGCGCCGCCTCGTGCAGTCGCTCCGCCGCCCCCTCGCGCCGACCGGCGCGCGCGTCGAGCAGCGCGTCGAGGAGCAGCGCCTGCCCAGCGCCGAGCACGCTGCGATCGCGCCGCAGCGCCGCCGCGCAGCGACGGGCGTCGTCGGGAGGCTCCCCCGCGAGGAGCGACGCCGTCGCGCGCATGTACCACGACGTCACGCGATAGATCGGGATCCGCATCGCGCCGCTCTGCTTGATCCCCGACCAGGCGTCTCGGATCTTGGCGATCGCCCGCTTCGCCTCTCCGGCGTAGAGGTCGCGCTGGACACCGACGAAGAGGATGGTCCACTTCATCCCGTCGAGGCTCTCGGCCACCCAGCGCCGCTCGGCGGCGGCGAGCTCGCGCGTCGCCCGGTCGAGGTCGCCCACGCGCAACGCCTCGCCGCTCAGCCCCAGGCGGAAGACGACCTCGCCGGCGTGATCACCGCGCTCCTCGGCGGCGCGCAGCGCCTCCTCCAGCTCCGCGCGCAGCGCCTGCTCGCCGAGCGTCGTCCGCGCCGTGAGCCAGCAGTTGCGCGCCGCGCGTGACGCCGCCGCGCTCTCGACGGCGGTGCGCTCGTAGACCTCGACCGCCGCGCGCGCGTGCTCGGCCGCTCGTCGCGCCGCCCCGCAGGCGAGCGCGCCGTAGGCGTTGGTCACGTGCACCGACCCGAGCGCGAGCGGGTCGCCGCTGCGCGCCGCCAGGTGCACCGCCTCGGCGGCGAGCGCCTCGGCCGTCCCGTCGCTGTTGGTGGCGCGGACCAGCGCCTCCGCCGCCAGCATGCAGGCCAGCCGCCCCGGCTCCCCGGCGTCGAGCGCGAGGAGGAGGCCGCGCGAGGCGTAGGCGTAGCCGGCGAGCGGATCGATGGCCCCGAAGGCGCGCAGCCCCGAGTGGAGCGCGTCGATGGTCCCGAGCAGCGACGGCGGGACCTCCGACTCGGGGCGCTCGGTGTAGTGGTAGCCGCGCAGCCCGATGCGCGCGCGCGTCCACAGGATGTCGGCGATCATCCCGGCGCGGCTGCGCGGGCGACGCAGGCCGACCTCGGCCAGCACCTCGTCGAAGCGGACCAGCCCCTCGTCGGCGTGTCCGGCGAACAGCAGCTCCTCGGCGGCGCGGCGCCGCAGCCGCTGCGCGTCGACCGCGTCGGGCTCGGCGGCGACGATGGCGTGGTAGGCGTGCGCGGCGTCGCGGCTGCGCCCCGCGCGCGCCAGGGCGTCGGCGAGCTGGCGCCGCAGCATCGGCAGATCGGCGCGCGTGGCGTCGAGCTCGACGGCGAGCTGGAGGAAGCGCGCGGCGCGCCCAAAGTCGAAGCGCTGGTCGGCCGCGCGCGCGGCGTCGAGCGCGAGGGCGGCGGCGCGGCTCTGCTCGGCGGCGTTCGCCCAGTGGTGGACGAGGACGTCGGGATCGACGTCGGCGCGCCCCGCCAGCGACGAGGCCAACCGCGCGTGCAGCCGCCGCCGGGCGACGCCGTCGAGGCGCGCCGCCAGCGCCTCGGCGAAGCGGTCGTGGGCCAGCTCGGTCGTCGCCTCGTCCTCGTCGAGGCCGGCGCGCGCCAACCGCGCCGCCCGCAGCACGCGCAGCGCCTGACCTGCCGCACCGACGGAGATCGAGAGCGCCTCGGCCACGACCGCGGGCGAGATCGGCCGCGTGGCGATCGCCAGCAGCTCCGCCGCGGCGCGCGCCGTCGCGTCGAGCGGCGCCAGGCGCTCGTCGATCACCGTGGCGATCGAGGCCGCCGCCGCCCCGCGCGCGGCGAGGAGCGCCAGCTCGCGCAGGAGGAAGGGGTCGCCCTCGGCGTGCGCCACGATCTCGGCGCGCCGCTCCGGCGCGGCCGACGGCGCGAGCAGCGCCACCAGCCGGGTGGCCTCGTCGGCGCCGAGCGGCCCCAGCGCCACCCGCAGCCCGGCGCGGCGCTCGAGCGCCTCCTGTCGCGGGCCGGCGCGCTCGCCGTCGGGACGTGGCCGCGACGAGAGCACCGCCACGATTGGCGGCGCCGCCGGCGGCCGCAGCACCTCGTCGAGGAGCCCCAGCCCTTCGTCGTCCGCCCACTGCGCGTCGTCGACGATCACCACCACGTCGACGAGCTGCGCCGCCCTCTGCAAGAGCGCGCGCAGCGCGACGATGGTCCGGCGGCGCGCGTGCTCGGGGTCGGTCTCGTCGGAGGGCGCCCCGCCGCCGGCCAGCCGCGCCGCCACCGCCGGCACCCGCGCCACCACCGGGAAGGCGCGCGCCAACGCCGCGACGTCGTCGGGGACCAGCCGCGCCGCCGTCTCGGCGTCGAGGGCGCGCCACCGCACCGAGAGCGCGTCGATCACCGGATCGAGCGCGCGGTTGGGGACCAGCTCGCGCCGCTCGCAGCGCCCGCGCAGGATCCAGGTGGGTCGCGCCCCCGCGCCGAGCGCGACGGCGAAGGCGTCGACGAGCGCGCTCTTGCCGAAGCCCGACGGAGCCGTCACGAGCGCCAGCCGCGCCCCGTCGCCGCGCGCGAACTCCACCAGCCCCGCGAGCTCGCGCTCGCGCCCGACGAGCGCCACGCGCGCCGACGGCGCGACCTCGACCTCCGTCGACACGCCCGCCCCGAGCGCGGCCAGCACCGCCCTCCCGTCGGCGCGCTCGGCCGGATCGTCGACGACGAGCGCCGCCGCCAGCCCCGCGAGCCGCGCGTCTCGCTCCGCCTCCGGCAGCGCCTCCAGCGCCCGCCCGAGCAGCACCCCGACCGCATACCAGTCGGCGGGCGGCGCATCCGGCGCCCCACGCCGCCGCTCGGGCGCGAGGAAGGTGTTCGTTCCCGACGTGCTCGCGCCCGCCCCCGCGCGCGCCGCGATCCCGAAGTCGAGCAGCACCACGCGCCCCGCGGGCGTGACCAGCACGTTGGTCGGCTTGATGTCGCGGTGGACCATCCCCGCCGCGTGCAGCGCCCGCAGCGCCCCCGCGAGCCGCACCGTCGTCGCCGCCAGCGCCGCCCCCGTCGCCGCCTGCGCCGCCGCGCGCACGAAGTCGACGCCATCGATGAGCTCCATCGTGAGCGCCGCCTCCTCGCCGTCGACGAGGAGATCCTCGAACCCCACCAGCCCCTCGTGCTCGAGCCCGGCCAGCGCGCGGAACTCGCGCTTCAGCGCGAACAGCAGCTCGGCCCCGCTGTCGCCGCCGCGCAGCAGCTTCATCGCGAGGTGCTGTCCCGCCTCGTCGACGACCTCGTAGACGACCCCCATCCCGCCGGCCCCCAGCCGTCGCACGATCTCGAACCGCCGCCCGGCGATCTCGATCGGCGCCCGCGCGCGGCCGAACAGCTTCCGCTCGGTCGCCGCGCGCGCGCAGGCCGCGTGCAGCGGCGAAGCGCCGGTGTCGGCCCGCAGCGCCGTCAGCGCTGCGCTGGGGTCAACTGTGGACAGGTCCGACATCGGCATTGCAAAAATCCACCATTCCGTGCAACAGAACGGCTGGAGGGGACTCTAGCACTGGGTACAGGAGACCCGTATGACAATTCCACGCACCACCCGACTCCCCTCCCTGGCCGTCCTGACCCTCGCGGCACTCTCCGCCTCCACGGCGCTCGGCGCGCCGCAGATCATCGCTCCCCGACCGTTCCCGCCGATCGACTGGAGCACCATCGACGGCGACCCGATGACCCACTTCCGCAACGACCGCGGCGGTGAAGCGAAGTACGACTACACCGTCTTCAAGCCGGGTGCGGATTCGCTAACGCCGTCGGTGGTCGTTTACTTCCACGGCTACTCCAAAAACGCCGTCCCCGCCGACGTCCGCACGCAGATCGATCAACTCGTGCGCGAAGGCTCGACGGTGATCTGGCTGCGCCAGTGCACCCCCGGCTGGTGCTGGTGGGACACCGCCACCGACGTGATCGCCACCACGTCGCTCAACGTCACCAAGGACGCGCTCGCCTACGCGAAGACCTTCCTGCCGGGGCCGCTGCGCATCAGCTTCGTCGCGCACTCCGTCGGGACGCAGGTCGCGATGCGCGTCGCCTCGGGGCTGCCGTTCGCCGACAAGCCGAAGGCGGCGATCCTCCACGACCCGCGCGGCGGCTCGAACCTCGTGAAGATCGACGCCGCCAAGCTCGCCGGCATCCCGTCGACGATGCTGCAGATCATCCTCGTCGCGCAGGACAGCATCGCCGACTCGTCGAGCCAGGACGTCGTCCCCAAGCTGCACAACAACTCGCCGTCGGTGCGCAAGTACGCCTGGGTCGTCCCGCACGCCTGCGCGACCGAGAGCGGCGGCAGCGTCAGCTACACCTGCCCGGTCCCCATCGGCGAGAAGGACAAGATCGACGACTCGCTCACCGCCGACCACTCCTACTACGTCTCGCAGCACCTCTCGACGATCGACGGCATCGGCGTCGACGCCAAGAGCAAGACCACGCGCGTGATCAGCGCCCACACGCGCCGCGCCTTCCTCGAGCAGACCTGGGCCTGCGTCCGCGAGGTGAAGACGGGCGTCGCCGAGGAGCAGTGCACCGGCGCCGCGGCCACCGCCACCGGCGTCTTCGGCACCGGCGTGAAGGCGCCGCCGAAGACCCCGTACCTGATGCCCGCGCTCGCCTCTCCCGCGCGCACGCTCTGGCGTTGACCCGCCGCCTCTCCAAATCCGTCTAGCGTGAAATCACGACGCGCCGTAGAGCGCGTCCACCTTGCGCTCGAGCGCCGCGAGGAGCGGCCCGGCGTCGAGCGGCGCGCCCGTCACCTCGCGCACCAGCTCGTCGGTGCGCAGGGTCTTGCCGAGCGCGTGGACGTGCGCGCGCAGCCACCCGAGGAGCGGCGCGAAGTCCCCGCGCTCGAAGCGCGGCTCGAGCGGCCCGAGCGCGCGCTCGGCGGCGTCGAAGAGCTGCGCCGCGATCATGTTCCCCAGCGCGTACGTCGGGAAGTAGCCGAACAGCCCCGCGCCCCAGTGCCCATCTTGAAGGCAGCCGTCGCGGTCGTCGGGCGGGCGCACCCCGAGGTGGCGCTGATAGGCGTCGCTCCACGCGCCCGGCAGGTCGCGCACCACGAGGTCGCCCCCGATGAGCGCGCGCTCCAGCTCGAAGCGCGCGACGATGTGCAGGTTGTAGGTGACCTCGTCGGCGCGCACGCGATTGAGCGCCGGCTCGACGGCGTTCACCGCGCCGTGCAGCTCCTCGGCGCTCACGTCGTCGAAGGTCCCCGGCCACTCGGTGGCGAGCCGGGTGATCGCGAAGCGCCAGAAGCCGAGGCTGCGCCCGACGAAGTTCTCCCACAGGCGCGACTGCGACTCGTGCACGCCGTACGACGCCGCGTCGCCGCGCGGGGTGCCGAAGTGCTCCGGCGGCAGCCCCTGATCGTAGAGCGCGTGGCCGACCTCGTGCATCGTGCCGTACCAGCCCTCGCTCCAGTCCTCGTCGTAGAAGCGGGTGGTGATGCGCGTGTCGCCGGGGCCGAGGTGCGTCGAGAAGGGGTGCGCGCTGGTGTCGATGCGCCCCGCCTGGAGGTCGTACCCGAGCGCCACCGCCAGCCACAGCGACGCGCGCACCTGCGCCTCTTTGTCGACGGCGCGCGCCAGCAGCTCGACGCGCGGGCGCCACGTCGCGCTGCGCACGCGATCGATGAGGCCGGCGAGCGCGCGGGCCATCGGCGCGAACAGCGCCTCGAGGCGCGCGGCGGTCATCCCCTGCTCGTACTCGTCGAGGAGCGCGTCGTAGGGCGTCGCGCCCCCCTCGACCAGCGCCGCCGCCTCGCGGCGCTTGGCGGCGACGACCGCCTCGAGGTGCGGGCGGAACGCCGCGAAGTCGTTGCCGCGCCGCGCCTCCACCCAGGCCGCCTGCGCGACGGAGACGAGCCGCGCCGTCTCCTCGACGAGCGCTCGGTCGAGCCGCCGCTGCCGCCCCACCATGCGGCGCCACTCGCGCAGGTTCACCGCCTCCACCGAGCGCGCGTCGTCGACGAGCACGCTCCCCGCCACCTCGTCGAGCCAGCCGGCGACCTCCGGCGCGACGACCAGCGCGTGCGCCGAGCCCGCCAGGTGGGCGAGCTGCGCGGAGCGGTGCGGGATGCCGCGCGGCGGGAGGTTGGTCTCCTCGTCCCACTGGAGCAGCCCCTCGATGGACGTGAGGAGCGCGCGCGTCCGAAAGCGCTCGAGGAGGGACGAATACGCCGCGTGGGGGCCGCCGCCGGTCATCGCCATGGTCTATCGTTATGCCTGCGTGTTGACGCCTGCGGAAGAGCTGGGCCTCGCCGGACGGCGCCTCGAGGCGCGCGTGCGACGGGCGCTCGAAGGGCTGGGGAGCGCCGAGCTGCGCCGCCTGCTCGACGAGCTCGACGCGCGCGCGCGCGACCGTCACCTGTTCTACCTGCGCGACGGGCGCGTCGAGACGGTGCCGCTGTTCGCGACGCCGCTCGTGGTGCTGCCCGATCAGATCGCCTACGTGCACTCGGTGTCGCAGACGCTGCACCGCGCCTGCAAGCGGCTGGCGGAGCTCTACCTGCGCGACGACGACGTGCGCGCCATCCTCCGCCTCCCCGACGAGGAGGAGGCCTGGCTGCGCGCGCTCTGGTCGGAGTCGCACCGCGCCGAGGATCCGGTGTTCGGGCGCCTCGACGCCGTGTGCGACTTCGCCTCGGCGCACTGGAAGGAGACGCTGCGCTTCCTCGAGCCGAACCTCGGCGGCATCGGCGGGCTGCACCTCATCCCGACGGGGGACGCGCTCGTCGCCGAGGTGATCGTCCCTCAGCTGGCGACGCGCGATCCCGGGCTGGCGGCGCTCGAGCGCACCGTCGACATCCGCGATCAGCTGATGCAGTACCTCATCGATCACCTCGAGGCCATCGGCCGCCCGACGCGCACGCTGGCCTTCATCGAGCCGCGCTTCGCCTCGAGCGGCCCCGAGGAGCAGGAGGCGCTGGCCGAGCACTTCGCGCGCCGCTTCGGCGTCCGCGTGCTGCACGCCGACCCGAGCGAGCTGCGCGTCGACGGCGAGGGGGAAGTGCGCTGCGGCGACGCGCTCATCGACGTCGGCTACCGCGACTACGAGGTGCGCGATCTCCTGGCGCTCGCCCGCGACGGCGTCGACGTCGAGCCGATGCGGCGCCTCCTCGCCGAGAACCGCATGGTGTCGTCGATCACCGCCGAGCTCGACGCCAAGTCCTGCTTCGAGGTGCTCACCGACCCGGTGCTGGCGGCGCGCCACTTCGGCCCCGACGAGCGCCAGGTGTTCCGCCGCCACGTCCTGTGGACGCGCCTCGTCGCCGACCGCCGCACCCACCTCCCCGACGGGAGCGAGGGCGACCTCCTCGAGTACGCGCGGCGCAACCGCGAATCGTTGGTGCTCAAACCAAATCGCGACTACGGCGGCCACGGGGTGCTGGTCGGCCCCGCCGTCGACGACGGCGGCTGGCAGGCGGCGCTCGACGCTGCGCTCGCCGACCAGGCGCAGCGCTGGGTGGTGCAGCAGCTCACGTCGCTGCCCGTACACGAGCTCCTCGTGCGCGTCCCCGACGGCGGCGTGGTGTGGGAGCCCTACTACGTCGTCCTCGGCTTCGCCCCGACGCCGCTCGGCGTCGCCGTCCTCGGGCGCGCCTCACAGCGCCACGTCGTCAACGTCGCTCAGCGCGGCGGCCTCCTCAGCGCCTTCGTCGCGCCGCGGAGCTAGCCGCGTGTCCACGCTCGGCGACGCGCTGGCTCGCACGCTCGGCCCACCGTCCGCGAGCGGCCTCCCCTCGACGACGAGGTGCTCGACCGCTCCTATCGCTGGTAGCGGCCGCTCGCGCCCGCCGCCGACTCCCGCCGCCGCGTTGCTAGCGCGGCGGCGGCGGCCCCTGCACCGGCTCGAGCGTCAGGTTGCACGAGATGCTGACGCGCGGCCGCGTCCCCCGGTACTCGTGCACGTAGTGCTGCAGCCACCCCGGGAAGATCACCAGCGCGCCCGTGCGCGGCGTCACCGCGAAGCTCGACTCGAAGAGGTCCGCGTTCGGGATCGTGCGCCCGCTCCGTCGCGGATCGACGAAGGCCAGCTGCCCCGACGGCGCCTCACCCGCGTCGCCCGCGTCGGCGTAGTAGGCGACCGACCAGTGCGCGTCGCCGTGATCGTGGATCGTGATGTAGTGCGAGTTGCGCATCACCATCGCCCACCCCTGCACGCCGAAGTTGAACTGCATCGGCGGCCGGCCCGACTCGCGCGCGAGCCCGTTCATCACGAAGGCCACGTGCTCGACGATCGACTGGATGAGCCGCTGATAGCAGGGCTCCTGCCGCAGCGTGAGGTCGGGCACCGAGTGCCACCCGCCGATGTTGCTGCGCGCGACGCCGGGTGACGCCTGCTCCTCGGCGACCAGGCGCCGCACCAGCTCGTCATTGACCTCCGACGGAATCGGCAGATCGAACACGAACACCGGCGTCGGAAACAGCGAGAAGCGATTCATGGCGCCCCGCGATGCTGCGCCGATTGGGTCGACAGATCAACTCGCGGCCACTGTTCAGAAAATGAGTTCAAATTTTAAACTTTGAACAGTTCCGCCGAGGGACCCTGCGGCTCAACCAGTTGAAACCCCTCACGTCCACGGCGAGGCAGAGAATTTGCTAAGCCGCATTGCGAATTTTTCTGGGGGGAATCGCTGATGCGGCACGCTGCCTTGGCCTTGGGGCTCCTCCTCATCGGAGCGCCCGCGTTCGCCCGCACGGTCAAGCTCGGGTACGTATGGGGCGGAAACGGCGGCGGCACCGTCGTGTTCGTCCACGGCCTCGGGAACTGCACCGAGCCCAACGGCACAGGCTCGCCAGCCGCGACCGGCTACGACTCTCGCTGCGGCAGCTACGCCTATGGGTACTGGCTGAACTCCGCCAACGACGGCGGCGACGACCACGACCTCATGGTGGAGGCGACCTCGAAGTGCGGCGCGTCGGGCTGCTCGATGAGCTGCGACCCGACGGCCGGCTGCAGCACCGTCCGCTACAGCGGCACGTGGACGACGTACGAGGCGTTCACCGTCCGTTACAACGGCAACGACCAGGGGTTCTGGAACGCCACGAACGACGTCGCGGCCTGCCTCGTCGACCTGAAGAACGGCACGAACACGAGCGGCTGTAACCCGAGCCTCTACAAGCGCACCAGCTTCCGCGTCGTCGCGCACTCGGAGGGTGGTGCCGTCATGGACCGCATCTTCTCGACGGGCTACTGGCCGGCGCTCACCGGCACCGGCGGGGCGATCATCGGCAATCCGGTGGTCCTCGCCGGGGCGCTCGCGGGCTCGAAGGCGGCGAGCGCGCTCTACGGCACCGACGGCGCCGGGAACTTCTGCTCCTCGCTCGTGAGCTGGGTCGCGGGCTGGGCGCTGAAGAACACCGGCAACTCGACGCTCACCCGCGGCGTCGTCCTCGGCGAGGCCAACAATGGCAAGGCGGGGAAGTCGGGCCGCTGGTTCAACAAGGTCACGACCGCCGGCGGCTCGGGCTCGTGCAACAACAACAACAACGACTCGATCGCCGAGAGCGTGAACGACGGCAAGATGGGGACGCTCTGCGGCTGCATCGGCTACACGGCCGACGACGACTCCGACGGCATCCTGTGGATGTACGACACCGATCCGACGTCGAACCCGAGCGGATCGAACGGCGGCAAGTATCGCGCGCAGTACACGGGCTACTATTGGCACTGGATCTCGTCGTGGGCGAACCACTCGCACAACCGCAACGACGCGTACGTGAAGAAGTACGGCTTCCAGAACTACAACGGCTGCTACTTCATCTCGCCCGGCACCTGCGTCACGCAGACCTTCTAGCTCGGCGCGCGCGCACATGACTCGACGGCGCTCGCTCGTCGCGGCCGTCCTCCTCGTCACCGTCGTCGTCGTGGTGTGGCTGCTCGGTCGCGAGCGGCCGCCCACCCCCGCTGCGACGTCGGGCAACGACGACGCGCGGGCCGCGACGTCGACCCGGCCGCTCCGCCCCTCCTCACCATCGTCGAGCGCGCCCGCGGGCGGCGCGAGCGCAGCGACGCCCCAGGCGAGCGCCACGCTCACCCCAGGCTCGATCCCGGAGCTGACCACGCCGGCGCCGAAGGAGGTCCCCTATCCGCCCGAGACCCAGAAGCTCACCGAGGAGTTCAAGCCAGGCACCACCGAGTGGGAAGATATTCCGCTTGACGAAAACGGCGAGCTCCTGCTGCGCGTCTTGCCCCTCCGCTACAACGTGATCGTCCCCCAGCCGATCGTGGTGCTGCTCGAGGTCGTCGATCGCCGTGGCCGGCGCCACCCGATCGATCGACCGTCGGTGCGCCTCCGCCCGTTCGAGCTGCCGAACGTCCCGTGGATCGACGTCCCCGTCGTCGACGACGGCACTGGCGGCGACGCGGTCGCCGGCGATCTCCAGTACACCGCCACCTATTCGCCTTCGGTCGCCGATCGCGCGACCCTCTACGGCCGCGTCCTCGTCGAGGGTGCGGCCGCGACGCCGCACGGGATCCGCCGCGTGCCGACGGGGCTCATCTACACCGCCGGCCCGCGCGCGCGCCTCACCGGTAAGTGGCGCGACTGGGTGAGCGGCGGCCACCTCTTCCTCGAGGCGGAGCTCGACGTCGAGGAGGCGGGCCTCTTCACGCTGATGGGGCAGCTGTTCGGACCGGCGAAGCAGCCGATCGCGTGGGTGAAGGAGATGCGCCAGCTCGACAAGGGCCGCCAGACGATCACGCTGCGCGTCTGGGGCAAGGCCATCGCCGACTCCGCCGTCGACGGCCCCTACCACGTCCGGCAGGTGCTGCTCACGCGAGACATGAACGACCGCGGCGACTACGATCCCGGCCCGACGATCGAGGAGGCGTGGACCACCGCGCCCTACCGCGCGCGCGAGTTCTCGACGGCAACCTGGACGCCACCGTCGCGCACCGTCGAGGAGGTCGGCCCCGACCACCCGTCGCAGCAGAACAAGCCCGCGCCCGAGCGCACGCGCGTCTACGACACCCCCGCCCCAGCCTCGGAGAGCGCGCCCGCGCGACAGGCGCCCGTCGCTCCGCGCTGACACGCTCCCCGAGTCGCTGCTTCGACTTCGCAGTAGCCAGAACACCCCTCGCGACGAATACGCGGCGAGGGATTAGAACACGATTACTTGCCCTTCTTCCTGGCTGGCGCCGCGCTGGCCGTCTCGACCTTGCTGCACAGGATCTCGGTATCCTTCGCGGAGCCCGCGCCCCGCGCCGACAGCGATCCCGAGAATGAACGGCCCTTGCCCTGCTGCACCCACAACTCGTCATGAAGCTGGCACTTGCCGTCGGGCTTCTTGACCACCACTGTCGCGGCAAGATCCCGACCCGTGACTCGGCCAAACGCGTCCTTTTCGAACTCATCCAGCCAACCGTCGAGGATGACCTTGAGGACCTTCCCGGAATAATCCTTTTGGAAGGCCAGCGCGACCGCCTTCTCGAGGGCCGCATTCTTCATGCTGCCTTTGGGCACCTCGACTTTCTCGAGCGCCGCCTGTGCTTCAGCAGCAGCCTTCGCCGCCTTCGCTTGCTGTTCCTTCTTCTCCATCATGGGGTCGAGCTGGTTGCACATGTGCCAGAACGCTTGGTATTGGCACCAGGCTTCACCGTCGCTGATCTTGTAGGCGGGGTTCTTGATGATTTTCTGCGCCTCGGGATCGTTCACACACTGGGCGGCCCGCTTCTCGATCTCTGCCTTACATGGAGGTGATACTTCGCCTCGCTTGAGCGCCTCGCCGAGCAACGGCCGCGCCTCCAGTCCTTGTGGGCGACGTACTCGTTCTCGCAGCTCACTGCGTCTTCGGCCGATCCCCAAGGCTCACCAGCGATTGCGAGTTGCGAGCTGCCGACGACCACGACCACCACCACACCAATGCTCCCAATTTTCATTGCCGCGCCTCCAAAGTGAGCGAGGACGCTACTATTGACGTTACAGACGGTCAAAGGAACAAGCCGGCGTGTCGAAAGAAGCCCCTGAGGAGGTCTTGGTCGCCGCCCTGGATCGTGAGCGCAACTGCGACGGCCTCGT